>Ga0209187_1000146_pt1 | contig 152554 bp, 131 predicted proteins | sample BantaG_FD_187430 | JGI IMG/M metagenome (GOLD analysis project Ga0209187, IMG submission 187430) | Marine algal microbial communities from Bantry Bay, Ireland - BantryBay_4 metaG (SPAdes) (version 2) | ecosystem: Host-associated > Algae > Red algae > Unclassified | place: Bantry Bay, Ireland...
TCATCCATCTTATTACACTCTCTCCAAGGCATAAATTAGTCCCCCTAGATCTAAATCTATGGCCTTATTTTAAATTGTGTAAACTATGTGTCCGGTATAAAGTGTAAACTATGTCTCGGGAAGGACATAAAGAACTTTAAACTCTGACCTTATATAAACAGAACAGAGCTTCAAATCCTCTTCCCGCAACCAATTTTTTTCCTACCCCTGTTCATTTCATTCACCATTTAAAAAATTTTATTTTTCCCCCATCGCCTTAGGCGCTGGAGACCCATTGTCTAGATCAAGAACTTTAATCTCTGACCTTGTATAAATAGAACAGAGCTTCAAATCCTCTTCCCGCAAGCAATTTTCACACTTAGCTTGATGGCAATATTTTTCTTTGGCACAGAGAACTTATGCAGTATATCCTCTCTAATGGATATTTTCATATCACAACGGCCTACCCTTTTAACCCTTACAATGTCATTTATATTCCTATTGTCACCCTTGGCGTTTTCCGAACAGACCTGTGAAGAAAGCGTTGGAGAAGAGCCAGTAACAGATTTTTCTAACAATCTACTCGTGCAAAGGCTAAACCGCCGACTTAATAACCCCGAATACAAAGTATTATTGCTAGCCAGACACGGAAAAGCCTCAGGAAAAAATAAGTTTTCAGCTGCAGAAAGGCAAGCAGCCCCAAATAAAGTTGCACTCGACATACAAAGACCTCTCAAAAAAAAAGGCCTAAAAGGCGTAAAACGTTTAGCAAATCTTATGAGTTATCTTTCTTTTTCTGAGGTTGGAATGTGGGGATCACATGCAAATAGAGTCAGGAATTCTGCTAGACCTACGATAGAGGTGCTTAAGGTTGGAGTTCTAAAAGTAGCTAAGTTTATCGAGAAGCTTTACTATGCAGACGTTCCCCATGAAATGCAAAAACATTTGTGTTCAGAGGAACACGATAAACTAGCAGCTGCTTTTTTTTGGGGACATGGCAAAACTACCTTAAAACTTTTTAAAAGTCTTACAGCTACAAAAGAAGGCTTCCTCCCGACGGCTGCCGTCATGATCGTAGCCCTTAAAGCCGATACTTGGACTCAGGTATTTAATGGTGATTCAGATCAGATTGAAGCCTATGCTTGGTCTCCTAACAAAAGCCATCAGGCAAGTGGTGGAGACGTCCCTGTTGCGAGCTTAGAAAGCACTGTCGGCTTAGAAAAAATTAATGTCGCTGTTCCAGACAATCAAGGCTTTGAGCTAACTGTGATTCGCTAAAAATAAACTAAATCAGGCATTCTAAAAATAGTGCCGCTACTTTAATCGACTGCAAAAGAATCTGTCTTCTCTGCTAAAGTACATAACCGAGCCATTTTTTGCTTCAAAGCGACTGCACAATATTTTTTTATCAGTCGACACATAAGATTCATACACTTCTGACAAATACCCATCAAAACTAAAACCTTTAGGGCGATGCAAAAATCTTGCAAAAGTCACCCACTTAGTAATTCCAACTTTTTTTGAGCTTGAGTAAATACACTTGTCTTTAGGGTTCTCATAAACTTGTCTGCAATCCGCTACAGAAGAAATTTTTTCGTCGGTTAAATAAGCATCCGATTCAAACATGTTCAAAGGTAATTCAAAATCTTTATAGAGGGCTAATTTTTTAAATTCTAGATTAAAATATTCTTTCAGATGTCGTGGATATTTAAAACGTGTTCTAATCATTTTCTGTACATTGTTTAGCTTAGAAAACTCTTTTTCACTTTTATGCTTAAAATTATTTAGATCTACGCATTTTCTGCTTTTTTTATTATCTTTGATACTTCTAAAACAAATACTAAGCTTGTAAAAATTCATTGGATTATCTTTCTCAGCTGCTTCCTCGAAACTTATCTTCAAAAGACCAAATGCATAGTCTTTGCTATCTTTAGAATAGCCTAAAAAATTTTCAGTATGCAGACGGTTGAGTCCAGCAGCCTTACAAAAATTGACCACCATAAAGCCAACCAATATACATAATATCTTTTTCATTCCAGTTCCACATATTACATTATATTGAAGTTAACTCAAAAAAATTTTCGTTTTTTGTAAAAGTCCAAACAAGCATCCGATATTTGCTGAAAGTCAGCTGCCATTATATAATATCTGGAATCAGGTCTTGACTTTATTTTAATATTTTCTTTTACAACTCTTAAACCAAAGCTTTCGAGAAGGGCCACTCTTTCAGGGCGACAAAGAGCCACAAATCCCTCATAGCCCATCTTTAGAGCATCTAAGCCTGCCTGAAAAAACAAGCTCCGAATACTATTACGCTTAGATTCTAAAGATAATAAACGACTAACTTCTAAATAATTTTTGTAAGAATTTAAAGCTAGGTTCACATTGCTTTCTAAATACGCTAACTCAAAAGGAAAAGGTGTCAATCGCATTGATGCTTTCATTGCTTGTTTTTCATAAGCCACAAGATGATATGAGCGCTCATCAATAAGATTACTCTTTTCAAGAGCTTCTTGAAATGAGCTTAATAAATTCGTATTGGATTTTCGATACACACAAGTTCTAAACTCTAAAATTGCATGCATAAGCTTGGGACTGATCTCTCTTGCAAAGGCACGGCCTCTAATCTGCAAAAATGGGTTGGCCTTTACACTAAGAGCTAAATACAAATGAAAAATCTTATGAACTAAATTAAAAGCTATTTTGGACTCTGCTTTAGACAACAAAGAGTCATCTTCCTGAACATCCTTTAAATTTTCAAGATACGTTTCCATAAACTCACTGAATTAAAAACGAAAATTCACGATTTTGCCATTACAATGATCAAGCCATCTTGTATGAACATCATCTAACATAGCTCCTGTTAAGCGCAATGAACTTAACATAACACTCTCAGCACTCTCCCATTCTGCATTGCTTTTACATATCTTCGACATTGTTTCTTTAATTTCTTCAATATGTTTAGCGTCTATCTCTCCGTGCTCAATAAAAAAAGTCATAGCCTTCTTTGGAATTTGCATCTGCCTGGCAGCAGTTGCGAGAACATCTCCAAAGTAGGCATAACTACCCTCCGCCCAATAACTATAACCCAACCTTTGCACAGGATTTCCAGTTGTAGAAACTCTATATAAATAAGCGATCAAAGCCTCAGTAGCTGTTAAAGGAGCAGGTAAATCTTGTATTTTTATATCGGCATATCCCAATGCCTTTAAATCATGAAAAGCCATTAACTCATGACCCGCTTCTTCAAAAGCGTGCTTAAGGCATGCTTTCATATAATTTATATTAGAAGGAGTTGATTCTGTAATGTTCTGTACGACCAAAGCTTGATTCTTGGCATTATGACTTGTGTAATGAAAGGTTTCTATAAGATAAGAAGCATATAAACTTTTGTCGCAACAGCCAGTCTTAATTTCATTAACCAGTTTGGATTTAGACAAAATTGCTTGCCATTCTTCTTTTAAAATCGCATCGAATTTATCAAAGTATTCACTGGCATTCGTTTGATCAAGCATATTTCTCCACAATAATCACATAAAGGTAGAGTAGTAAAGTTCGAAAATCTCAGGGATTTGTGCGATTTTACTGACTGCAAATCACCCAAGTATCGAGATACAATATAGATAATGAAAGTTTCTGAGAGTGCCATGACAATAAAAGCCTTGCGCTCTAGCGGACCCGGTGGCCAACACGTAAATAAAACTTCAACTAAGATAGAAATTCGCTTTAATATTTATGATATCGAATACACCAATTTAAACGCATGGCATCGTTTCAAAATAGCCAATAAAAGTTACATCAACAGCAGTAATGAGTTTGTAATAACTTGTAGCGAATATAAAAGTCAAAATCGCAACCTAATTGAAGCTAAAAATAAAATACAGGCTCTTCTAGCGAATTCGACTAAAATTCCAAAAAAAAGAAAAAAAACTAAGCCCAGTAGATCAAGTCAAAAAAAACGCTTAGATAAAAAAAACAAAGATGGTCAGCAAAAGAAGCTAAGAAAAAAACCTAGTTTCGATTCTTAAATGACAAGCAAAAAAAATGCCCGTCCTAGCTAAGTGGCTAGGACGGGCACAAACAAAAGTTACTCGGCGAGTAACTGATGTTAAATTATATTTTCTTCTTAAAACAGATCTTAGTAGGTACAAGGCTTTCGGCTTTACCAGTTCCTTGACCTTGATGTTCAATCCTAAAAGTTGAACTCTGTTGTACATTAAAAGTACCAGCGTCTTGCTTGTGGTGAACAAAGTTTGTTTCTGAGTTTCTATTTCCGATATCTTCAACTATGTCGCCCGCAGTACTGTCTACAACTAAACGGTATTTTTCGCTACTTTGGTACTCATGACCACCTCCACGCTCAACTTCAACACTAACTTGGTAACGGGCAGATGGGATACCGTCAACTCTAAAGCTAACCCAAGTATAAAGTGTGTTGCCGCTACTAAAAGTCTGTTCAGAACTTGCAATTGCATACTTAAGACCACGGTTATTCGGATCATTTACAATATGCGCACCACTAACAAGGTGCCAATCAGCTTGGTAGACACAAAATTCTGGATGAACAACCGGCGGGTGAACAACTGGTGGTTGAACAACTACTGGTGGTTCAACAACTACTGGTGGTTCAACAACTACTGGCGGCTGTGGATGTGAACACGGACAGTCGTGACCTGGGGGATGTATATGAGTATGGCTATCATGACATGGCGGCTTCCAATCAGGGTTCCATTCCTCTGGTGGCTTAACTACCGGTGGCACAACAACCACTGGTGGCTCAGGCGTAGGCTTAACAACCACTGGCGGCGCTTCACAATGACCTGCACAAGTGTCAACACCATTTACCGTTTTCGGATTCGTACACGCAGATAATACGACGCCTACAACAACTCCTAATAATACTTTGCTTAAATTAATTTTTTTCATTTTCCTTCTCCTTCTTAATAACTTCATAAATTATTCTTACTTATTAAGTTGCAGTCCTTGTGCCAGATTAAGATTAGGTTAAGAAAATAATAAGACCTTTGTTATTAGTTACTTACAAAGACCCTTAAAATCTATTTTTCGTAAATTACCCAATTGTGCATTTTTTGTTAAGAAAACGTCTAAAAACTAGACAGTTTTTCTTGCTAAAAACAGAGCCTTTTTCTATCTCTATATATCTATGTTTTTAGCTCGATTGGCTACAATGTTCACAGCTCTTCTGCTCAGCCAGAGCCCATGGGCTATAGCTCCCCTTTATGACTTGCGCTCTGGAGCTAAGATTGTAACTTGCGAGTTAGCCCTTATGCTCGATCCCGAATATGTGGCTGAAAGCGGTCAATATTGGGAAAAAAATGCAAAAATTTTCCATCAGAAAGCCTTTTTAAAGCCATATAGACTACAAATTGTGCCCTCCAATGGTCGCTGGCATTTAATCTACAACGGCAAGGACGTGCAAAATATTCCGGCTCAGGAGCATAAATTTTTCTATCTAAACGAAAATGGACCTACATCAAGAGAGGACGCTCAGTCAAGCCGATTTTTCTTAATCCAGATTAACGGCAATGAACTCACTCTCCACGTTCGACAGCAAGAATCAGCTATCTCCGATGATGAAAAAACTCTTTTACACTTTCCTTACTTCGAAGATGAAGATGATGAATCAGTCAGCAGAAATGTCCACGTAAGTCTAGATGGCAGCCTCGATTACTTTATGGAGAGAGACATCTTTGGACTTGGTTTTGAGCTAAAAAGCGATTCGCTACCTTACAAAGAGTATCTAGAACGCGAAAAATGGGTCGATCAAGGCGTAGAATTAGCTCCGGAATTTTGGGACAACACTCAGGACCGCCCACTCCCAGAGATAGTAAAATATCATAGCTCGCCCACACCATTATTTTTAGGCACTTACAACGACCTACCATAATTTTCTTTGAGCCAGTACGAATTTTTGCTATTTTGCGGCTAAATGAAAAAACCTTTGCTGATCAATCTCGTCTTCGTCCTGCCAGGACCATTAAGTGTTGATTTTAAGCCAGCAGAACAAGTAAATAAAAGAAATCTGATTCATAGAATCGAGCACAAAAATAATACTCAAAGCCACCAAGGACGCAAACCCTTAAGCAGTGTTGTCGAAAAAACAATCCACTTTAAAGATGGACAGTACATTATTCAAAACAAAGACAAGTCAATCCAAAAAAAAAGAACACTTACAGATGTTCTTAATCTTTTCGACTTAAACAAAGGCGAAGAATACCTTAAAAAGAAATACCTTTATTCTAGATAAGCCACTACTCTTTATTTATAAAAACTTGTTACACGTTTAAGAGCTTCACTAGGAGCCATTCGTTCGCCATTTTCTTTGGACAACAATTCCAAAAACGAAACAACATGGTCAACCCCTACGCTATCAGCATAGCGTAGCAAGCCACCTCTAAATGGCGCAAAGCCTGTTCCAAAAATCATACCAAGATCCACATCGGCCGCCGAAGCCACAATACCTTCTTCTAGTAAAATAGCCGCTTCGTTGATCATCGGAAAAATCATACGCTGTTGCAGCTCTTCTGTATTTAATTTTCGCTTTTGCGTAGAACTTTGACCCGGTTGAATAATAGCTCTCATAGCTTCTTCGTCGGCCTCTAATTTTTTACCAGCAGCTCCCGACCATTTATAAAAGCCCAGTCCAGATTTGCGGCCCAAACGTTTTTCATCTGCTTGACTATTGTGTTCATTTAATTTTGCAAGACCGGCACTTGGCTCCGCTCTTTTACCAAAGGCATCGTGGATTATTTTTACAACCTTGGCACAAACATCAATCCCAATTTCGTCAATCAGTTCAAGGGGCCCCATGGGCATTCCAAAGTCCTTCATGATTTTATCAAGTTTTTGGATGGAATAGCCTTCTTCAAAAAGATAGATAGATTCAACAAGCCAAGGCAATAACAACCTATTTACCAAAAAGCCTGGTCCATCTTTTACCACAACAGGAGTTTTTCCGATGGCACGGCTAAAGTTCACGGCTCTAGCCACTGTTTCAGGAGCAACTCTAGAGTGAGTGATCACTTCTACCAGCGGCATTTTTTCTACCGGGTTAAAAAAGTGTATGCCCACAAAGCGCTCTGGCTTTTTAAAGGCCGTAGCCATCTCTTCCACAGAAAGACTCGAAGTATTGCTACCCACAAGAGTGTCTTCACGAATACGATCTTCTAACTCCGCAAATACTTTTTTCTTAACATTCATGTTCTCGACCACAGCTTCAATAACCAGGTCATATGATTTAAAGCCATTGTAATCAAGTTGTCCCCTAACACGAGCCGATCGCCGCGAATGTTCAAACTTGTCGATACGGCGTCGTTTAAATTCTTTATCAAAGAATTTCTGTGCATGTTGCAGGCCGGTTAAAATTCCAGCCTCATTTATATCTTTTAAAGTTGTTGGAACATTTTTACGTGCAGACTGAGAAGCAATACCGCCCCCCATAACACCGGCCCCAAGCACAGCTAAGTTATTTACTTTCGGCAAAGCTTTTAACTCTTCGGAACTCAAGTTAGTACCGCTATTTTTTTTAGCTCCCTCGGCCAAAAAAAACAAACCGACTAAAGCTTTAGACTCAGGTGTATCCCAAAGCTCCGCAAAAGCCTCATGTTCTTTTTCCATAAAACGATCGCGACCAAGACCCGCATACTTTGAAAAAGTTTCAATAATTTTTAAAGGAGCAGGATAATTACCACGCGTGAGTTTCATCACACCTTTTTTAGCTTGGGACAAAATAACCTTACGACCTAGAGCGTTTGATTCTAGAATCTTTATAGGCAGAGCTTTTTTAATCTCTTTCTTTTTTGGCAGGCTTTTTCCCTGCGCTAGCAAAAGAGAGTAATCAAAAGCAATTTCTGCCAGCTTGGCTTCTGGCACAACATAATCGACCAAAGCGATCTTCAAAGCTTTTTTAGCTCTGATATTTTTACCAGTTAAAATCATATCCAACGCGGCTGCCAAACCTAATTTTTTGTACAAGCGATAGGTGCCACCCCAGCCTGGTAAAAAACCAAGCTTGACTTCGGGCACTGCGATCATTGTTTTGCTGGAATCAGAACAGATACGGTAATCACAGGCCATAGAAAGTTCTGTGCCACCGCCCATACAAGCTCCATGAATGGCAACGAGCTTAGGAATTTTTAAATCTTCAAAAGCCGAAAATATATCTTGGCCTAAACGGGAAGCTTCGAGAGCCTCCGATTTGTCTTTCAACCCTTTAATGGCTTCTATATCGGCGCCAACTATAAAGGAGCCTTTTTTAGCCGACAGCAAACACAAAGATTTAACATCGCTGTTGCCTTTAAGCATTTCAACAATCTCTTTTAATTCATGAGCTACATCCGAATCGATTTTGTTTATAGCCGATCCCTGCAAATCAAAGATAAGAATCCCCACAGATTGAGTCACACTCAACTGAAAAGCTTGTCCTTGAAAAAGCATATTTGTGTTTTCTGTAAAGTTTTTTGGAAATTTTCGAGTTGTTTCAATTTGCATAATAATATTTCCTTATTTAAATATTTTCGAGCACCATGGCTCCACCCTGTCCGCCGCCAATACAAAGCGTGGCCAGCCCAAGGCCATGTCCGTTTTTCTTCATTTGCAAGGCCGTGGTCAAAACCAAACGAGCCCCAGTCGCACCTACCGGGTGACCAAGGGCAATGGCACCACCCTGTGGGTTTAATTTTTTTTCGTCGAGACTGCCCATCTTGCCATGACCAAAATGTTCTTGGCAAAATTTTTCGGATTCAAAAGCCCGCAGACATCCAATTACTTGAGCTGCAAAAGCTTCGTTAAGCTCAACCACATCAAAGTTTGCTAAATCTAGAGAAAGTTTTTTCATAACTTTTTGAGTCGAGAATACTGGCCCAAGCCCCATTCGCTTTGGATCAAGACCTGCAAAAGCATAACCCTTAATTTTAGCCAAGGCTTTTAGACCACCAAGTTTGCGTAGGCCTTCCTCAGAAGCCACAATTGTCATAACGGCTCCATCTGTAATCGGACAAGCATTGGCAACTGTAACTGTTCCATTTTTGCGATCAAAGTAAGGACGCATCTTAGCCAAGGCTTCCATGCTCTGTCCTTTACGAGGACCCACATCAAGCTCTTGCATATGTTTTAATTTAGGTGGAATGGGCATGGCCGAAATTTCATCTTTAAAGAGTCCCGCCTCTTGAGCGGCTACGGCTTTAAGATGACTCTTCATTGCAAACTCATCTTGTTCCTTGCGACTAATCATAAAATCATTGGCAATAACTTCTGCGGTTTGCCCCATGTTGAGTCCACAAAAGGGATCTGTAAGGCCTTCCATAATAGCAACCCGTGGCTTTAGAAATTGCCCGATCGGTATTCCAGCCAAGGTTTTAATTTTTTGTCCCATTGTTTTGGCCTTCATCATGCGCGCAAAAAAACCAACTGAGTTTTTGTTGTACATTAGAGGCATAAGACTCATTGATTCTGTTCCACCAGCAACAATGACATCTGCTTCGCCGGCCGCCACCTTTAAATAGGCTTGAGCCACTGCTTCCATTGCCGATGCGCAATTGCGATGTACAGTGTAGGCAGATACACTTTCTGGAAGACCAGCTTTAAGAGCCACAACCCGACCAATGTTGGCTGCATCTGGCGGAGTGCCCGTGTTTCCAACAATCACCTCATCCACAGTGTCGGCCAGCTCTTCACTTGTTAAGTCGAGATCAGACAAGAGTTCTTTAAGCGCAAAACGCCCCATTTCATCGGCCTTTACATCTTTAAGAGCGGTGCCAGCCTTGGCAAAGGGGGTTCGTGTTCCACAAGCTAAATAAACGTTATTCATATGCTTATTACTCTATCACTACTCGGGCCCAGCCCGTTAGAGCCCCCCAACACTACCTTGGCGGCGCGTCGCTAAACGAGGGACGGAGGTACAGAAACACCCCTCAAAGCAAAATCTAAAGAGGAGGGACGGAGGTGTCTTCTCACGCAAAGCCATACCTCCGTCCCTCGCTTGAGCTATTCTCGTGCAACGCTGTACCTCCGTCCCTCGTGTGAGCGACGCGCCGCCACCCAGAAGAATCAAAGTGCCCAATCTCGAGCTTGACTAAGACCCTCAAAAGGCTTTAATTTTCCAATCGTTATCATGAATAAAAACACACAGAAAAAAGTTGAAAAAGCCAAAGACAGTGCGCGCCGTGAAGCCGCCAAATCAGTGCTTTATGACAACCGCCGTATTCGTCGAAAGCTTGCCACAAAAGAAGAAGAGACGAAAAAACAAAAAACTAAAAAACTTTTGCGTGCACCACACTCAAATCGTGTGACTCCACCAAAAGGGAAAATAAAAGCTCCGGTTTCTCGCACTCGTTTTTACGACGAACGTGCTTGCCCACGAAATTGGCTACATATAGATGCCACCGATCAAAAAGTCGGTAGATTGGCTTCCGAAATTGCGACCTTATTAAAAGGAAAACATAAGGTGCATTACACGCCAAATCTTGATGTAGGTGACTTCATTGTTGTTACCAACGCCGACAAAGTTGTTTTCACCTCCAACAAAGAAGATCAAAAGAAATACTACCGTCACACAGGCTACATGGGTGGTCTTAAAGAAACAACGGTTAAAGAAATGCGCGAAAAGAAACCAGAGCAGATTCTTTTTCTTGCTGTGAAAGGCATGCTTGGACGCGGTCCTCTGGCCTATCGTCAAATTAAAAAACTAAACGTATACGCTGGAGAAGAACATCCACACAAGGCGCAATTGCCTGTTACTTGGAAACTTCGTCAGAGCAACACACATCACTAAGGAGAATTGATTATTATGGCCGACAACTTTATTTGGACAACCGGAAGACGCAAAGAATCCGTAGCACGGGTACGACTTAAGCCAGGCACAGGACAAGTGACTGTTAACGGACGAAAAAGCTTGGATTACTTCTGTCGTCCAGTACTACAGTTAATTATTGACCAACCACTAGAACTTACTGAGCAGCTTGGAAAAGTTGACATCATCGCAAACTGTTCGGGCGGCGGACTTTCTGGGCAAGCAGGTGCTTTACGTCACGGAATTACACGTGCATTATGCAAACTCAACCCAGAGTTACGCGGACCACTTAAAGCAGCAGGAATGGTCACTCGAGACCCAAGAGCGAAAGAGCGTAAAAAATACGGTCTTCATGGCGCTCGTAGAGGCTTCCAGTTTAGTAAACGTTAAGATCTACTATTTTATTAGCAACATTATTACCCAGGCTTCGTTGACGAAGCCTGGGTTTTTTTTTAATGCTAGAAAAGACCATTATATTGAGCAGCCACATAAAGAAATTTTTTATCTAAAACCGGAACAAATTATTCCGCATCTTCAGAAACATACTTTTTAAGGCAATAAAGCTTTACTCCAACAAGACAGATCGATATTCATGGCTGAACATGAAAAATCTTTTGTTAAAAACCTTTTGCTTTACGCTCTCACTCTCGCAGTGGCTCTACCCCTTAAGCTCTGTCAACATTCACGCTGGCAGCACACTCGCAGTCAGCGAACAAGAAAAAGCGCGTGAACTATTAAATGAGCACTTTGGAGTTGGTACATATTACGCTCGCAGTTACTTAAATTCAATAGCCGGCCCAAGCGAAGCCTATATGCTTAAATGGGAAAGCCAAGAAGAAATCAGCTCACGCTTTCAAGTTGCCATAGAGAGATTAGAAAACAACAGCGGCAGCCTCACAAGAGAATTAAACCACTTTGGAGTTGATTTAATAAGTACACTAGCAAGCGAAATAGGAGATGGCGTAAAAACACTTGCCGGCGCCCTGCCAAATTCCTTAAGCAAAAGAGCCATTGCACTCAATTTAGTTATTGGCTCAACCGGCGGTGCTTTAAATAAATACCTAAGTAAAAAAGGCCATGCCTACATTACAGAAGAATACCAACGAGACTTGTTTTTGAGGTCTGCTGATTATTTTCGTGAAGCCTTTCAAGCCAACGAAAGTTTTAGCCGCCAAGAAGCAGTTGAAATCATTAAAATATCTGGTTACTACAATGCCTTCACAACAGAACTTCCCAACGATAAATTTAGAAAACTTGATGAAGGCACCCGCGAAGCCTTTTTAAAAGAAATGATCGATCAAGCCTATATAATGTTAGCGGGCAATCTTGTTGTAGACGACTTACAGAGTGATAAAATCATTGGCAACCTTGAAAAAATTCAAAAAGTTGAAGAGAAAGTAAGTGATCTTCAAAAACAAATCACCGAAAGCACACCACTGGTCATTAGCCAAAAATTAGAAGGACTCTACTCTCAAGGACAAGAAATAAAAAAAAGTATCTTAGGACTTTCTAAACAAATGCAAATCCTGGAAGGATTAAGCCAAAGAAATCGAACATTGTCTGCAGAAAATCTTAAACTCAACCAAAGCAGCTTGCATGTCGGACTCAATAATTTAAAAAATACCAACTTTTTAGTTAGTCGCGAGTTCGGCAGAATGACCCCCGAAGAAAAGCTAGCCCTATTAAACGATGAAGATCAAAAAATTGTTTACGGCTTGTCAGGCAGCGAAAACGCGCAAGAAAAAGCGGACCTACAAAGTGAATACAAATTTCTGCTTACGCCTGAAGAGGTTGACAAAATAGAAACCCAAGCATCTATACACAATGTTGGCTATCATGTTCAAAGTCTATCAAGTATCACTAGCTCTATTGGAGACATGATGGAGATATCTGGTTCACACCCCAAAGATATTGCAGCCGTCAAAGCCGCAGCCGGCATCTTAAGCGGCATTGGTACAATAGTAATGGCCACGCAAGTAATCCCTGCGATTGGTCAAATTGCGGGAATTGCTGTTGGCGTTGTTGCCATTGTTGGATCATTGTTTGGCTTTGGACGCAAAAAGCCAAACCCTCTTGCAAAATTTTTAGCTGAGAATTTTCACAAACTTATAGAAAACCAACAGACAATTCTAAAGGCTGTCAAGGATACCAACAGAAATATCATTCGCTCCAACAAACAAATAATAGAACTTTTGCACAAAGAATTTTCAGCCGTAAAAGGTGGAATCTACACAAATCGCATACTTTTGTCTGAAGTGATCGACCTGATAACCGTAAGAGCTTGCCAAACCCTGAAATACAAAATGCAAAATATAGCAAGCAACAGTCCATTTTATAACCCTAACCTCATTGACGATGAAAGTTTGGCTGAGATTAGTTCAGATTGGTTTGCCTGTTATGACGGCCTGAATAAAATAATTAGTCACGATGGCATCAACCCTTATTTTGTTTATGCAACCCCTTTAGGTGAAGAAGGAAAAGCTGATCTATCACGATTTAAATCCAGAGTATTTGACCGTAGCGTAGAGCTTATTCCCAGCGCTGTAGACCATTACAAAGAAAAATTAGAAATACCTATTACTCAGTCTCAACTGAAAAGTGCTTTACACGTTCCTATAGACGACCACAATCTCCTCAAGTTAAAAGCCTCGGTTGCAGCCAGAAATGAGCCCAAACTAGAGCTCAATAGCACAGCACTCGAAAGACTACTAAATCCTATTGCTATCGAAAATGTAGTTAGTTACTTAAAACTTTTACTGCCTTATGCAGAAAGAGTTAAAGATTCCAACCGCGGTATTTTCAGTGCAAGCGATGTGCTTCGCAAGTTTCGCCAAGCCATCGACAAGCTCAGCTATGCCGCTTTTGACCCTAAATCTCCGGTGGTGTTTTTAGGTATTAAGTCAAAAATAATTTATTCCATGCTCAATAGAATGGATTTATTGCTAAAAGCTAGCCAAAGCCAACAAAGCTTAATACAAGGAGATTTAATGTTGCCCTATTACAGCAGCGTTATACAAGACAGCAAAAATCCTAAATATCAAGATCTATTGTTTTTACTACAAGCTCAGCCATTTTTAGCCATGAACACCGTAAACATGGTCTTAGGAGGAGCCACTACTCGAGTAAATAATTTTGTATATTTAGCAGCTCACCGCTCACAGTATCGTCACCAACTTAAAAAGCTTGTTCCCTCCGAATGGAATGTGTTTTGCAGCAGCGAAGTTGAGACGATCAACAAAAGTCGCGATTTAAAAAATTCTATTAACAACAAAGCTCTTGAATTGTATTTAGATAACAAGGATCAAAAACAAAACAGTGCATTTTTAGCCTTAGAAAAACAATACGCTGCTTTAAAAGCAAAGAGCTCGCAAGAGTACTTTAAATGCAACGTAGACGCGGGCATTAAGTGGTTTGTGCAAATACCCAACTCTTACTACTTTATACCACTTCCCAATCCACAAGATTTTAAAAGGAATCGACTTTTCCATGGTGATTCTTTGCAAAATCTAAGCTCTGCACAACAAAATTTAGAAGAAGCCTTTTTAAGTTTCCACTACGGAAAAGAATTACACAAAGGCAATCTGCAATTACTCGAAGAATTTTTTAGTATCGAAGGGACATTATAATGAAAAAAATTTTAGAAATCTTTACAATCTTTTGCATCAGCACACCTTGCTTCGCCAATATGAACGCGTCACTATGTTTTGGCGGCGCCTCCTTTGGACCGCTCGGCCCCAAGGCAAATACAGCTTTACCAAACAGCATAAAAAATGTACCAACTTTAACAAGACGACTCCAATCTGGCCGTAAATTCGTCTCTCATCCAGAACCAGCATACTCAAAATACATCTTCGAAAAGGCGCAATGGGAATTTTGTAAAAAACTACAGGCCCGCTATAATGCCGACCGTAAGATGGTTTTGCAATATGTTGATGCTCAATTCGATAGTTTAGTAGATATCTTAGAACAAGTACCTGCCGAGTACGCCACCGAAATTCAAGATCAAATTGTGCAAAGACTAAGTACAAATCCAGACTTAGTTAAGGCCTTAGCTACTGAAGTAGCTAAAGTTTTAGGAGAGAAATAATGAAATTTATAATTTTAAGCTTGTGTATTTCTTTTCTTCCTAATGTATTTGCTCAGTTTTTTTCACCACCAACAATAACTGTTAGACCGGCAACGCCTATCAAACGCAAAACTGAGTCTGAAAAAAGACAAGAAGCCGCAATGGTTGCTCAAAAAAAGCTAAACCAATCAATCATGGATTATACAGAAGAAAATATAAATACAGCCTATACGCAACTCACAGTCGATATAAACGACCTTAGCGCGAAGATTAACGAAGCAGTTTTTCTAAAACTCCAAACAGATCAAGAGTTTATTAATGCAGTTGCCAAGGCATATAAAATTCTAGGTGAGAAAAAATGAAATTTTTAATTTTAAGCCTAAGTACACTCTTTGTCTCTCACGTGAACAGCCTCGATATATTTGGCCGAAAAACAAAGGCCGAAATTGCAGCGGAGCAAAGACGCGCTGCGACTGCAGCTCTCGCGGTCAAAAATAAAATAATTCAGTCGAATAAAAATTACGCAGACCAAAATATAAAAAAATCTTACACACAACTCACATCTGAGATCAATTCTCTCACGGAAGACGTTAGTGAAGCTGTTTACTTAAAGCTACAAACAGATCAAGAATTTATTAACGCAGTTGCTAGTTCCAGAGAACAGCTAAATCCAGGAGTTAATAAATGAAAAATTTAATTTTAATTCTTTGTATTCTACTTGTTTCACCTATGTTTGCATATAGACCAGACGCAGGCGATACAAAAATCGACCCTGAGGACAGAGGTCCCAGTCAGGCTGAAATAAGAAAAGCAAAAAAAGAAGCCGCCGCTGCTGCTGCCGCAGCCGCTAAAGCTGCCCATGCTAAAAAAGTGGCTGCCCAAGAAAAAGTAATTAAAGAACTCAAGGGTTATGCCAATCATAGTTTAAACACAAGCTATGAAAAGCTGAGCTCAAATCTGAATAGCTTTAGCAGTAGTGTAAGAAGCAGTGTTTTATCAAAAATTCACATAGATCAAGATTTTATTAATGCGGTTGACACCGCCAGGGAGAATTTCAATGAAAAATAATCGATTATTTCTAGCACTTAGCCTTTTCATGCTCATCTTCAATGGATCGGCTAAAGCCGACCCCTATAGTAAAAGAGTACAAGCACATGTAGATTCAATAATTTTGTCTCACTTCGAAAGCTACAAAGAAATTTTAAACCACGACAATATTGATCTACTGGTAGACAATATTGTAGAAGACCTCAAAAGAGACCCAAAATTTATTAAAGATTTAGCCCAGAAGCTCAAAGATACGGGTAATTGAGTTGACGGTAGGCTTCAAAAAGCACTACCCCCGTTGCCATTGCTAAATTTATTGATCTTACGTTTATCTGCGGCAAATCGATATGCAGTTCTGGATTTTCACTTAGCAGCTTCTCATCTATACCTGCTTGTTCGTCTCCAAACATAATATAATCGCTAGCTTTAAACTCAGCTTGGCTATAAGCTTTAGGAGCCTTACATTCCACCAGCCAAGGCTTAATATCTAAATGCTTTGCTTGCCATTCTTTGTATGAATCAAAAGTTAAAACATCAAGCAGAGGCCAGTAATCTAAACCCGCTCGTCTAAGTTTTTTTTCGGTAATTTTAAAAAGTGGATTGATTAAGTGCAAACGAGAGCCCGTAGCTGCACACAGCCTAGCGATCGAACCGGTGTTTTGGGGAATTCTTGGATTAAGCAAGACAACTGTCAGAGCCCCTTTTGCCGTCCTAAAATGATTCGTGGGAACTCTATCTAGAGCTCCCACTTCAGAGTTAATTTTTCGGCCCATAATTTATGAGCCTATTTGACTATCTATAACTTGCAAAGTCAAACCAGAATCCCCACTGGCTACCCGAGTAATCTGGCGCGTACTCATATTGAGGAGCATAATCGTAGTAAGAGCCATAAAATGGTTCTTGGTAATATGTAGGCATTACGTGTCCGTAATAATGATTCATATTAAGGTAAAATACTTCTAAAACATCAACAAAGGCTACTCGAGCACCATTACAACGCAAGTAACGATAGTCACGATTGTTTTTATGGATCTCGATTCCAACATGTACATTTTTATAGTTAATTTCGGCACCCACATGAATACCTGTGTTTCTTCTTGGATCACAACGATCAACACAACCTCTAAAAATAGGTGTCATATGAGATTGATAAATTTCTCTCCAAGTATAAGGTTGAGCTCTTCTAGGAATATGGTGACCATTATAAATTAAGTCTTCATCTACATATACCTGATGACCGTATTGTGCTTCTAGACTTGGAATCAAGGAATCAATAACATAGTCGTAGCCAGCTTGTGGACGTCCGTGTTCATACCCCGTACCTCTATACTCTCTTTGTTCTTCGTATCTGTAATCTGTTTGATAAGCATTGTTATTTTTGCCACATGAGCTCAATACAAAAGCGCTTAGTAACGTTAGTCCCAAAATTTTAAATTCCATTTTAATCATATAGCTTTCTCCTTAAAGTCTTTTCGCTAATATATGTGCATATTGTATGCCAAATGATCAACTGTATAGAAATCAGCAACTTGTATCCAAAAATGACAGCTGTAAAAAGTATTTATATGTCTAAAGATTAGACAGCTGTCTAAAAATTGTACTTTTTTTAATTCCCTAAAAAATTAAAAGCAATAACCATGCTCGTTTTAGGTTATCAATAAACAAAAAAAGCCCATGTGCATTAATATGCACATGGGCTTTTTATAAAACATACAGAAAAGATCTATTTTATTACTTCATAAACAAAGTACTGTAAAATTCGTTCTTGGGGAACTAAAGTTGATTGACCTCCATGAACAGTATGGTAAGAAGAATAGAAAACTTTACCTTTTCCATGTGAAAACATAACAGTCAAAGGTCGTTCACTATTTTTAACCCAAACTTCAGTAGTTTCTAAATTTACAGACTCGATTGTTGCCCAGCTTGCAGAAAAACCTGAAATTTTAGCTTTATCATTCGCGTCTAAACAGTTATCGCCACCGTTACATTTTACTGATGACTTAAGCCAAAGCTTTAATTGCAGTTTTTCTATTTCTGCATTAAACGTAACGCCACCAGAACCTTTTTGAGCCATATTAAATGCTCCGGGCTTTGAAATATCTGCAGGGTCGCCTGTAAATTTAATATATTCAGGGAAAATTTGCTCAACAATATCATATGCTTGATCAGTAATAAAAAGGCCGCCACCGCCCTCAACATACTTTTTTAAGTTATTTTTCACATGCTCATCCTTCAGTAAAGCTTCTCCAGAAAATCCACAGTTAATCATAATTAAGTCAACTTTTTCTAATTTTTCCGGATCGTTCACCAAAGCTTTAAATTGAGCTGCTTGTGTTTGAAAAGTAAAAGACTTTCCTTGAACAAGTCCAAGTTTTTGAAGAACTTTCTCTAAGTGATCATATGCACCTGAGAATACGACAATTTTAGCAACCTCAGAATTTTCATCAGCCTCTACTGGTAGTGCTGTGACCTCTTTGGTCGCCTTCAACTCTTCACCTGCAGAAATCTGAACAGCAGACGCTTTTTTATAAGGACCTACTTTAATTACAAGATTTCTTTTTCCTTCAGGAATAGAGTCAATTTTAAAGAAACCCTTCTCCGAAGAACAAGTTTTTACTATATAATCTTCGCCAGGTTCACCACAAGCCAAAACTGACTTATTCGCTTCTCTAATTTCATCTTTAAAATCAACCAATTCTTCGTTATCTTTTTGCGGCAAATATACCAGAGCACCAGAAACAGGCACACTTTTATTCTGAGCGTACACAGTACCAGAGATTGCCCCACTAGCAGGCAGGGGGTTAGATTTTGAAGATTTATAATCACTACTATCAAATTTATAACTATCTAGATTAATTTTAATTTTTTTACTCAAAAGGACGGCCTGTTTTTTTGCATCATAAGCAATTTTAAGAAACAATTCTCTAAAACCATCTAACTCATTATAAAGTTCTTTCTTTCCCTGTTCAGCTAATTTTTCTTTAATAGATTTAGCACTTTCGCTTGTAAAGTATAACTCTACTTCTTCAAAAAAAGTTTTTTGTTGGTTTTTCAAAGCTTGCTCAAGGTCCCAAATAATATCTATTCCAGTTTTAACAAGGCCATCTAACACATCTATGTCTTCTTTGTACTCAGCCTCGCTTGGATAAACCTTAGTTTCAATAATCTTTAAAATTTTAACTACAGATGATCCGTAAGCATCTAAATTTAAAAAATTTTGCTGAATTTCTCTACTTAATTTATTTGCTTCATAACCAGCGTTTATATAACTCTCTCTAGACTCCTTAGACTCTTCATTAAGCAAGTCGAATTTTTCAACTAACTCATTATAAGTTTCAATCGATACCTTGTCAGATTCATCACCAGCACTTAAGTCTGTTACAGTAAGCTTCTTGCCACCACAAGAGGCCAACAAGCTTAGGCAGCCAATCCCTATTATCATTTTATATTTATGCATCTAAATCTCTCCTTCAGTTCTTTAACTCTATATTTCATAGATAAATATATTTCAATATTTATGCCAGCTTATTATACTTTAGTCCGAGCGCGATAGAAAGTTTTTTTAGCAATCGACCTTTATTGACATACAAGTGTATATATTTTTTACACTTCTGTAATTACCCAGGGAAAGTGTCGTAATTACTGCAAAGGGAAAATGACGGTTATAGTCAGTATCGTCCTAAGCACATTTTTTCTTAGATAAATCATTTATTTTTTCCAACTGAACTTGTTTGCCCGCAAAATAGCCCGCCATGTTACCGTTGGGGTAAAATCTCACCTCCAAGTAGTATCGAGCCATAGAAAAGCCAAGATTATGCACTATTTTATATTTTGTACCATCAATTGAAATGGTGTGGTCATTGTATATTTTTCGCCATTGCTTAAAACACAAAACTTCATCAAGTTTTTTTGTGTTAATTACGGGCGCGTACATCGATTTACCATTAAGAGGCTCACAGGCAAATCGCGGATTGTGCTCATGGGGAATATAAACTTTTTGCAAGTAATGATTAGCCTGTGATCTTGTCACAATTCCCTTAAGATGCATTTCTGCAATAAGTCTATCTTGTAAAGTGCGAAATAATCTTTCAACCCTGCCTTTGGCTTGAGGGGAGCTAGCAAAAACCACTTGTATTCCAAGCTCATCACAGGCTCTTTGTAGCTGTGTAAACTGAGCTCTTTTGTGTGAGCCGTACACTCCTGCTCGGTCAACGTACAACACTTTAAACAAGCCATGCTTCTTGATAAGTGCTTTTAAAAAATCCATACAAGCAAAGGTCGTTTCTGATTTTACAAACTGCGCCCAACGAATCGAACTGTCAGCATCGTCTATGGCGGCTAGCAAACAACTCTTTTTCTCTCCATACCACTTATGATAACTACCATCCATTTGGATCATTATCCCTACGTTCGATACCCTGTCGCGACGAAAACGAGGCTTGCTTCTTCTTCTACGTTTATTCTTCACATGCCGAGCTTCATGGCACCAGCGCCTTAAGGTCTCTCGACTGACCAATATATTCTCATCTACTTTGAGCTTTTCACTTGCATGGCTCATATTAAAATTCTGATACCTTGTTAAAATTAGCTCCAAAACTTGCTCTTTAAATTTTGAATTATTTGCAGGTGCCCTTTTTCTATTCCCATGGCTCACAAAGGCAACTCCCTGACTTCGATATTTACTCAAATACCTTTCAAATGTTCGTAAACTGACCTTTAAAATTAAAGAGGCATCCTGACGGTTTAAATCACCCTCTAACACCTTTAAAACCACATCCAGCTTAAGTTGATCTTTCGCATTCATTGTTAATATCCCCATTCCTTAAACCTCCAAACCATTTGATTTAAAGACTTATATAACGCTTTGTCCCCGACAAATTCCCTGTGCAGTAATTACGACTATTTCCATGGGGATCTACATATATTTTTTACACTTCTGTAATCACTTCTCACATGAGAACAAAAAGCTTCCTTTATATATAGGTCTATTTCTTAAATATACTTTTAAGCGAAAATAAAATAGAGGGAAGAACACTCGTGATTACCGTGTAAATAATCAAAGCATATATATAAGGAGCTGGCACAGAAGCTCTTTCTGTTAAAACGGAGGATATAACCAAACCAAATATCAAAGTCGGCATTAAGGATAATGAAATATCAAAAGCACCCTCTTTGATTTGTTTTAAAAAGAGCTTAATCGAAGTTTTAATCAACAAGATTCTAATTGGCACAAAAATCACAACAAAGGCAATGCCAATTGTTAAGGCTTGCGAGCTTATTTCTTCAGGTTTGATTTTAAGCCCGGCCATAAAAAAGTAAAAAGGCAAAAAGACTGTAAAAAATGAAGACAAAGAGTCAAATAGCGATTCTTGGTCTTTTTTAATAAATTCCTTTTTAAAACGAGAGGCAACAAGCCCGACCACAAAAGCACCAACTAAGTAATAGGCACCAACCTCTTTAGAGAGCACCCCTGCCACCAAGGACAACACAACCAAAAAAGTAACCTCTGAGTTAGGCGCAAAAGGCGATATAAATTTAAAGAAAAATCGAAACAAGAAAGGAAGCACCACAATTAAAAACACGAAAAAAGCTACAGAAACCAAAAAGGACTGTAAACTATCTCCCTGCATGGCAAGAAATAATATAAAAACAGAAATAATTTCTTTGCTTATAGCTTTTGACTTAACCCAGTACTCTAAGTCCTTTGCCATAGAGTAGGAATGAAGCGAGCTTAAAATAAAACCTGCAGAAGGAGTAAAAATACCTAAGGCAAAAATAATAGAATCCTGTACCCCTAAATCAAAGAAATGTAATAAGCCAAAAGCTATGAGCCCAATGGCCACTAAAGACTTTATAAGATACTTACCTAGATAGGAACGGTCCTCGTTAATTTCATCAAAATCAACTTCAAAACCGGCGAATACAAACAAAGAAGTAATACCCAACTGCGAAAGAAATCGAAATAATTGATTGTCGATTAAAGCACCGTCAAACTGCGCAGCCAACACACCAAGCAAAAGAGCCGTGATGCCAGGTGGAATTTGAAAGCGCAAAAGCATTTTAGGTAAAAGCAATACACCAGAAAAGACAGCTAAATACTCTAAATCAGTAGAAATTGAAAAGATTTCCATTTGCTCCCTATATTATCAAAGGAGCAAAATACTTCAAATCTAGGGCTCAAATATGTGACAAAATTAAAAATTAAAACCTTCATAGCTGGCTAAATATGCACTTACAACTTGACACGTAAATTTTTTTAGCAAAAAACCAATATTTGTGATGATTTTTAAAATTTACCTAGCAATATCCATATTTTTAGCCTCAAGCCTTAGCTGCTTTTCCATTGATTGTGAGCGTATATTTTTACCCGATTACCTCAGAATAAAGCAGCGACAAACCCTCAAATCACTTACAAAAAAAGCTGAACAGAATATTAGAGTAAAGTTTAACGCCAAAGAAAAAAAAGAAATGGATCTTAAAGTCTTAAGACACCTAACAAGGCTTGCTAATGAATTCTCGCAAAAAACAAGCACTGCGCACTCTAAACAGGAAGCCCGCTGGATGCTTGAAGAACTTATAGATGTCTTCTCTCTGAACGAAGGACGCTTAGCTTACAATTTTCCTCGTTCAACACAAAAACTAGTCCAGATAGCTCGCGGTCGACTTGTTCACCCACTGTATGTATATCGTCTTCTAAAAACTATCCAGAGACGGAAAAGCCATTTAGTTGTTCGCTACCTACAAAGATCAGATTACATGGTTCTAGCCCTACATCACACGCACTCAGTTAAAGAGCTCACTAACATAAAACTATCTTGGAGTAACAACAGCGAGAAAAATGCAAAAGATTTTGAGTTCCTACAAGAATTATATCGAGACAGCTTAGACTAGAGCCTTATCCTTTAAAGGGATTGATTGTCACACAATTTGGCTGATCTACAGATGAAATTGTTAAATCTTGTATATTCACATGCTCGGGCTGCTGAATCATCCATTCGATTGTTTTTGCAATATCCTCTGACTTCAAAGGACGATAGCCTTGGTAAACTTTATCAGCTGCCTTTTTGTCACCACGGTAGCGCACCACCGAAAAATCAGTTTCAACCCTGGCTGGCGCCACAACACTCACTTTAATATTTTTACCACCAAGGTCCAGACGCAGACCATCCGAAAACATATGAACAGCAGCCTTCGAGCTACAGTAAATACTACCACCTGTATAAGTCATACTGGCTGCCACAGAACCAAGATTTATAATATGACCTTTTTTATTTTTAATCATAAAAGGTAACAATTTATGTGTCAGATGAATAAGCCCAAGCACATTGGTTTTAATAACAGTGTTTATATCCTCCGAAGGATGATCCTCAAAACTTTCTCTGCCTAACGCAAGACCTGCATTATTTACCAAAACATCCACATCATTTAGCCATGCCTTATTTTGAATGCAAAATTGATTAATAGCCTCTTCATCAGAAACATCTAAAGAAGCACAGATAATATTTTCACTTCCGGTGCTTTTTTTTATGGTCTCTAAAACTTCAATTCGTCGTGATGCGATTAAAAGCTGATGATCTTTAGCCAGTAGTTCAACACATGCTTTGCCAATACCTGCAGAGGCTCCAGTAATTAGTATTTTCATTATATCAAACCTTTCTTTAGTCTTTTAAGCAAAAGCTCTTTGCCTAAAATTTCACACACTAGAGACAAATCGGGGCTTTGAAGCGTTCCCGTCACCAACAATCGAACAGGCTTGGCCAGTTGAGGAATTTTGAGCTCTCTTTCCTCGCATGTGGTCTTTAAACATTCCCAAATCTTTTCTGCCTTAAAATCTTCTAGATTATCCAGCCGTTCCACAAAGGGACGGAGGTCATCGGCATTCAATTTTGATAGAATTTTTTCTCTATCCTTGCTCTCGATTTCTACATCTTCGTCTTTCAGCCAGTTAAGGGACGGAGCCAAATCTCCCAGATAATTTGCCCTCTGAACAACAGCCTCATACAATCGATCATCTTGTAATAATTCATTTAAATCATTCTGATCGAAGTCATTTACCAGCCGGAGCACTTCCTCCTTAGGCAAAGTTTTTAAATGTTCTTTGTTAAACCAAAGCAGCTTTTTTGCATCAAAGACAGAAGGAGCCGTTCCACATCCCTCTAGACTAAAATCCTTAGTAAGCTGAGCATCATCAAATATTTCTTGATCGCCCTTGCCCCAACCCAGCCGCATTAAGGCATTCACAAGTGCCGAACTCAAATAGCCCTGAGCTTTATATTCCGAAACCGCAGCCGCCCCATGTCTTTTGCTCAACTTCTTTTTGTCTGGCCCCAAGATCACAGGCAAATGCGCCATCACAGGGACGGAGGTATCCGACAAAGCCTGCCAAAGTAATTGCTGCTTAGGACTGTTGTTTAGGTGGTCATCACCGCGAATAATATGACTAATACCCATGTTTATATCATCAACCACAACCGCTAGCTGATAAGTAGGAGTCTGATCAGATCGGGCAATCACAAAATCATCTAATTCTGAACAATCAAAGCGCACATCGCCTTTAATCTGGTCGACCACAATACATTCTCCGCTGAGCGGAACTTTAAAGCGAATCGCATATGGTTTTTTGCTCTCGGCAGCTATATTTAGGTCACGACACCGACCATCGTAACGAGGTTTTTTTCCACTTTTTCGGGCTGCCTCCCTCATTTCTTCAACTTCCTCAGATGTACAAGTACAACGATAAGCCTGCTTATTCTCAATCAAGCTTTTTATAGCCTCTTGGTGCTTAGTAATATTTTGGCTTTGATAAACAGGTTCTTCCGACCATTTCATTCCAAGCCAGGACATAGAATTTAAAATTTCGACTTCGTGCTCTTTTAGGCTCCGTCCCTTATCCGTGTCTTCGATTCTGAGTAAAAAATCTCCGCCTTGAGACTTGGCGAAATAGTAATTAAACAATGCTGTTCTTGCACCACCAACATGCAAGGCACCTGTGGGGGACGGAGCAAAACGAACTCTAATTTTTGAAGTCATACAAAGCCAATATAGCTCAGTCTTCGATAAAACGACCGGTGCTTAAATCAAATTCTACGGCGCGCCATAGACTTAAACGAAAGCGCTTCCAATAGTCTTCAATTGTATTTCCAGGTGGAAGTTCGAGTGTATATACGGGAATAGCTCGCTCTTTTCCTGCATAATTGCCCAGACTGCCCGGATAATATCCAAAGTGAATGAATTTATAATCTCCGCTATTTTTGCTCATATTAATAGCCAAATACTGAGCTCTTCTTTTTTGATCCTTGTCGCCATGGCTATCTAAATCCAGATGGCCTAGCGGCGTATGGATCGATATTAATTTTTGGGGCTTCATCTCTTGAATATTTTTCATGATTGCCAAAGTCTCGGGCTCAGTCGCAGGCTTATGACCGGGAAATTTTCTAGGCGATGATTTATACTTTCTTTTCCAGTCTTGCAGCGCCCTCCGTCCCCAGTCTTTAGTCGGAAAATTTCGGTTTAAATCGACTCCTCTGGCATTTTGTCTTGTTGGCTTTGAAGCAAAATAACCGTCTGGATTTAAAAGAGGTTGCACAACAACATAACTACGCGAGGGAAGTTTTCGCTTGCCTTCACCGCGTAGCTCATCAATAAACTTCATGCACATTGCCAAGGTAGGCAATTCATCACCATGAATTGCGCACTGGAGTAGTGTTTTGGCTGTAGACTTTGGGTCACCTTGCGAGTAAGAAATCAAAGGGCGACCTTGAGCGCTGTATCCAATCACATCCCAATCAAGCTCACTACACTTAGATTGGCCCCAAGATCTTTTGCTAAAAAAGGCATCGATCTCGCCACATAATTCACTAACCGCCATTTTTTGCTGACCTCCGTACAAGAAGCGCCAGTTCCACTCGCTTGCCTCCGAAGAACAACTAAAGAAAGCAAAAATAAATACGACTAATGAGCTAAGCAATACTGTGTTCCCACAACGATTGATTCATCTTGATATCTAGGTGGTAGGTACGAGCGCAGTCTCTCCACTTCTGAACGACTGTCTAAAGGCCCAAGAAGCACACGAGTCCAATGACCACGTCCCGGAATCAAAACGCGACAGCCTTTTAGTTTTCTAAAAACCAGCTCAGATCTTTTCTGAATTCGTTCAGTGATTTGATTGCGATTGTATTTAAAATTCGACAAGGATTCTATCTGTAAAAAGTACAGACCGTGTTTTCCTGGTCTAAAATGCCATTCACCACTAAATTTAGATGGCTTAGCAAGTACAGCAGCCTCCCCCTTTAGCCTTGGAGTGTTCACTGGTAGGACAACCTTAGGCACAATCTTATTAGCATTGCCTTTGGCTTGAGAGATGGCATTTTGCTCTGTAATTATATTTGAAGGACTAAGCTCAACCTTCCAATGATAAAGGTCACCGCGACTTTTTACAGCAGGTGTTTTTTTCTCAATGGCTTCAAAACCATCTCGTGACAATCTTACAGTACGAGCTTTTTTATCAAGAATAATCTCAAAAGGTGTCTGCCCAGCCACTTTACCATCAATAGTTACCTTTACTTGCGGAGGCACACTTTCTATTTGCAAACGACTCATTGGCAAATCTTCAGGATCACCATTGCTTGCAAATGCCTCGTCGATTAAGGCTGGAGTCTTTGAAGATTTCAGTTTTTCTTTAACTTCGCCATCAACTGCCGGTCCATCAATTACATCTTTAACTGCAAGTTCAAACTCTTCAGTTTGATTTTCTCCGTCTTCATCAATAACCAAGCCCGTTGCTTTCTTTTCGAAAAAATCTCTTAACGCGTTTTCTTTTGCCACATCAGTACGCATGACCCCACGATTTTGATTAAACAAAATCCACCAGGTGCCTACTGCACCAACCAAACAAAAGAAAAAAAATGCCGAAATAAGTTTATTATTCATGTACTTACCCACCCTCTTGTAGCTTATAGCCTTCTTCCTTTAATTTTAGCTGGATTTGCTGAGCATGCAAGGCGTTGCGGGTTTCAAGTCGTAAATGTATAAAAGTATAACCCAGTGGGCAATGCTGACTGCTTCGATCATGGGCCAAATCCAGTAAATTGGCCTTTTCTTGGGAGACAATCTCGCAAATTCGTGCTAGTTGGCCTGGCCGATCCTCGGCCACTACAGAGACTGAGGTCCAACGAGACTCCCTTTTATGAGCTCTTTCCAGTATATTGGACATCACATTTAAATCAATATTTCCTCCACACAGCGGAATAACAAGAGGAATTTCAGGATTTAGGTCAAACTTGTTAAATAGAGCTGCCGCCACTCCCGCAGCCCCACCACCCTCGCAAACACTTTTGTTTTTGTCCATTAAATGATAAATGGCTACAGCAATTTCGTCTTCTTGTACGTTTTTAACATCTTGAAAATATTTTAGGATAATTGAAAAGGTTAACTCAGAAGGATTTTTAACAGCCAAACCATCAGCAATGGTCCATAAGACATTTTTTTTAGATGGCAAAAGTTTTTTTCCTTTAAAGCTTTCTTCTAAAATAGTTACAGCCTGCGAAACAACTCCATAAGCTTTAAGATTTTTAAATTTTGAGGCCAAAGCAATACTTAAGCCGCTGGCAAAACCACCGCCTCCCATTGGCACAATTAATTGCAAATTTTCTGTAGATAGTTTTTCTGACTTTAGCTGTTCATAAATCTCTAGGCCAGCCGTACCCTGCCCTTGAACAACATCTTCGTCATCAAAAGCATGAATAAACAAAGCATCCTTATTTTTTTTAAATTCCTCACGAGCGAGCTGGTCGGCTTCAGCAAAACTTTCACCGCCCAACTGGACTTGGGCTCCATAAGTTTGAGTCGCGTTTACTTTGTTCAAGGGGGTACCTTCAGGCATAAAAATCTTACAAGGAACATCTGAAGCACCACATATATAGGCAACACCTTGAGCATGATTGCCGGCACTCGCCGCAAAAACTTGTGCCGGTCTTTTACCTTGTTCGAGCATTTTAAGCAACTTATTAGAGGCTCCACGCACTTTAAATGAACCAGTTTTTTGCAAGTTCTCTTGTTTCAAAAAAATCGGCGCTGTAAATTTTAGTTCTTTTTCTAAAAAGGGACTCCTAATGAGAGGAGTGTATCTAATATGATTTTTTATACGTTGCTGAGCACTTTCAATAGAGGCTACGTCTATAGTCATTTAAACGAAATTATATCATAGAGAAAAACAGGGACGGAGGCTATTCAATCAGCATACTAGAAACTGCGCTCCACATAGCTTCTTCATTCTGTGTGTAGTTGGCAGGTATTAACTTTAGAGACTTAAGCGCATAAGATTCTAAGTCATTTTTGACCTGAGAAGACTCATTTTTCAGTTCAGAGACCTTAGATAAAACACTGTTATTTAAGCCATTATTTTTGTTCACAACAAGATCATTTAAATTAACTTCTGCAGTCTCAACATAATCTCTTAGGGCTAAAAGTGACTCGGTATTATGAGCTATCACTTCTTTATAGCCTCGATTTAAACGTTTTTTGCGCTCGGCATAAAGGGCTTTTACGGCAGAGGCGTATTTCTTTTCATAAGATTTCAGGCCTTTTGTAGAGTATTTTTGATAATCATCACTAAAAGTTTTTAGGCTCTCTATCCAATCTTTAGACTTTAACTCTTCTGAAAAAAGAACCTCCGTCCCTATTGCTTGTGCTTCTTTCAGTATTAAATTCATGAATTTATGCAGCCAAGTTTTTTGCGGCGTCATATACGATCCACTAGTTTCTCCTGGAATTTGTGCTTGCGGAAAACCTTCAGGAAAGGCTTCTGCCGGAGTTAGCGAGGCGCCAACTGCCGATGGCAAAGTCGAAGCTACAAAAGCTCGCTGCTCTGGCGGCAAGTAAAAGGATGCTGCCTTTACAGCGTAATATTGCTCCTTAATAACAGATGTGAACGCGTCTTTAAGAACTTTAAAATTAGCTAGTTTCTTATCAATTTCTGTCTGTTCTGTAAGAATTTTAAGCGCAGCATCTTTTTGATCATTTGGATTCTTGCCTAAAGCTCTTTGAATTCCAACGGTTCGCAAAGTGATTCTTTCCTTAAGTAATTGCGCAGCTTCTGCTGCATATTTTTGATATCGACTCACAACGGTTTGAATATTTCCTATTGCCTGATTCACTTGTCCGCTAATTTGCTCTTCTCTTAATTTTTTAATCGCCTCTAAACTCTGACTTCGACTAGCTGTAGAGGTACTTCCTGCGCTTATGCTTGAACGATTACTTACTACTGTTGAGGTAGAGCCCGTGTAGGATCCAGTCCCATAAGATCTCGAACTACTACTTAGCGAGCGCGCAAAACTTTGAGTGGCTCCGCTGGTTACACCAAAAGAAGATGTTAAACCTTTTAACGAGCTTCTAGCTTTAGAAGCACTTTGACTTCGAAGTTTTTTTACTCCAGTAATTCCGTAGCTAGCTACAGCAGAATTTAAACCGTTCGAAATTTTACCAGCCTCCGAAACTCGGCTCGAAAGTCTTGCAATATTGCGGTGTGGATCTCTGTCTCTTGCGATGTTACTAACTTGTCTTCTAACTGTTTTAGTTTTGGCACTAGCGGTCACGTTGCTAACAGTTCTTCTTTTGCTTGTTGGCGTGTATCTACGATTAGAAAAAATTCCCAAGCTACTACTAGAGCTAGTTGAACTAGCTGGCTGCCGGCTTAAGCCACCATTTCTTTTGCGCGCCAATTCATCAAGTCTTGATATAGATTCAGCAGTTTGCCCCAATCCACTTTGAGCCAAACCGTTTGTTAAATTCGATCCACCTGCTGATGGCAAAAGAGGGTTAACACCCAAATCGCCTGGTGATGCTTGCGAACTATACAGACTGCGTAAAGCATAAAGATCTGGTGGTATCTGAAGTGGTATTGCGGTGTCATTAAGCGGTACTAAAGCATTATTTTCCTGCAAGTTATATTTTTCTACAAAGTCGATATCAGTAAAGGCTCTTGAGTTTGCATAAAGAGGAGCAGTAGATGGATCACAAACTTGTACTCCTTTAACCGTAATTGGAGAATTAAGCACTCCCATTCCAATACCAAAAACGGCTTCATTTCCTCGCTCAGAAATAGCAATTTTACCGGCTTCACAAAGTGTCTGACTAATAGTTTGCCAGTTGCTCTTTGTAAGACTAAATGCGGGCCTAGCTTTTTTCACTGCCAAACTCGCATCGGCGCATTGTGTTTGAAAAGATCGGTATACATTTTTTTCAGCTTTTAAGCGTTCTTCAAGTGTTTTTTTAGAGGAATCGATTTCCTCAATTTCCGGCAACAAAAAGCCTTTTGATACTAGTGCCGCAAATTGTACCGGGGTGGCTCCACTAGCTTTTAAAGGGTCATGTATAGCAGGCTTTTGGACTTTAGGGTAATCAAGAGGTCTTTCAACAACCGCTTTAATGCATTCACTTTTATCCTCAGGTTTTTTTATTTTGTGACAACAAAGTTTAAATTTTTTATTTGCATCGTAATCAATACTCTTGAAATTTTTTTTAAGCTTTGCCTGAGAGATAGCGGTATAATTAGGTAAACTGAAAACTTTTGTGTGTACCTTAAAGTAGTCGCTCCTTAAATCCTCAAGGTCAGCAGCTACAAAATCATTATAACCAGAGCTATCAACACAAGCTGTAAAGTCTGCTTTGCTTTTTGGCATTGACAACTTACTTAAAACAACATCATTAGCTGCCTCAACTGCTGCCCTATACCAAAGTAAATCTTCTTCAAAAAATTTTTTTGCTGAATCTAACGAAGCATCTTTTAGATTAGCTTCTTTACGGTTGGCATAAAATTCTAAAATCGGATCTTTTATTTCACTAGCAAGACCTTGTAAAGTAGCCTCAAGTTTTTCATCTATATTGTTAGAGAGATCAAATGGAGACAAAAGATTTTCAACGGCATCGGTGGCCATAAGGTTTGGCACAAAAGAAAGAAGCCAAAGGCTTAAAAATATTTTCTTATTGGGCACTTTCACTTTAGGCTCCGTCCCTCACATTAAAGCCCAAGACTACTTGAACCCGAGTTCTCTGGAACACTTGTTGGAAGACCTCTTTGAACACCTGGAGGCAAAGCCTGTGTCTCTACTGAGCCAGGACTTCTTACAGGCGAAATTCTTCTAGTTGAATTTCTTCTAGTACTTCTTCTTCTTGCTGCATCAACCGAAATAGAAGTTGCTCCGGCGTTAGTAGCCAGGCCCGCAGAAGAACGGCTGCGAGAGCTTCCTCTTGGAGCAGACCTAGTTGACAGTGCAGTAATTTCGGAGCTCACTGCATTTAAGCGAGTCCTCAAAGAGGACGTTAATGATGAAAGTAAATTAGTAATATTTCCTTGCAAATTTAATATATTCACAAAACCACGGTCATTTTCATCAGTTGCATGGACCGCCAAAGGCATACCTCCACTACTGCCAATAAGCGTTGCTGGAGCTGTACTTAACTTAGCTAAATATCTATTTGCACAAGCAAGTTCCTTTTTTAAGTTATTTCTTCGGGCTTGAGCACGCTCTATAGCAGTTTTCTTAGCCTCAGAAGCTTCGTTATTTTCGTATTCTTCAACAATTTCTTCAAAAGCTCCGTCATCTCCACCAAAAGCCTTAGCTTCATGTAAGTTCGCATCTTTATAGTTTCCAAAAGCAGCAATAACTGCTCCGCACTGTCCACTACCGGCCTGATCAGCTACTTTTAAAGAATTATTTACAGTCTTAGTAAATTCTTCACGTGCTTTCACAACAGTCTCTCCTGCAATAGTCATGATCTGTTCGACACCAGGGTTGTTACTAGGCGCCGCACTTTTTTGCAAGTATCCTTGGCAAACCGCCTGAAGAATACCCATAAAGGCCAAGTCTTTATTTTTTTGATCTGTATCTGCTTTTTTTGTTTCATCTTTTGTCGCAACTTCTTCTTCGCAACTATCATCAAAAACACAAGCATAGGACTCTCTTAACTCATCGCAATTTTTAACTAATTCAGGAAAATCTGCTTTTGTTTTGTCTTTTTGGCCATCATCATTCAAAAATAATTCTTGAATCACGTCACAACTCTCTTCGCCGCCTTTACCAGCATCAAGCCTTGCTTTTACAGCGGCTAACTTGCGCTGAGCCATTCTTAATTTGGCAGGATCTTTTGATGATTCCAAATCTTGCTTTATATCTTCAAGCCCCTGAACAAGAGACTTTGATTTGTCTGAATCATATTTCTCCATAAGCTCTTTTTGAAGCTTTGCAAAAGGAGTTTTAGATTTTTCACCAAGTAAAAACTTTTCCTCAAAGGCCTGTTGAAAAACTTTTGCAAAATCTTTTTCATCATCTAGCTTTTCGTAAGATATGACGACAGGCTTTCCAAGCTCAGTTTGCAGACTTTTTAGGCTTGCCATTTTAGATTGCAAGTCTTTTTTTTGTTGGGCATTAAGTTTCAGGCTCTCAACAATAGCTTTACTATCTGTATTAACTCCATCAACTAATGCTTTGATCTGATCATCACTTAGCTCTTTATTATCAATATCTAATGTTTTTCTAAACTGAGTAGGATTAACTTTAATGCTTTGCTTCATTGATAATTTATCATTTTCATTACTCACAATAGTCGCAACAATTGATAATCCCGCTTTCTTATCTACATCAAATTTCATCTCCTCACCTTCAGTTAATCCTGAAATAGCTTGAGAGCTTAGTTGTGACGTACTGCTTTGAATACTTTTTGCAAGTTGTTTCTTTTTATTTTCAGAAATATCAAAGGAATTAAATAATTGTTCATAAAACACTTTATGATCTTCGAGGCTTTCACCAGCAGAACTCACGCTCTCTAGGTTTTCGTCAGAGCTCTCTTGAACTTGTTCAACTCTTTCAACATTAGTAGCCATTAAATCTCTAAGTCGACGTAACTTTTTCGTATCGGACTTTTCTGCTTCCTGAATGGTCTCAATAAATGAGTAAAGCGAAGCACTTTCAGCATCCTTATCTTTGTAAGCAAACTTAGAAAAAGAGTCGACACTAAAAAAAAGAACAAAGGTACTTATTATTATGTATTTCATAGACTTCCCCACTCTATCGCCTTTATTTTACCCCAGGTTGAGGCCCAGTTTTTGACATTCTAGTGACCCCCCACCAACAGGGACGGAGGTTCATTAGAGCATCAGCAATTTGACACCCCCGTCCCCACTATGTTTTCCTGTTTTTGGAGGGAATTACATGAAACTATTGACTTTTATTTTCTGCACTGGCTTTTCCATAATGGCGCATTCTCGAGATTTTTTTATCTACTCTGATCCAGTTTTACTCGAAAATGCCGGAGTCACAAATTTCAAAATTCAACCGGACACCTTCAAACAAATAGCCCTTGCTAAGGTCTCAGAAGAAAAAAGCTTCGACATCATAAAAGCTGCTCATGAGATGGGTCGCTGTGGAGGCTTTGAATCACTTGGTTTCCGCATGACTGCCGAATCAGGTTTGCACTTTTTAAAACGTAGAATGTTGCTAGATTCTGACCCTTTTTTCTTTCCAAGGGAACCCCAAATTACGCGCGAATCCGAGATTGCGGACCGACTTTCCGAAATTCGCACTGAAAGAGTAGAAGAAATGATCGAACTTCTGTCCCAGTTTCCGGATCGCTATGCTCGCGGAGCAAAATCAAATGACGCTGTTAACAAACTCTACGAACGCCTTCATGTCATGATCGAAAAATCACCATACAAAAGCCGCATTAAGCTCAACCGCGTTGACCATAGAGCCGTCCCCCAAAAATCTTTACACGTACACATAGAAGGGACGGAGGCACCCGAAGAAATAGTTGTTCTCGGCGGTCATCTTGATTCAATCCGCTCACTATTTGGAGGGCATAAGCCACCAGCTCCCGGTGCTGATGACAATGCTTCGGGTGTTTCCAATATTATAGAAGCCTTACGCGTTTTACTCTCATTAGAAAAAGCTCCAAAAAGAAGTATTGATATTTTCTTATATGGCGGCGAAGAACTAGGCCTTTTGGGCTCAAGCGACATTGCAAGACGTTATAAACATGCTGATGAAGATGTCATAGCAGTAATGCAACTAGATATGACTCTTTTTCCAGGGAGCGGTGAATTTGTTTTAGGTTCGATTGCAGACTATACAAGCAAGTGGCTTCGACAATATATTTTGAAATTAAACGAACTATATCTTGGACACGAAATCGTAGAAAGCAAATGCGGTTACGGATGCTCTGACCATGCTTCTTGGTACAGACAAGGCTACCCCACTGTCTTTCCTTTCGAATCTCACAACAAGGACATGAACAAACGTATACACACAAAAGAAGATATTCTTGATGAACGTGGGAGCATTGAACACTCCACAGAATTTTCTAAATTAGCCTTGGCCTATTTACTAACTCTTGCAAATAGTGATGAAAGAGAAAGTGCTTTTTAGATCCAAAATAACTCAAAATAGAATTGCAAATCACTTGCATTAAGAGGCATTTTTTAAGAAAAAATACCTTAAATTTACTCAAATCTCTCATGTGGCATAATCCTTGCTCTATTATTCCACATGAGAACATCAAGATTACAAAAATGCCCTGAACCAAACGCCCTTGTTCATCAATATTGGAAATGTCACAACCAAGAAATGTTGCTTAAACATTATGAGAATAAAGCTCTCTACTCGCTTTACACTCAATGTGCCTTAAGGCACAAATCGGTTAAACGCAAAGTACAAATTCATGCTTTTTGCTATATGGACAACCATGTTCATCTATTATGCTCATATCAAAATGGAGTTAAACACCTTTCGAATTTCATGAGATATGCCAACGGGTGTTTTGGTTTGGCACTCAACCAGAAGCTCAAACGCAAAGGAAAAGTAGCCATAGAGCGCCCACACACTCCAATGGTTCAAGACAATGGAAAACATGACATGAATGTTCATATGTATATAGAAGCAAATCCAATTCGAGCTGAGATTGTGAAAACACCAATGGAGTTAAAAAAAATTAAGACAAGCAGCTATGCGTTTTATGCTTATGGAGAAATTAATGAATTCACAAAAAACCTCACTCCACCTACTTGGTATATAAAGCTTGGCAGGAGCCCAAAGGCAAGACAAAGAAAGTATAGAAGACTTTTTGTTCAATATTTAGACACAAATGGATGGTTCGGAAAAAAAGGCAATCGCAGAAATACAAGCACAATAGATCTTTTAAAAGATCAAGGCAGTAGAGCCTTCATACTAAAAAGAAAACTATTTGTAGCCACGTACAACAATTACAAAAAGAACAACAAAAATTTGAGTCCGAAAGAAATTCTTGAGCTTATATACCGCAATCGTTATTCAACTCGTTACAAAACCAACGGCGCTTAATCACGCATTCATTTTAGAAATAGGCGCAAAACCTCGCCGCATAATGTTTTCACTGACAGTATGTGGTTCAAGGAACTGCCTTAAATAATCAGGTCCACCTGCCTTTGCACCTACGCCTGAAAGCTTATAACCTCCAAAGGGTTGGCGACAAACCAAAGCACCTGTAATACTACGGTTAATGTAAAAGTTTCCAGCCTCGATTGCGGCTCTTGCAAATTCAATATTTTTAGGACTTCTACTAAAAATTCCTGCTGTTAGTGCATAATTAGTTGAATTTGTGACCTCAATAGCGTGCTCTAGATCTTTAGCTTTGTAAAGACAAACCACCGGGCCGAAAAATTCGTTTTGCATAAGCTCCGACTGCCCGTCAGTGCTTTCAAACACAGTTGGGGGAACAAAATTACCTCCGTCCCTTAGCTCAACTGCAATGTCTTTTTGATAGATTAGGAACTTTTTATTTTTTTCAATCATCGATAACAAGCGATTTTTTGATTCCTCATCAATAACTGCTGATATTTTGTTTGCTGGATTATCTACTCTTCCAAATTGGATAGAGTCTAAGGCCTGACAAAAGCGCTTTTTAAATTTATCAAAAATATCTTGATGAACAATCAACCTCGAAAGCGCGCTACATTTTTGTCCTTGAAAGTTAAAAGCTGAATCTAGGGCACCAACAACAGCCTCATCAAGATCGGCATCGGCATCAATAATAAGAGCATTTTTGCCGCCCATTTCTGCAAGCACCTTTTTAATATGTTTTTGTCCTGTGGCCAAAGCACTAGCAGCCTGAATAATATTCAGTCCAACTGCTTTAGAGCCTGTGAAGTTTATAATATGCGTATCTTTGTGCCTTACTAAATACGCTCCCACCAGCTCTCCTTGTCCAGGCAAGAACTGCACAACCTTTGAAGAAAAGCCTGCATCTAGCACAAGCTTGTAGAATTCGTTTGCCACTGCACAAGATTGCTCCGCAGGTTTTATTATGACTGTGTTACCTGCAACCAGCGGAGCAACCGTCATTCCACATAAAATTGCCAGTGGAAAATTCCAAGGACTTATCACGAGGGACGGACCCTTCGCGCGATAAAAATACGTATTACGTTCACCTGGCATATCGCTCATTAGCCTCTCACCACTCAAAGCTTCCATTTGCTCGGCGTAATAAAGGCAAAAATCAATTGCTTCGCAAACATCAGCATCTGCTTCGTGATAAGTTTTTGCGACTTCATACATTATGATCGTCATCAAGTAAGTCTTACGTTCACGCATTAGCTTGGCTAGCTTTCGAAGAGTTTCGCAGCGTGCTTGAACGGGAGTTTTTGACCATGTTTTAAAAGCTTCTACGGAACACTGGATTGCTTTTTCGGCTAAATCTGTGTTTGTTTTCGGCCACTTAGACACTGTTAGACTGTTATCAAAAGGACATGTGTGCTCGGACCACTCGAAGGTCTGGTCGACCTCCGTCCCTCCAACGTGGGGAATGGCGCGAATAGGTAATGTGGAGACTAACTCCTTTTGGGCTTGTGTGCAGGAATCGCGGTTTTGTTTTTTGGAAAAATCTATTGGTGCTTCATTATTAAACATTTTTTATATTCCCCTAAGCATTCATGAGAGCTTCTTGCCATTTGGGCTTTTGCAAAAGCTCCAAATCACTTCGCTCGCCAGTAATTTTGGCTCGCAAAAAGCCTTCATTAGATGTGTTTTCTAACAAACGTCTAACCAAGTAGGCCATTCCTGGTAGCATTTCTCCGACTGGTGCGTACTCGCGTACACGGAAGCCGCGCTCTTTGACGGCATATTTAAAAGCATCGGCCATGCCGTAAAGCATTTGAAATTCAATGGCTTTTTTGGGCAAAGCGCGTACCTCCGTCCCTGCCATTGCGTAGGCGAGACTTCTTACGTTGTGGGATGCAAAAGCCGGATACAAGTACGGATAGGCATCTAATAATATGTCGGTGCAAAGTTCATAATTGGCGTCGGTTTCTTCTTTGCTACAGAAAACTGGAATAGGCCAATCCTTTTGTTGAGCAAGAATCACCTCTGTATCCCAGTATGCGCCTTTTACCAATCTTATTGTTAAAGGGCTTTTGCGTTTTTTGGCCAAAGCCAACATACGTTCCAAATCATTCTTCGCGTCTCTCAAATAAGCCTGAACCACTATTCCAAAAAATGGATAATCCTTAAATTCATCTTCTGTAAAAATTTCTTCGGCTAGAGTGAAAATGATATTCCGTAAATCATCACTTTCCATATCCAAGTTAATAAAGGTGCCTTCACTCATTGCCGACCTCAATAAGGGACGCAAACGAGATTTTATGGCCTCCACACTGCCTCTAAAATTAAAATTATCAATCTGTGAATACAAACTGCTGCATTTAACCGAAACATTTGCCCTAGGGAGAACACATTCCGCATGCTCTTCTAATAATTTTCTTTCGGGCCACTTTTTTACAACTTTAGGCAGATTGACAATTAACTCTTTATACCTATTTTGGTAATCAATTGCCTCTTCCTCACTAATAACAGCCTCGCCCAATATGTCTACTGTAAATGAAAAACCATCTACCCATAGTTTTTTTAAAGATGCTTGGGCTCGCCTAGAATTTTCGCCCGTAATAAACCCCTTAGACATTGTATGGACATTCTTTTTAACAAAGCCCGCAACCAGTAAAGAAATCCCAGGCACTGACAATGCCAACTTCAAACAGAACAAATAAAGAAATGGAAGGTCGCTATCTTTTTTTAATAAATATTCAATAATATGGGAGCGCACCTGATCCAAATTCTCAAGAGAAGGCAAAACGTCTACAAATCTAAATAATTCGACTTTGAAGCGCGGATACTTCATAGACCAATTCATCAAAAACTGCGACCAATACTGAAAACGAAAAATAGACGATTTATGGATACGACAATCCTCTAATATCTCAAGACCGATTTTTTCGACCTGTGCTTCGACTGTCATCTACAGAGATATTGCCCTAAAGAAAAGCAAGAATCAAGCTGTGGGACTCTTCCAGGCCTCTATTTCTTTTTGCATTAAATCACGAACATAGCTGGCATAAGTTCTAGCATCAGGAAAGCCATGCTCCACGGGATCGATCGGATCCAATACCTTGGCATAAATTGTCTGACCGCAGTTAATAACAATGTCTTTTTTTGACAAAACCTCTCCTCCATTAAATATAATTACAGGATAGAGCTTTTCGCCCAAAGCCCTAGAGATAAAGAAGGCTCCTTTTTTAAAGGTCCCCAAGGCTTTTGACTTGGATCTGGTGCCCTCTGGAGCCAAATAGACATTTTGTCCGGTGGCTAACTTTTCTTTTATTTTATCTTTCGTGATTCGGCGGCTTTCAGGATTTTTGCGATCAACAAAGATATGGCCAGCCAACCAAGAGCCAAAACCAAAAAAGGGCACATACAAAAGCTCTTTTTTTGCCACCATACGAACACCACCACCACTTGCATAAAATACAGCAGGAATATCCAAATGACTTTGGTGATTGCTGACAATGAGCTTACCCTTGCTCGTGGGCATTTTTTCTTGTCCCTCAATTTGAAATTTTAAATTATTCACAAACTTTAAAACACCAAACCATCCATAAGCCATCCAATCAAAAACCTTGGCTCTATCCTTAAAAAATAGACATAAAAATATTCCCAGCATAACAAAAAAAGAACAGGCCCCTACTCCAAGCAGCGTTCTAAAAAAATTTATGATTTTAAACACAAGCTTCTATATAGCAAAGCAGCTCAATCATTCAAGGCCCAGTCGTAACTCATAAATGAAATACTTGGCTTTTTGACCTTTGCAAAGTCTTTAGGAAGGTATGAGCGTAGATAGGCCCAAACAGAGCCACTATGTTCAATAAAATCATCGGCATACCAATCAAATAACTTCGAAATTTCTGCCTTTTTTATGCCAATCTTATTGCGACTTTTGTCTTGTAAAAATTCTCGCGTCACAAGGTCCAACTGTTTTTGCAGTTTAATCCCTGTATACACATAGTTCTGCAAAATAGGACAACTGCGAGCTGCACAAACAACCGCAAAATGTATCCGCGGGTCTTTAAAAACCGGTCTAATTTTTACGTGTTCGATATCGTCGAGAGAAAGATTCTCGCCAGCCACAATTATTTTTTCCGGGCTTGCTTTTTTATTTACTCGGTATTCGCTAACTTTCCATTGTTTACTACGATTCAAAAATGCAAGTTTAGGCCCAATGTCTCGAATCGATTTTATTTTTTGCGGCAAAAAGTCCAAAATCAGTTTTACTGTATACGCATTGTAGGCATTCATTAAAAAGGCCAAACGTTGATCTTTTGTAAAAGCAGCTAAATTTTTTTGTGAAAGCAACGACACTTTCGACAAGTGTGCTACAAGGGCTTGGTAGTCATGCTTTAACCATTCTTGATAATTTACTCGACCATTCTTGACATATATTTTAAGCATGCGATCAAATTCTTTGTGACTATGATCAAAATCAGGGTTCTGTACAGGCGTTTTAGACTGAATTTTCACCTCTTTTCTTACATTAGTCTTACTCGAGGCTTGTACAATACTGACACCCAAAACAAAAAATAAAATATATTTAAACATTATGATCTCCTCCAACCATGAAACTTTTTAAGCCACTCTAAAACTTTTTGGGGTGCATTCTTTTGTTTCCATTGACTAGCCACATATTTATTTGCCTCGGCCATAGTAGGATAAGAGTGAATGGTTCCCAATATTTTGTTCAATCCAAGTTTGTACTTCATTGCCAACACAAACTCAGCTATCAAATCACCGCCATGGGCTCCCACAATAGTCACTCCTAAAATTTGATCACTACCAGGTGGAGTCAAAACCTTCACCAATCCATGGTCTTCACTATCGGCAATCGCTCTATCTAAATCATCTATGCCATAGGTTGTGACTTCATATTCGACACCATCGCGCTTGGCATCTTGCTCGTTAAGACCGACTCGAGCAATTTCTGGATCTGTATAGGTCGCCCAAGGAATCACTCTGTAATCAACTTTGAATTTTTTAAGGGGACTAAATAGGGCATTAACCGAAGCGTACCATGCCTGATGGGCGGCTACGTGAGTGAATTGATAAGGCCCAACCACATCACCGCAAGCATAAATATTAGGGACACTGGTTCTCAAATATTCGTCACAAGCCAAGGTTCCTCGTTGACTCATCTCTAGATCGAGCTCCTCAAGGCCAAAGCCTTTGGTTCTTGCTCTTCTACCTAAGGCCACCAAAACTTGATCAAACTCTATTTCGACTTTTTCTTGTCCGTGTTCACAAATTATTAGCTTGCGCCCATCTCTGTTTTCAAAAGCCACAGCCTTGTGAGCCGTTCGAACGTCAACACCTTCCGCCGCAAAGCGATCAATAACAAACTTGGCACAGTCAGGATCTTCTCTGCCTAGTAGCGAAGGCGCCATCTCAACAAGAGTTACTTGCGCCCCCAATCTCTGAAAACTTTGAGCCAGCTCACAACCTATTGGACCTCCCCCTAAAATTAAAAAGCGCTTTGGCAGATCTCTAATTTGCCACAAAGTATCGGTGGTTAGATAGTCTATCTTATCTAAACCTGGAATAGGCGGCACCAAAGGCTCGGCTCCACTGGCAATGACAATATTTTTAGTGTTATAAACTTTGTCATCAATTTTAACTTGCCAGGGATTTAATATTTTTGCATTCCCCATTACACAATCAACTCCGAGTTTGGTATAACGCTCAACCGAATCATGTGGTTCAATTTTTTTAATCACATTATGAACACGGTCCATAATATCGGCAAAATCAAAATCCACACTTGCACTCTTAAAACCAAATTCCTTCGCCCTTGAAAGATATGAAAGCATTTTAGCCGAACGAATAATGGCCTTACTTGGAACACAACCATAATTTAGGCAATCACCACCCATTTTATTTTTTTCTACAAGCAAAACCTTCGCCTTAACAGCTGAAGCAATATAACTTGTCACAAGACCACCTGCGCCGGCTCCTATTGCCACAATATTGAAATCAAATTTCTTAGGCTTCTGGCCTTTAAATTTTTTGTATACTTTTTTGGCTCTAAAATAATCTACAATCCACTTAGCAATCCAAGGAAACACTCCAAGTAATACAAAAGAAAAAATTAATTTTGGAGATAAAATTCCTGATAGTGATTCTAAGTTGGAAAGCTGTGTACCGGCATTTACAAATACAGCTGTACCAGCCAACATACCAAGTTGACTCACCCAAAAGAATGTAAAGGCTTTCATGCTCGTTAAGCCCATTAACATATTTATCAAGAAAAATGGGAAGACCGGAATTAAACGTAGAGTAAAGAGATAAAAGGCACCTTGCTTTTTTACGCCTTCATTAATGGTTTTAAGTTTGGCAGCAAATTTAGATTGTATGCTGTCTTTCAGTAAAAAACGCACAACTAAAAATGCTAGGGTGGCCCCTAAAGTGCTCGCAAAGGAAACGAGCAACGTTCCCGTAAAAAGACCAAAAAGTGCGCCCCCCAGCAGAGTCATTAAAGCTGCTCCTGGCAAAGACAAAGCTGCAATTAATACATACGCTGCAAAGTAAATGGTCGCTGTTAATGTAAAATTATTATTTTTAAAATCCATTAAACGGGCTTGCTCAGCCTTTAAGCGCGCAAAACTAAAATACTCATTCCAGCCCAAAAAATAGTAACAGGCTACAAATGTCAGAATGGATATTATAACGAATGACTTTAAAAGCTTTTTTGACATAAGACCCATTATTAGGCAAAGTTAACTAAAGAGCAAAATGTCATCTAAAAAAAAAGCAGCCTTGGCGGTCTATGTTAAAAATCCTGAGAGCAGCACCGTAAAAAGTCGCCTAGCAAAGTCAATTGGCACTCACAAAGCCACACAATTTTATCAACTTTGCCTTGATGTTTTGACTGAAGATTTAAATAGCCTTAAAAGAGTTTTTAATATTTATATTTGCCCCAGCCAGCAAAAAGACATTGCCTGGGCAAAAGAACACTGGCCCGACTGCTCCATACTAGCTCAAAAGGAATCACCAAATCTTGGCACGCGAATCGAAGAGACCATGAACACACTCCTATCCGAACACGAAGAGGTCTTCTGTATTGGAAGTGACGCTCCCAGCTTAAGCGTTAAGCAAATCAACGAATGCCGCTCTCTACTTGACAACAATAAAAACGATATTTGTCTGGGCCCCAGTCGAGACGGTGGTTTTTACTTAATTGGCAGCAAGGTAAAATTAAAAAACTTAGACAAGGTACGCTGGAGTCATGAATTTACATTAACCGACACAATAAAACTCCTGCGCAGTCAAAATACAGCTGTGGCCAAAGGCCCCACGCACTATGACGTTGATAATCTTGCCGCTTTAGAACAGCTGGAAGTCGACCTGAGCTTCCACCCGGGTCAACGCAAAAAACTGCGTAAATGGATTTTAAAAAATCAGAAAATCTCAATTATAATCCCTTGCTTAAACGAAGTCGATCGACTTAAAAAGCTTTTGCCGCAACTTGTGGATCTTGAGCCCAAGGCTAAAATCATCGTTGTGGACTCAAGTAAAGACGACCTAAGTAAAGATCTTTGCTTAAATAACGAAGTTGAGTATATTAAAAGCACCCGTTCACAAAGAGCCTATCAACTCAACTTAGGTATACAAAAAAGCCAGAGTTCTCTTTTGATATTTTTACATGCTGACTGTGAACTCCCGCAAAGCTCTTACAGCTCAATGCTGCACGAGCTTTCTCGGAGTGACGCTCTTGGAGGAGCTTTTCGCTACGCCCTTAAAGAAAATGATTTAAGCAGCCAATCTCTAGAAAAATTAGTCCAATTACGTAACGACCTATTGCATATGCCCTACGGCGACCAAGCTTTTTTCGTAAAACGGCATGCTCTCAAAAGCATTGGTCCCTTCAAGGATCTCGACTTAATGGAAGACGTAGAATGGTTTAGCCGTCTAAAAGCCACTGGCCAATTTCTTTTACTGAAAGCTCCGGTATTTACATCAGCAAGGAGACTTAAAATTAAAAACCAAATTTTTACAGGGCTCAGAAACTTAACTCTGCTTTCACTCCACAAAATTGGAGTCTCTTCTAAAATTTTAGCCAAGGTATATCAACCACAAGACAACTGCGAGAGGAAGACTTCATGATTATTCTCTTTTTAATTTCCCTATTTTTTATTGGCAAAGAAGCCAAGGCCTATCCACAATATATTTCTTATGGCTACGCTTCTTGTTCTGTTTGTCATTTCAACTATTTTGGCAACGGTCCCTTAACCGACTATGGCCGAGCCTTAGCGGCCACAGTAGTAGCCGACAAAATGATTATTCGAAAAAGTGATGAGGTCCTCGGCAATCAAGCAGGATTTTTATTTTCTAAAAAATTACCGCGCTGGTTAAGACCATCTATTGACTACAGAGGAGCCTATTTTAAACGTGATCTAAACCAAGCTGGAATCCCTGGAAAATATATTCATATGGATGCAAATATGGGTCTAGTCCTGCAGTTTTTAAAACGTAACAAACTAGTGGTTGCTGCCTCTGTATCTTATTTGCCGAGTAGTAGCCCCAGCACGGCCAAATTTAAAAACTTAATTTCTCGTGAGCATTATATATCTTATCAAGTTAGCAAATCAACCAGGCTGTATGCGGGAATGACTGACCATGTTTACGGCATTCGCACTGAAGACCACACTGTCGTTAGTCGAACGCTTACACGACTAAGACAAAACGATCAAACTCACGGACTTGTTATGCATTACAAAATGCCTAAAGGAGAAGTAGGAGCTCATCTTTTTGCAGGTAACCTTTACGAAAAAACAGCGGGCAAGAGACAAAAAGGAGCCTCAGCCATGGGCGAGTTTGACCTAGGAGAAAACACCCGACTTGGAGCTTCACTTTTGTATTCCACCAGTAAGGTTTCAACCCGCACATTGGGTGCCGCCCATTTACGCATGGGTTTTAGCAAAGGCTCATCACTTTTGGCCGAGCTAGGCTACGCTCACATAAAAGCATCGGATCCAGCCACTCCAACCCAGCAAAGTCCTTACATCTGGCTGCAAAGCATGACTCGAATTAGACGAGGTTTAAACTTTATCTTTAATGGGCAATTTAGTTCTGCCGAAAACCTAAGCGGAACAAAAACTATTACACTTGGTCCCGGACTACAATGGTTTCCACAACAACGCATAGAATTTAGACTGGACTTATCAGGTACACGCTATTTCATTCCAGCAAACACGGTTGTCAATAAAGACACTCTTACACTTGTGGGGCAATTTCATTTATGGCTTTAATAAAAAATATTATTTTAATTCTATCTTTAGGGAGTGCAGCTCTTTTTACTTTCTCTGCAAATGCTGAGATATTTGCTTATCGTTTTAGCAAATCAAACTGTGCCCTCAAAGGTAAAAAAGCTGCAGGCACCTGGAAGATTATAAACCGACGTCTCCCCAAAGGCCTTAGTGTTTTTGGTCACCCCTCAAAAGCCAGAGATGATGTCATCTTGTTTAAGCTTAGTAAAAAGTCTACCTTGCTCTTTGCCACTATGGCTTCATGCCTTAAAAAAACAAAAACAAACAACACAGCAAACGATGAGGAAGCTATAGAAGAAGAAATTACAAATTTTTCGGATGAAGAAGAAGAGGATGATCTGGAAAGCGAATCTGAACAAAGCTCCAGTAGCAACAAAAAGTGGAGCCTGTGGCTAGGTGGAGCCAGCTGGCAAGAGGAAGTTCTCTTTAGTGACGGAGTGAGCACAACAGCTCCAGGCCTTGCTAACATTTATGGCCCCAGTCTAGGAGTTTCCTACTTACGGGCTTCAAAACAATTTAAATATGGATTGTCTGTAGCAGCATTCTTTGGCAAGGCATTTATTGCAAGCAGCAATACTATATTTACGGCAGCCAGAAATCTAAATACTTTAGGATTAGTTTCTAGCATAGATGTTTTTTGGAGCCTAAGCTCTCAAAGTATGATCGGACTGAGCGTACCTATAATTTACAGAAAAGGAAAGTGGCAAGCTTCGACCTCTTCTACATCCATCAGCCCTGCTAGTGCCATGAAATATGGAATTAGTATTGAAAGTCGTTTGTTTTATGGAGCTTTTACTTTTGCACCAAAAATTGGGCTAATAAACCCAAAGAATTTATTTGGACACCTTCAAATTGGCTATAGTTTTTAAAACTATTCGATACCTTCGATCCAGTCTTGAATCGCATCTTTTTCATCACTTGATAATGAACCACCTAGTGGCATGAGTTGCATCTCGTCGTTAGTAATTCTTTCCCAAAAGTATGATGACGACAAATCTCCAGCGCTTACTAAACTTAAACCAGCTGGACTCAATTCATCTAGCCAATCGTCTTCGCTCAACTCATCATAAGTGCTATGATACCCAGTATGACAGCTGTCACATTTCGCTTTGATCACAGCTTGCGCTGCCACAAAACGAAGTTCGGCATCTGTCATGGATCCCGGCGGTGGAGTTGGCGTAACAACTCCTCCATCAAAGGAGTTATCAACCTCAAAACATCCAAGAGTTAACAACAAAGCTAAAAATGGACTGAGTAGTATAAATGATCTCATCTAATTATTATAACTAGTAGTATGAGTATTTTGAAAAGTTAAGTTTTTGTTAATTGCCATATTATTTGACGTTTTGCGCCCCTTTGGCATCTTAGGCTTTTTAGATAAAAGAGACGGGTTCTTTTCTTTGGCTTTTAAGTACATCCAAAAAGAGGCCATTGCATCTACATCTTTTTTAGTAGGGTTGTAATAGATAGCTCTCATCTCATATTTATGACTTTTATAAATTTGAAGGCCTTCAATAGAGGAATAAAAGTCCGTACGCAAAATCGTGGCCCGCGCAGGATCGGAATGATTTAAAACTTTGCCCTTCCAAATACTTTTGGCCAAGGTCTTGTCGTACAACTCCAAGCTTCTGGCGTAAGGATGAACATGCATCCATATATAGTGAACTGTTGTATCGTAGGGAATCCGTGCAATATCGTGACTAACATCACTTACTATGCGCTGCTCTCCAGGCGGCACAACCCAGTGCCCAGTACGCATTAAAGCCGGATTGTCTGGGTCAATGTAGTCAGCTGTTTTAGAAGCCGGCTTACAAGCCTCGTTCCCTTGATCATCTTTATACATAGAACACGAAGCAGCCACTCCTAACTGAAATAAGGGTTGCATATTTTTAGATTTAGCTACATCTTCTGGCCAGTAACTAATCGTGCTTCTAAAATCGACTTTCTTATTTATATTTTTTTCATTGTTATTTAAAACCATCACATTTAAATCAAGTTGATTTTCGGGGTAGAACTTAACTTTTAAGCCAAAGCCGGGGGGAAAACGTAATTCTTTTTGTCCCTGCGAAATAGAAAGCTGAGATCTTAAATAGGCATAGGGGTCATGAGGCGTGCCAACAAAATCTACATTCGTATGACACATGAATTCTTGTAGAGCTTCACCATCTTGATCCAAGACCTCAGCCCGGTAGCGACTGATCCATATTGTTCTTGGTTGATCTGCTTGACCTTCATCTTGAAATTTTAGATAGCGCCTTTTCCAGGGGCCGTACATTGAACGATAAATTCGATCGATTATAAAATTCTTAAAATGCACGACTAATTTTTTTTCACCACTTGGCTTTGTAATTTTATGAATTTTTATGTTTTTATCATGAGTGGCTAATTGCTCTTGCACTTCTGCTGACAAATCAGGCTTCAGTGGCAACATGTCTTCAAGATCTTCTGTATCCGTAGACCCAATGTAGTTTCCCAAAGAATCAAAATTCAAAAGTTCGGGAGCTTCACGGCTGTGACAGCTCGGAGCCTCTAGACCAAGCTCAACTAACTGTAGGTCAGACAAAGATGATGGCTGACGTTCGACCTTCTTAAGGCACGAAGTATAAGTAGCTAAAATAAAGACAGCAAAAAGACATAATCTCATATGTCTTTTTCGGCTTTATAAAGTATTTATTAAGATGGAGTTTTGACACAACAAAAGGTGATCATCGACTTTTGTTTTAACAAAAGTCGATGATCACCTTTTATAAGATACTTATGATTGATCTACACAGTTCACTTTTTGCCAGCGATAACTTTCTGGCGCTGTGACGTACTTTTTTTCGACCCATTTATATACAGGTGGTTTAACTAAGTACTTAGTCCGTGCAGCTTCGACTAGTTTTTTGTACTCAACAACTTTGGTTACAGCTGGTACAGGCACAGTTCTTGTGTAAGCAGGTTTTTCTACCACTTTTCGCTCTCTCTTAGAGTAGACCGGTGGAATAACTCTGTTCCAACATTTACGTGGAGATTGAAGGTATTTTTCTTTTACTGTGTTCCAAACAGCCGGAACATCTACTACACACATAACTTCGCCAGTTGGTTTACCGCTATGAGATTGTACTTTTGTAGGATCTTTATATTGTTTTTTCCAGACTTTGTGAGCTTTTTTAACTAATACTTTTTTTTCACGCCAAGCCCATTGTGCAGCTTTACACTCTTGTTTACTTCTTTGAGGTACAACAACAACATTGTCCCAAACAGTCTTGTATACTGGTGCAACCTTAATATGTTTCACAAAAGCCGGCTTGACGACTACTGTCTTGTTTGTCCATTCATAACGAGCAGGTATATTTACCGCTGTTTTGCTTTCTGGACTTACTAAATGCCGCTCTTTTTTTATGGCCCATTTAGCATCAATTTTAACTTTGCCATAGCAAACATTGGGAGCCGTGTGATCGACTCTCGGAGGTTCCCATCCATGGGATCCTGCACTTGCAATAGCGATTGGAGTTAGTAATGTTAATTTGTATAATAAGTTGTAAGCTTCCTTGCTCATAATTGAATTCCTCTCAGACAAATGTAATATAACAGAGGCTATAACGCATTGCAACAAATAACGTAATTACTCATTATTTTCATATACTTATACCACTACATTAACTGTTGCTAAGAAGCGCTCTAAAGGCGATAATTTCTCCTAAAGCATGAACAGCACAAATCAGGGGCCCAGGCCACAATCGAACTGGCCCGATAATAAATTTAAAGTCATACCTGCCCTCCTTGGTTTGCCTGTTGAAAGGCATGCCAAAAAAATCAAACACCCGGTAATCATTATCTCCTTTATAGGGGCTTTCTTTGCAGTTTATTACAGCAGCCTCCAAGCCGGCGACCTGAAACATTTCTTTATGCAATTTGGTTTTACGCCCAAACTCTTTTTTCCTTCTAAAAACTATATAAGTCTTATTAGTTCTTTCTTTGTACATGCAAACTTATTTCACCTTCTAGGTAATGCCTATTATTTTTATGTTTTTGGAGATGATATTGAAGATCAAATTGGTTTTAGATCCTTTGTTACTTTGCTTATATTGGGACATATAAGTGGAGTGCTCTTGCATTCATTTTTCACAAGTGACCCAAATATTCCCCTGGTTGGTGCCAGTGCCGGAGTTTCGGCACTACTTGGATATTACACACATTCCTTTCCTAGACGAAAAATTAGCTACTGCTTTTTTCTGTTGATCACGATTTTATGGATACACCTACCCGCCTATATAGTCTTCTTTTGGAAGTTTGGCTGGGAGCTACTCTTTGCCTCTGCAAACTTTAGCACGGGCGTTGCTCTTTGGGCCCACGTTGGCGGCTTTGCCTTTGGCTTGCTTTATTCAAAGCTTAGGAATAATTAAATATAAATTCTGTATTACTCCAACAGTGATTCTTCACACTCGCCAGCAAGTCCCCACTGGTAGGCCTTTGCTAACTGTCTTTCGAACTTCGTTTTTGCGTTTGAGTCTTTTTTTCTGACTTCATTAAGTGTAGGCGACCACCAGAACCAGAATCTTACGTTGCGGGCAAACAAATATAGTCTTGGCAGCAAAGGAAGTCTGTACAGTTGCCTTATAAACCTTGCTACTATTGGGTAGCGGTCTCGCGGTTCACAAACGTATTTATCAAGTGCCCTGTAAGAAGTTCTTGAACAATTTTGTTTTTTCCACAAAGCGAATGGATGATACATTCTATCTAAGCCATGTTTTGTTGAAGTCTGTAAAAGACCCAAAAATAAAGACACTTTTTCTGGCTGTTTTAGTCTTAAAATAAACTGTCTAACTTTATGCTTCTTCAAACGAACCATTTCATTGGCACTATATTTTGCATCAATAGCCCTAATAGCTTCTACAAAATGTCCCTGTATCCCCCTTCTCAAACTATACTCATAATCTTCTCCACGCTTACCTACCGCTTCAGCACTAATGACTAGGTCTTCCGCTTGAACTACTTTTACCTCAGCTTTCTCCTCATCACTATTTTGCGGCAGCCATATCATTTCAGCATCTTCTTTAAATTTAAATCTAAAAAAAACATGGGAGGCTAACTTGATAAAAAGAAATTTAGAAAATATTTGTTCAAGAAAGACCACATTAGTAATCGTATTTGGATCAACTCCAACAATTCTAAATTTCTTTTTTGAAAGAAAATAGTTAGCAAAATAAATATATCCTTCTCTTTGGTATTCTTCTGGAACATACTCAGTTACCTGCTCTGCACTTAAAAGCACAACAGGTCTCTTAAACGTATTATCAACAGGCTTTCCCTCGTTCGGACCACTAGGAAACGTAGCATCAGCAAAATTAAATGGATCTTCTGCATAAGCAGACGGTAAAACTAAAACAATAAATAATGCTAATAAATACTTTTTCATCTCTAAGCTCTCTTTTCTCTATCTTTATGGGAATTTCTAATACTCAACCTGATCGGAATACCTTCAAGTTTAAACTCTTTGCGTAAAATATTTTCAATAAAGCGCAACTGGGAGCCTCGTAAATCCTTTTTTTCACAGTTAGCAAAAAGTACAAAATAGGGAGGCCTTGTGCCGATTTGGGTTAAATAATAAAACTTAGCAGCACGGCCGCCTAACTTTAATACCGATGAATAATCTTTAATATAGGAATCAAAAACTCGGTTTAACTCACCGGTCTTAACCTTGTATGAATTACGAACGGCTAAATCGCGCACCTTTTCTCTTAAGGCCCGCATTCCACGACCTTCCTTGGCCGAAATATACACTCTTGGACACCATTCAAAACCTGAAAGTTTTAAATCCATACTGCGCTCTAAATGTCGCTGCTTATCTATATCGCCTTTGTGAGTGTCCATTTTATTTATAACCAGCAAGGTAGCCTTGCCTTCCTCTATTGCCATTGACAACAAAGAGGCGTCTAAATCACTAATACCTTCTTCAGCATCGAGAACCAAAAGAGCAATTTGACTCTTTTTGAGAGCTTCCAACAATTTTATTTTAGCCACTCCCTCTACTCCACGTTCAATTCGCCCCGGACGTCTTAAACCACCGGTATCGCATATATCAAAACCAAGTTTTTGATCTTGCAAACTATTTGGATCGCGAGTGGTTCCTGGAATTGGACTCACTATCTGTCTTTCACCACCAACTAATTGATTAAACAAAGTAGACTTACCTGTATTGGGTCTTCCGATCAAACAACATCTAAAAGGCGCTTCTTTTTCTTTTACTGGAGAGGCCTGTTCCTTTTGAGTTTTATTTTCAAGCTCTACTTCTAAGGCATCCCACAAATCGTTAAATCCAATTTTATGTTCTGCTGCAATCGCAATCGTTTTTGGCAAGGCAAAAGAAGCGTAGCCATGGAGATAAAAATCTTTTCTATCGACCTTATTTACCAAAAGCCACACTTTGTCCGAGGAAAACTGCGGCCTTAGCCATTCAAGTATCTTCCATTCATCTTGGCTGGGTTCGCGGCAGCCATCTACTAAAAATAAAACTAAATCCATATCATTTAAAAGCGCTGTCACACTTTGGCGAATTTCTGCATTGAAGCGATTAGATTGTGAAAAGTCTAAACCGCCACTATCAAAAAGCTCAACCTCACCTTTTTCATACTGATCTACCACGATGGAATGACAATCGATGGTAACTCCAGCCTGGTTGGCAACAATTGCTTTTCTCGTGCGGCTGAGACAATTAAAAAGTGTCGACTTGCCAACATTCGGAATTCCTAAAATCATTACCTTTAAACGTGTTTTAGCCATTTTGATATCCTAGTTCTTGTAGTAAATTTGAATTTTTTTGCCAACGGGGCATAACCTTAACATGTAGCTTTAAGACTAAATCTTGTTTGTATATTTCTTGAAAGCGCTCACGGACGTGAATGCCAACTGCTTTTATTTTTTCGCCGCGCTTTCCTAGCAAGATTGCTTTTAAAGAATCGCGTGCCACCAGTAAATTCATATGAGCTTCACTTTTTCGCTGCCCAGCTCCCGGCTTTTGATAATCAAGCACCTGGCATTCCACATCATAAGGTAGCTCATCGTAAAATTTTTGAAACAAGGCTTCTCGGGTAAAATTTATTAACAAATCCTGTGGCGTCATTAAACTTAAATGCTTTTCATCACATAGAACGTTATCAGAATGACTGCCTAAGTTTTGTAATTCATGCATTAAGGCTAGCAGGTTTGAATTTTTATCCTCTACCTTAGACACAGAACACACCGGCACGATGGCTTTAATCTTTGGAAAGCGTTCTTGCAGGCTTTGCATAATGGGTAATAAGCTCGCCTTAGGCAAAAGATCGATTTTCGTCAGGGCCACAATCCAAGTGATTTGATCATATTTTTCAAGCTTGCTTTCTAGCCACGCCAGCTCTGGAACCGTTGTTGTTTGCTTTAAAGCAAATTGCTTTAGATTTTTTTCGGCCTTGGTTGCATCGAGCAAAAACACAGCTATGTTAATTTCTTCTAAGGCTGATTGCAGGCTCGAACTAAAAGAGCGATCTAAAAAGGTTTTTTGATGACTCATCCCCGGAGTATCAATTAGTAAATTCTGACTGCTCCACCTGCCCTCTTTGTCATAAAGATTAAGAATACCTTTTATATTCTGGCGAGTGCATTGCGCCCTAGAAGACACCGCACTCAAGGGACATTCTAGTAAGGCATTCATTAAAGTGCTCTTTCCACTATTGGTCCGACCAAAAAACCCAACCTTGTTCACTATTAATTTAGACATTCGTTTGTCCCTCTTCACTTTCGCCTACTTGTAAGGAAAAATAATCTATTAAATGCATAGAGCTTGCTTGCAAATCTTTTATATATTTAAGCGCAATCTGACGAGTTGCCAGATTTTTTGTAAGTGCGGAAGCCCGGCCGATGAGCACACCTTCAACATGAGCTTGCATCAAAAAAAATTCTTTGCCATTCACTCGCTGGCAAGCTGCCAAAGAATAGCGAGGCGGACTTAAATTCTCAGCTTGGAAAATTTCTTGTAGCTTAGATTTTGGATCAAAGTCTTCTTCAAAGTCTTTGGTATTTATTTTAAAATAAGGCAAAAATACTTTTTGCATGACCTCAAGATTGCCTTTGCAATCCATATACACAGCGCCCATCAGAGCTTCCAAAACATCGGCAAGTTGCGCCGAACTAGGCTCTTCGCGCATCTCACCCTTACTACGTAAAAGATAGCTATCTAAACTTAATTTTGTGGCTGCTATCTTAGCCAGCGATTTACGAGAGACTAAAAATGAGCGGTATTTTGAAAGCCGACCTTCTCTGTCTTTGGAGTATTTATTAAACAACCAGTGGCTGATCATTAAATTTAAAACACTGTCGCCAAGAAACTCTAAACGCTCATAATCGTATGCTAAATTATTCTCGTTGCGATAGGATCTGTGAGTAAACGCCTCAACTATAAGATTGTGATTTACAAACTTATAGTTCAAACGCCTCTCTAGCTCTTGGGAGCTAAAGCTAGCTTTCATGGCCCCTAAACATGGTACATAGAGCTTAAACTGGCAAGGTTAATTTTTTACAGACTCTTAACCGATAAAATGCTAGTATAGCCGTTATACTGGTGAAGAGTGTATTATGATAAAAAACAAGGGACCTTTTACTATTGCTAGCTTAGTACTTGTTTTTGCAGGACTTTATCTACTTTGGAACGACTCACGCTCCGGCCGTAAAGTCGCCCGTTTTAAACAAGCAGAGTCTCACAAAGCCCAGCTGAACGATCAATCAAATAATCTTAAGCCAAAAATCAAAGCTGAGAGCAGCTTTACAGACCTAACTGAGAAAGCTGTTAAGAAATTCAATCAAAAGCAGCCCTATTACTCTCCCAAAGAAGTGCCTAATATTGACTACTCAGGCACCAATCAAGATGGCGAGTTAAACTACAAAAGCCGTTTTACCAATTAAATAATCCCTAAAATATAAGATAATTAATGCCTGAACAAAAATTAAAAGTCTGTCTAACTGGAGCAACAGGATTTACAGGAAAAAGCTTTTAAAACAACTAATAAAAATAAAAATATTTAATATCATAAAAATCAAGGCAGGCAAAATTTGACCGAGACTATCTTTCAACCTAATTCTTACAATTACACCAAGTAGCATTAAAATCGCCAAGCCAAACGATGCTAAAATACGTATAACACTATATTTAAGACCAATTATTAGGCCCACTCCCCCTATTAGCTCTAGAACACCTACAAGAAAGCGAAAATGCTGGAGACGATACCTTTTAAACTCATTGATCATGTGGCTTGTATACAAACACAATAGGCCATAGACGATGAATGATATTCCAGAGAGGATTGAAATTAGATCGATTAAATTATAGTCTCTCACTATATTATTGTAGCTGTTACAGCTGTTAGTTACAACACTCAAAGGAAACGAGGTAAACATGAATATTTTTGAAGATATAGCGGGTATTATAAAAATTTTTATCAGTGGAGCCATATTTTTCGTATGGGTTATAAGGTATAAAAATATAGTCAAAGAGTTTACGGAATTCAACTATCCTGATTGGCTAAGAGATTTTGTTGGAGTTCTTAAAATTTGTTTTGCGATTATGCTTTTAAAACCGGAACAACACTTTGCTTTAGTCGCTTCAGTAGGAATTTCTATCTTAATGTCTGCGGCACTTTTAACACATTTGAAAGTAAAAAATCCCCTCTACAAAATGTTGCCATCTTTTACTCTACTTTGCTTCAGCTTGTTTATTCTAAAAGATTTTTTATAACATTTTTAAGATTAATTTCACAAAAGGATTTTGATAGACTTTGTTTTAATTAGAAACATTATGATGTGGGAAATCATTTCATTTAGTTTGTGAACAAAATAGCTAATTAAAATTCGGCAAACCAGTCAATCGCTAAAATATAGGTGTTATTTAGAGTTAAGGTGTATAGCTTCCCATAAATGTAGGAGAAGCAAATGTACCACCAGCTAATGTACCTGCACAGTATATGTCACCATTGGCTCTTACAGCGCAAAAGTCTTCGGCGTAACCTTTTATGGATATAAAGTCATCATATAGTGAACCGCCAAAGCGGCTGCTAGCCGGGCTAAAACTTGCAAGCGAAGAACTGCTATAAACTTTTCCAGAGGCATCTAGGACTTGGTATTTACCAAGAGAAGCTATTCTCCAAACAGCTTCTACATCTTGAACAGTTGTTCCCATACTCGTGATCACTGTTAAAACTCCATTTACCAAAGCTATCAGCTGACCCGCAGTATCGACATAAGCTGTTTGGTTCGTGTGAAAAGCAACAGCTTTAGTAGCACCACTATGTGGATTTGTAGTATGTCTTGTAGCACCAACTGCATTAGCTGCGTTGCTTTGAGCTACATCTCCGTTAGTATATAAAGTTAAAGATGTTCGATTGGTAGAATTAATAACTGTACCAGCGAGAAACGCTTCAACTCCAGCTGCGGCAACCGTTGCAGAAAAACTAGGTGACAAAGCCACGCCATAACCAAAATGATTTATATATAAGTTATCAGCCGTGTCGACATAGGCCGCTACATCTGCAGTAGTATATACAAATTTTCCATCTTGATTAATTTGCTCCGTACTTGAAGTTGAGCTTTGACCAAAGCAGCTTATATCGGCATCAGCGTGTAAAAAACACCCAGACCAATGATGGCCTGTCGTATAGAGTATATCAGCAGGAGAGTTTGTATCTGCTACTACAGCCTGCATAACTGCTGGACTGCCGCCACGAACCACTGGTCCTTGAGTCGCTGCCGTATCTTGCTTCATGCTATACCATTGATTCGAATCATCTTGTATAAAGGCTGAAGATTCCAAAAAACTATGAGACTTAATTTTAGCCCCAGCTGGTAAGTAGACAGTTGCATCTTCTGCAGCCGCGTAGTTAAGGCATTTTAAAGTAGTTGGACTTAGTTTGACACAATAACCCCACAATCCATCTTCTGAGTAGGCTGCAGCAGAGCTTCCAAAAACATTTTCTGTCAAAGTGAAGCCAGCCCAATTAAAACAAATTTGATTTGATTTACTAGCTGAACTTAAACCGTACTCATCAATAACATTAGATTCCACACAAATTTCGTCGCCATCACTTAAACTGCCACCAGACCAACCAACACTATTTAAAAATAGTGTCCAGTCACCTACCATAAAATACTCTTGAGTAGAACCTGCACTTAAGCCAGCGAAACTAAGACTAATATCGTTACTATTAATTTGCTTATAGGGAATCACACCTACTTGAGTGCCGTTGACCAAAAAATACCATTCCTTTTGTCTTATATTGGGACCTACATTAGGAATAGCAGAGGCCGCATAAGATCCAGCCGCAGTGGCTCCATCATAATAGTTTGAATCATCTCTAAAAGTTGATTTTACGGCACCTGCATCAGGACTCATAATTTTAGCAAGGGGCGGCTGCGGAAAATTAAAACAAATTTCACTAGCCGTATTAATTGTGTTGCCTGGCTGGCTTGAAACAACGCCGTATTCATCTTTAATAGCAGAGTTAACACAAATTTTATCGCCTCCATTAAGGGGACCAGAACTCCAGCCTATGGAAGTTAAAAAAGTATTCCAATCATTGACATACAAATGGGCCTGAGTTGATAAAGTAGCGTCCAGACCTGGATTTGTTAATAAGGAGCCATTTAAAGCTGCAAAAGGCAAAGTAGCTTCGAGATTGCCATTTATATAAAAATACCATTCTTTTTCTCTAAGTTGCCCGCTTGGGTCACACGAAGAAGACGGAAATGCTGAGGCCATTGGAGGATAACAAGAATCCTGTCCATCTAAGTAATTGCTTGTATCTCTAAGATCTTGCATAACCCCGGAAGCATTAAGCGCACCTGGCGCAGCCTCTGCTACAGGACTGGTGGAACCACCTGAGGAGCTTGCAATTTTATGAATTCTTATACAATCACAGGAGGTAGAAACAATTGTAACAAAAGCAATGAGTTTAAAAGTTTTTAGAAACTTCTCTATATATATATTTCTCATAAACTCTCCCTTTTTTTACAAAGCCTCATTATTATGAAGCCAAAAGAAAAGAGAACAAGTTAAGTTTTGGTTAAATCTTCAGCATTACGAGTTTTTGGAGTCTTTTAATAGTTTTAAATAATCTTCTAAATCCAAGCAGATTTGTGGTTTACAGTGATTGCGCGCAAAAATAACAGCTGGAAGATCTTTAAGAGAAGATCCTTCATGTCTTTTCGCCTGTTCAATGGCAGCCCAGATGTTGAGTTTCTCTTGATTTTTGAGTTCAAATTTAAATGGCAAACATTCCTTAGCTTCATCAGAAAGAATTAAATCAGCTCCTTTGAGGCTTCCTCTTGGAATGATGATGTCTTCATCTTGTAAGTTTAAATGCTTTTTAAAAAGCTCTTTAACTTTAAAAGCCAGCCGCTTTCCTTTTGCCTTAGCACTAGATCTTTGCACAATACTTTTAGTTTATACTTAAGAGAGTCAAAATAAAAATCGAATTGAAAAGACTTTAGCTTTTCAAAGCGTTAGCAATAAATAGATAGAGATGCTTACAATATTACTTCAATCTTTTTTATCTGAATATTTTTTGTGCAACCAGCAGGCATAATAAACACAGTCTCTAACGCTAAAGTAGCAGGTAGAGCACCAAAAGGAAGAACTAAGATGGGTACTGGAACAAAAGTAACTGACTCAACATCATATTCCCAATCGACTCTACTACACACACCGCTGACATTAAGAAGATCATTATTTTTTGCAGCATCTACAAGAATGTCATACTGCTTGGAATTTGGCTTTACTTTAGCTAAAAATGGCAAAACTTCTTTACCTTCTGGAATGTCTGCAGGCTTTAATAAAAATTCATTTCCCTCGTCGCGCTCTAATATTTCAACTTCTACGTTCTCTATTCTTCCCTCTTTAAAAAAACTTTCAAAAGTTCTGCACAGGATTACTTCATTTGTTTCCGGGTCAACCACAATAACTCTCCCAAGCTCGCATTTTTCAATCAATCCTAAGTTTAAGTTAAAATCTTCATCAACTAGACTTTGTGCTTTGTGTAGGTATTCATCGACCTCTTTATCCAATTTAAAAGCAGCGGCTTGTAATTCTTTTAGTTTTTCTTGGTCTCGACCTGCTTTTGTCACCTCAGCTCTAAGAGCTAGACTTCTTTTGCGAAAATTCTGAGCGATTGCTGTATTTTTTGCATCGAACGCTTTAAATTCTCGAAGCATTTGCTCACTTTGAGAAAATGCTTGCGGCACCATCATAGTGAAAAGAAAAATACTGGCTGTTAAGATAGTCTTTTGTAGATTCATAGGGCGCATTATAATGCGCTGCGTGTTTTTGGTCAAGAATAATTCATGTGCCTGCAGGCAAAGATAGGTTTCGAAATAGAATCAATTACTTGCGACTTAACGACTGAATGGCATGGTGCGACCCCATACGCTGGTACGGCCTACCACCCATGCTAGAAGACCGAAAATAGGAGGTCGACTTCATCGCGGGAAAGACTAAGCCATGGAAGCCAGCGACCAATGTAATGATCGATATTCCACTCATCTAAGTCCGAAAGCTCTTTACCTGCATATATCATTAATCCAAGACCTCTTACTTTATCAGGTTCTAAATCTTTTTTTGTGGCTAGATCTTTTAGCCTACTTAATAAATATTCCCCAGTTAAACGACTGTTTTCAACCAATTTACCTTCTCTTATTCTTTTTAAAACATAGATTGCCTGTATCAACTGCAGTGGGTTTACCTTAGAGGTGTTATCTAAGATTAAATTTGGATAGCGATCATCTTTGGAAGAACTTGCTTTATAAAAACCTGGCCATGGCCAGCGCTCTTTTGTTTGACCTCTTTCAGCGTCGACAACATTCCTAACTACTTTGGCCACACCACTAACAACAAGACCTTTACCAAAACTAATCATGTCAGGAGCAAAATCTTCATAATGGTAAAATCCCCAAAACTTCCCCGTACGACCACCACCGCTCAAAATCTCATCAGCAAAAATTGGCAACATAAGTTCATCAGCAAGGGCTCGTAAACGTTTCATAAATTGAGGGCGAAAAACATACAATCCCTCAAATGCAGAAACAGGCTCAATAAAAATTCCACCGATCTCTAGGCTTTTATCAGCCATTTTTTTTCGAATAAAATCGAGTGCCGCGTTTTCAATGTCTTCTATGTTTACAAATTTATGTATTGGAGCTCCGTCAAAAGACAAAACATGCGGAGTAGGAATTTTATATGGACTATTTTCTCTGACATTTACATACCTACCTCCTATTTCTGCAATCCGCCCAAATGTGCCGCCATAGATCTTGTCAAAATGTAATAGTTGAACGCGTCTAGCTTCTAGTCCTGTTCGTTTTTTATAGGCAATTTCAGCAAATTCATAAAAGGCATTGTTGGCCTCAGTTCCGGATTGAGTAAAACGCACAACCTCCAGATAAACGCTGCTATCTGTGTAGGTTTCAAAATAACGAATAAATTCACCTAAGTATTCCCCATAGGGAGATCCCGACAATGCACCTGACGGGCCAGAAAATGGAATAGTACCTGGAATAGAAGCAGCCATTAATGCATCAATATATTCTGGGTCTACAAAAGCAGGGTCATTTTTGCGTAGCATAGCCACTCCCCACTCTCTTGCAAAATTTACTTTACCACGTCTGCTTATCTCTAAACTGATCTCACAAGGATCTGTGATTTTAGCCTGTAATCCAAAAGTTACTAAAGAAGTAAATAGGCAAAGATATATTGTAAAAATAATTCTCAAAATTTTCTGGTCCTTTAGGGCACTGTTAGCTAACAGTAAAATTCCGGTCAAGAAACTTAAATTAACTACCTAATATAATTAAGAAAAATTTCTTAAAACGATTCACGTTTCTCTAGGAAGACATCGAGCATGTTGTGAACCCATACCGTGGTACAGCCTACCGATTTTTTTCTGCTACGGTTTATCAGATAAGTCTTTGTCGACACGAGTACATTTTATATAAGAGGCCATTCTGGTTTCTTTATGGATTTTTTGCTCTCGTAATTTTACCATTAGTTTATCTAGAGATTCAGCCACATTTTGAAAATCGCCGATCATCTTAAACATGTTTTCTTCTCCATAAACCTGTGAAAGCAATGCCGTATTGTAAAGAACCAGGATTAAATATTTGGAATTTCTCATATTAGCCATAGTAACGCCATATTCGCTAAGTTTACCGTTTTTAAAGATCGTCATTGAAACCTTTACTTCGTCATCATTTTCGTTAGCCTTATTTATTTTTGTTTCAATATACTCTTTATCTCTATCAGATTTATACATTTGTTTTTTATAGTAACCATCTACTAGATCCTTTTTTTCTACGTCTCTAGTCCAAGTCATACCATTTTGAACTAAATAATCTTCTGGTGTCGGGTCCAAAAAAGACAACTGGTTAAAATGATTTATGGTGCATGACAAAGAATAAGCTTCAAGCTCATCGATTGAACAAATACTAACTAAAAATATAATCAATAGGGCTTTTAAGTTTGTTTTAATATTCATATTTTCTCCTTGAATAAAGCGCTTTTTTGCAAAGCATTTTTTTGCACCCTAGCAGCTACTTCTAAAATCATCAAGAAAATGCTTTAATCTGACTTTCAACTAAGATCTTTAGTCAAATTAATTCAATATGTTAAAGCAGGTTTTATGCAATTCTAAATATCTATATTTAATAATGAATATTCTTTTATCTAGACTGAATTCTGGCTTCGTCTTTATTGCTGTACTGGTAGAGGTAATCTTTTACTGCTTCAATTTGTTTTTCGGCATCGTCGTTAAAGTAACCAGGCAATGCAATTCGTTTTGAATTTGGATCACTATCATCTTCTAGTGGCCACAAGGCTGGCATTCTGGTTCCTGGCATAATTTGATCTGGTCGCTTTAACCACTCAGTTACAAACCCTGGCTTTAAGCGCTTAGCAACTGTTGTAAAATGGGGAGCCGCGGCCTCTACTTCTTCGCCAGGTTTTCTAACTGCATGACAGCTCAAACAACCTTGCTCGGTAATGAGGCCTTCTGCCTGCCTTCTTTCATCTGCAGTCAACACTTTATAGCCGGAACTGTATTGAGTGTGATGAATCTTATCATAAGCCGCAAAGTAATCGATTAAGGTTGCACTTTGTTCTTCATTCATATGAAAACTCGGCATTCTAACATTTAGCCATGGCCGGATCATTTCAGGCTTCTTGAAAAAAGAATAGAGCCAAGGACCTTTTGTTTTAGCTCCCTGCCAATTAAGATTCGGCGGACCGCTACTAGGGTCATCTTGATAATGTGCCAGTATTTCACCACCGCGATTTTCTACCACGTGACAACCTAAACAGTTCTTTTGTCTTAGTTCTTTGTGACCAGCAATGACTTTTTCCATTCTGCCATCGACCGGAAAAATTGCCTCTTTAGCAACTTCATTTTTTTGCCAACCGACAACCACAGTAGCGACAGCTTCAGCCTGTTTTCGATCGAAACCAAAATGCGGCATTCTAGTTTTTGAATCGTAATCACGGCGCATGCCAATGTCGAAAATTCTTGGTGTTCTAACTTTGGCCAAAATCCAGTCGTGACGAGTGTGTTCTACATGGACATGATCAAAAGCAAACTTACTAATGTCTTTTGAACCCTCATAAGTTAACTCGGCACCAATTTGTGCATCATTTTCGTGTCCAGCTATTGCGTGGCAACCAGCACAACCAAGATGAGTGATCATTTTTTCACCCAGCCAGTCACGCTTGTCTTTAACGGACATAGCTGCAATTTTTTCACCTGCAGAATCTAGAGACATCTTTTTACTAAAGTATTGCATCAAGACCTGATCGCGAACTTTTTCACTAGCCTTAGGCAAAGGACTTTGCTCAAAAGCTAGATTTCTTTTTGTAAGTAAGTAGGCTGCTACATCAACGGCTTCTTGCTCAGTTAAACGCATATCCGGCATTTTTGTTCCCGGCCAATAATGTCTTGGAGCTTTAAGCCAGGAGTAAAGCCATTCTTTAGTTACTTTCGAGCCGATTTGATTTAACTCGGGACCAAACATGGGCACGCGTTCATCTCTGTGACCGACCTCACCTTTTTTAGGGTTCACCCTCACAAAATCATTACTGGCATGACAACCTAAACAACCAACAGTCCCGACGAGCTCTTTTCCTTTATTTACATCAGCCTGCAGATTACTTGGGTAATCAAGAGGTGCATAGCTCTGACTTTTATCAAAAAGATAATTAATAATAGCATCAACTTCTACAGCCGAACGAGCCAGCGAAGCCTTATCAGAATTATTATGGACCTTATAAAACGCAGGCATCGTTGTGCTTGGATTATAACTTTTTGGATCCCACAACCATTTAGCGGCCCAATCTCTACTAACTTTTGATGCGACCTTCTTTAAACTAGGTCCTTTTTTTGAAGTCTTATATAGTTCTTCAAAATGCCCTTTTACCTTATGACAACCCCAACAACCTACTCTTTCTATAATATCCATACCGGCATTAAGGTTAGGGGCACCTTCTAGATTTGTTTGTTGAGCGTGACATTGTATACATCTTCCCTCAGTCATACTTGTAGGAAGCATTGGTGTTTCTAAATGATGATCTCTGTAAAATGCATATTTCTGCTTCCAGACCTCTTCTTGTTTTTTATTCTTGGGACTATGACCAGCTAATGAAAAATCTACAGAATGTCCCTGTCCACTATGACAAACCGTACAACCAACCTTAGACATTGGATGCTTCGTATCAGAAGCTAAAAACAATTCTAGATTTGGGTGACTTGTAAAGGGCTGAGGAAAGTCTTCGAAACCCTTTTTATCAATGGTTGCATGACAAGTCATACAGCGATCAACTCTTGGTACCTTATTAAAGTGATAGTTTACAAATAAATCTGGCAAAACAACTTGCTGAATTTTTACAGTAGGCACAACAAAGTCAACGAGCGGAGCATTCCTAGCAATATTCAGTATACTGGCTTCATTGGCCGTAATAATTTTTTGTTGTTTTTCTATTTCTGCGTTCATAGCAGTTAAGCTGGCACTCAAAGAGCTCTCTTTACTTAAAATATCTTTTCTTGTTTCACGAGCCGCTTCCAAATTTTGTTCAGCCACATAGGCTTCATCTCTAAGCTTTTCTACCTTCGTTCTTAAAGCCGCGTGTTTTTGCTTTAACTTTTGAGCTTTGGGTTTTTGTTTGTAGAGCGCTGTATTTAAATCAAACTCTAAGGCACTAAACTGGGCATTCTCGAACTGAAAAACCTGATTTTTTTTATAGTGAATAGCTTCGAGTTTAGATATGCGTTCATCGACTTCTTTAGTGATTTCTTTCATCTGCTCGTGAACTTGATCTCTTTGCTTCTCTAAAGAAGATAACTTTGATTGATCAATTGCTTTTTGAGCCGCCGACAAACGAACTGTACCAATGACTTCCTGAATTTTTTGATTTTGCCGAAAGTACTTTTTCCAAGGACGATCGTAATCTTCAAGCACTGCCCAAACCAAAGAAATTAAAAGTAAAATAGATGAGATGGCAAAAAACTTTGATAGCTTTTTCGTGTTGTATACTTTGTCGTTTTTATTTGGAAGTGCCATTCTACATCTCCCTTCTAAATATTAAACATATATTCTGGAATGGCCACAATATACTTCAGGTTAAACAGCCAACGTAAATACATTTTTACGGGTAAAGAGAGCATCACAAGAGCCAAAATAATAACAATATTATAACGAACAAAACCTAGCTGGGTGTAAACCTCTTTGAGTTTGCCTTTTGCAAGCACCACAGGCACGGCACACAAATACACAAGAGTTATAATAATTCCCACAAATTCTCTTATGATTATATTTTCAGGCAAACCTGTATTTAATAATTTCACCCAAATAAGCTCAGAGAGATTTACGTTGTTTAATACAAGAACTTTGTGTTTGTCCCAGTACTCAAAGGGCCCAAAGGGATTCCAACTCGGCCCCCGCAAAAAGGTTCCTAAAAAGATCAGAGCAATCCATAAAACAATAAATCCAAAACCAAAAATCCAAATCGCATAGTAACGCTCTTTAAGAGTGTAATAACCATTTCCTTTTGGGTTGACATCAAAATACGGCAGGCCCACAAGACCAACAATAATAAGAACCGGCAAAACGACACCAGCAATCCATGGATCAAAATAGACGAGCATTTCTTGCAGACCCAAAAAGTACCAAGGTGCTTTTGCAGGGTTAGGTGTTACCCCCAAGTTAGCAGGCTGCTCTAAAGGAGCTTTAAAAACAATAGCCCACACAATCAAAAAAGCCGTGGATAAAACAATACAAATTAATTCCGAGTAAACAAGATCAGGCCAAGTATAAACTTTTTTATCGGATTCCTGTTTTTCTAGATTGGGCTCACCTTTTTCCATGAGCTCATCATTTAAGGCCGCTCTTCTAAAAGAAACCCACGTAACCAAACCCAAACCATAACTCATAAGCCAAATAGGAATATTGTCCGGCTTAGACGCTTGTATAAAAAAGTTAGGATCCAGTAAAGCAAGACACAAAACAACAATCGATCCCCAAAAAACCCATTTCATGTATTTGGGCAAAGTCCAAACGCGGTAATATTTTACCATTGCCCACCACCCAATACACGAAAGTGTAAAAAAGATCGGTGGATCCGAAAGCCAATTTATAATCCCCTTTATAAGATCAAGCACTTTATATTATCCTACAGCGGTCCAGAGATCCCGCCGTCCTTTCTGACTCTCCAAAAGTGAGTTGCTATCAAAATACTAACCACAAAAGGAATAAAGATACAGTGCAGAACATAAAATCTTAATAAAGTTGCTTCCCCAATAAAACGTCCCGCCAGCAAACCAAATTTTGCATCGTTGCCACTATGGATAAGACTCACGTCACCAATTTTTAAAAGCATTGTTCCCGGGCCTTCAACACCAATCAAAGGCGTAGCTGCAGCCATATTCGATCCCACCGCAATCGCCCAAACAGCAAGCTGATCCCATGGCAAAAGGTAACCCGTAAAAGAAAGTAGCATAGTTAAAACAAGTAAGATCACACCAATGCCCCAGTTAAACTCACGAGGGGGCTTATAGGATCCCGTCATAAAAACCCGGAACATATGCAGCCACACAGTGATCACCATGGCGTGAGCCCCCCACCTGTGTATTTCGCGCAAAATACCAAGGGGTACATGCTCTCTTAAAGCAATAATGTCATTATAAGCAAACTCAAGAGTTGGACGATAATAAAACATAAGTAGAATTCCCGTAATGGCTTCTACTAAAAACATAAAAAATGTCAGACCACCCATACACCAAGTAAAAGACATGCGCACTCCACTCTTGCGAGTTTTTACCGGGTGCAAATGTAAAAAGACATTTGATAAAATAGCTTTTGATTGATCTTGCGGATTGTCGGGCACACCATGCCGAAAGATAGACTTCCAAACTTGCGTCGATCGAATGTATTCCCATAACTGGCGGAGTGGATTATTTTTCATAGACAATTACACCTTCAACAAAAATTCTTCCCGTCCCCAATCAATTTGATCACGAATCTTTTTAGATTTATCAATCACAATGCTTCCCGACTCATCAATCATTATAGAAAAACGCTCAAGAGGCCTCGGCGCCGGTCCTTCAAAGTGTAAGCCAGTTGAACGAAAGCCACTACCGTGACACGGACATTTAAATTTAGCTTCACCAGTCAACCAGTTTGGAGTGCAACCTAAATGTGTGCAAACTGTAGACAAAGCATAGATCTTACTTTCGGCTGTTCGAACAATCCAAACAGATTGCGAATCTTTAAAGCGCTCATCGACACCAATGTTGTAATCGCTGGGACTACCGGCTTTAAATTTAGATGGTTTTTCGAAGAGAACATTGGGAAATAAAAATCGCCCAAAAAGAGTCGCCATTGCACCAGCAATCACCGAAAATGTCAGCCATCCAACCCAAAACCAGGGAAAAAGCTCACGTCTATTTAAATCGGAATCCTGTTCTTCTTTAGGCACTTACACAGTCTCTCGGGTAATACTTTAGTCCGGTCTTCCTATGGCGACAACTCCTGAGCCAAGACTATCAGCCAAGTCTAGCGTTGCGTTAAAATCTTGTGGATAAGTGCTTTTAGCTTAAGTGATTTATAGGCTGCTAGATTCTCCTGTAAATAGCTCTTCAAAGAAGGGGCTAAGCTGTTTTTTTCTGCATATCGAGCCAAATTATGCATCAGTCCCAAGGTTAGCTGATTGTTCTGCCATTCAGGCTTTTCAGCAACTTGGGATAGGTACCATTCAAGCTTCTGAGAGCCCAGTGGATCACCAAGCCTCATAAGCGCAAAAGCAGCGTTCATCGCAAGATCTAAGCTATCTGCGTTGAGCTGAGCATGTAAAAAATTGAGTATTTTCTTTTTGGCAATTTCAGGCACGGCAGGATCTAAAAAACCCAGAAAATACGCAAGGCTCTGGCGCTCAAAAGGATCCACCCCATTGTTTAGACTTGGAAGTATAAAATCCACCTCGGTCACTCGAGCTTTTTGTAAACGCAGCAAAGCCAAGAGTGACTGCACGCGGACTTTTACATCACTAGCCTCTCGGTAGACTTTTTTTAAACGATTGCGATCCTTTGATTCAAAAGCTTGGTCGTCCACAAAAGACAACAAAGACAAAACCGCAGTCTGAGTGCCAGCCGCTAAGGAATCAAAATGGCCCCACATAAACTCAACCTGCTCCCTCAAAGGCACTAAATCAGTTGTCTCTTTTTTGGCCACCAAACGCTCTTCCAGCTGATGCAACCATTGACTTGTGACTGTTTTTCTTTGGGCTCCCGCACTTTGTATGTATTGGTTAAAAAGAACTTCTCTACTTTGTTGGTGGGGCAATAAAAATTGATAGCTCCAGTGAAGCGAATAGCACAAAAGCGCCACAGCTCCGCAAAAGAGAAAATATTTAAAAAAAGCCTTTGGCCCAGCCTTGGGCTTTTTTTTTACAATTTTATGTTCTGGAAATTCTTCTTGGCTCACTTTAAGCGTCAGAAGGAATAAGTGGGTTGTCGTCGTTAAAATTTAGATAATCGTATACAAACTTATCTCGATCATACTTAGAGTACTCAAACTCTGCAGTGTGAACCAGGCATTCGGTTGGACAAACCTCGGTGCACAAACCACAAAAACAACAAAGGGCTTCGTCTATATCAAAACGCAGTAGTTTTAATTTAATGGGCTTGCTCTTAAAACGCTCAGGAGTTTTTTCGCCGCTGTCTTCATCATCATTTTTTTTGCGACTTTCGATGGTTATACAATCCACCGGACAAACAACCGCACACTGATTACAAGAAATACAGCCTTCCACATGATTAAAAAGCCTATTGCGCGAAAGTGCTGGCAAGACTTCTTTACTTTCTGGATAAGACAAAGTCACCGTTCCTCGGCCATAGTCATATCCGCCTAGTTTTTTTCTGATCAAACCGTTGGACTTAAGAAAGGCACGCATCGTAATAGCCATACCACCAGATACCGTCCGAATAGCATCAAAGATATTTGCAAAGTACTGCCGCACACCAGATTTATTAGTTGCCATTTTACCGATCCACCTCACCTAAAACAATATCGATACTTCCAATCAAAGCCACGATATCAGCTAACATCATACCAGCTGAAAGCTCATCTAAAACCGAAATCGCATTTAAACAGGGAGATTTTACCTTTAAGCGATGAGGTTTTTTAGTTCCATCAGCGACCAAATGATAACCGAGTTCGCCGCGCGGACACTCGGTGGTTAAAAAGACTTCACCTTCGGCTTTAATCGTTTTACCAACTCCACCACTAATGGGGCCTTCTGGAATTTGGGTCGCCGCTTGTTCAATAATTTTTAAACTCTCAAACATTTCGCGCACGCGCACATGATAGCGATTCCAACAGTCTCCGAGCTCACCCTTTTCAGCGGTAGCCACACAGACATCAAAGTCATATTTTTCGTAACCACAGTAAGGAGCGTTTTTGCGCAAATCCCAATCATAGCCTGAACCTCGTAAATTTGGGCCACTCAGCCCATAAGAAACAGCCATGTCGGTTTTTATGACAGCAATGCCCGCTGTGCGGTTTACAAAAATTGAATTAAAAGAAAGCAAAGCATCAAGTTCATGCAATAAAGGCTTAAAATACTTACAAAATTCGACGATTTCAGCAAGGGTATCCTTGTTCACATCGCGAGCTACGCCACCTGGGCGAATGTAGTTATACAAAAGCCTTGCCCCACAGATTTTTTCAAAGATATGTAGGATTTTTTCGCGGTCTCGAAAGGCGTAAAGAAAGGGGGTAAACGCTCCTAGGTCGATCGCGTAAGTTCCAACCGCCAAAAGATGAGAGGCTATGCGGTTGAGCTCGCAAACAATAACTCTAATAGCTTGCGCTCGTTCAGGTATCTCGGCTGCTAGTAATTTCTCAACAGCCATTACATAACCAAGCTCCATATTCATAGAAGCCAAGTAATCCATACGGTCTACAAAAGGAACAATTTGAACATAATCGCGAGTTTCGGCATGCTTTTCAAAGCAGCGGTGCAAATAACCCAGGTGCGGATAAGCGGCCTTAATGATTTCACCATCTGTAATTAATTCCACACGCAAAACACCGTGAGTAGAGGGATGTTGAGGCCCCATGTTGATGGTTAACTCTTCGGTTCTTAATTTTCCAGGCTCTGGCGTAGCAGTCGACATTATAAAGGCACCTTCATCCCGTTGTATTCCTCAGGGAAAACATAATCTTTGCGCAAGGGATGCCCCACCCAATCATCGGGCAACAGTATTCTTTTTAAATTAGGATGGCCCTTAAAAACAACGCCCAGCAAATCATAACATTCTCTTTCATGAAAATTGGCAACTCTAAAAAGAGCTGTAATGGAGTCTACACACGGAGACTCTCTTCCTAAAAAGACTTTAAGCATAAACTGATGACCGTGTACAAAAGATGAAACAACGTACACAATTTCTATGCGAGCATTTTTATTTTCTTCGGTGGCCGGATAATCTACAGCAGAAACAACATGTAAGTTGACACATTGAAAGGCCAAGTCATCTCTTAAAAACTTAAGAGCTTCTACAATTTTTTCGCTTTTAACCTGTAAGTAACTATCGGAGTTTTCTACGGTAGAGGAGCTTACAACTGCCTCAGTACCAATTTTAAGGCTTAGGGCTTCCTGCATTTGGGCAAAGCTTTTCGCCTCAGCACTGCCAGCCTTTTCAGGAGGCTTTGACACCGGATCAAGCACAAAAGTTCTTTGAGGAAGAAGCTCAGACATCTTTTTGAACTCTAGTCTTGTTTAGCAATTATTGACAAGTCTATGAATAAATTAAGAGAAGAGTTAGAATCTAAGCAATGGACAAGACGCAGCAAAACCCCTATCCACTCGAAGGTCGACGCCCTCTACTGAGCAAAATTTGGCTTTCTATAAAACTAATCTATTTTACAGCGCTCGCCCTAGCCAAAGTCTACAAACGAATCTACTTTAAAAACCCCAGTAAAAAACCCCAAGCAGTCGGCCAAGAATGGGGACAAAATTGTCTAAACGCTCTAAATGCCAGTGTCCAAAGCACCGGCGCCAAGCCCATAGAAGGTGCAAGTTTAATTGTTTCCAACCACTTTAGCTACTTAGATATTTTAGTTCAACTCTCTCAATTCAGAGCTGGTTTTGTGGCCAAAAAGGCCATAGCTAGCTGGCCGCTTATCGGGCCGGGAGCCGCTGGGATTGGTTCTATATTTGTAGACCGCAGCTCCAAGGAATCACGCCTCAAAACCAAAGAGCAAATCGCGCAAAAAATTTTAGCCAACAACCAAAAGATCGTTATCTTTCCGTCTGGAACATCCAGCCTATGGGGCAAGGAATGGCGCAATGGAGCTTTTGAGGTGGCCAAAGAAGGAAAAATTCCGGTACAAGCTGTTCGGCTAAGCTACTACCCCGTAAGAGAATGTGCCTACGTTGGAGATGATAATTTTTTTAGCTCTTTTTGGAAGATGCTAAATTTTAAAAAAATATATGTAGAGATTGAAGTCTTTGAAAAAACCATGATCGAAAATGTTGACGAACAAAGAGCGGAACTTAACCAGCTCGTCAACGATAGCCATCATGCTTTTCTTAAAAAAGTAAATTATGAAGACAAAGAAGTGGAAGCTTCTAAGACTTATAAAAATTCTTATGAGTAGACTAGAATCCGAACAAAAAAAACCGGCTTAGACTTTATGTCTAAGCCGGTTGTTAACTAGTTTTATGTCTCTAGATTTAGAAAACTGCCGATAGAGCAACTATATTTAAATTCACTGAAAGATCTTTACCTTGTTTTAAGTATTTAGAAACTTCAACACTAGGACGCCAAGCTACATGCCGAGCCAACTTCATTCTGTAACCTGCTTCAAAACCAACACCAAAATTAGTGTTTGCATCTTTCTTAAATTTTCCTTTTAAAGCTACAAAAAAATTATCCATCAACATTCCATTCATAGGAAAATTTACAGCAAAGACAAGTCCAGCATCGAATTTATTTTTTTGATTTGGAGCAACTGCATCTTTGTCAAAAACATTTTCAAATTCTACCCCCAACTGGAACCCATGTGATATTTGATATAGATAACCTACTCCAATATTAAAAACAGTCGATTTTGAAGTACTAGGACTAAGTACCAAATTGGCAGCCACATTACTACCACCATAAATTTCATGCTCAACCATACGGTAAGCCATGCGACGTTGACGAACTCGTGAAGCCGGACGACGACGACGGTTAGCAGCTGGACGACGGTAACTACTTGGCGTACGCGATGAACGACGGTACGAACGAGCCTGATCTGGACTCTGCCAACGGGCTTCAGATAAATTTGGAGCTAAAAATAAGGCTCCAAGAATTAGTAAAAGAAAGTTTTTAAAATGATTCATTTTGTAAATCCTCCAATTAAAATTCTAGCACAAAGTTATTATTAATCAGCCTAGAGCCACCAGAAAAGATTTGAACGTCTATATATTGACGTTCCGTCCTAAAAGACCAAGTTTGGACTTTTAAGCCTGACTTGAGGAGGGTTGTTGCTGATCTCTATTTATGGTGAGCCTTGGTATTCATCGTGAAAAATATTGACCTCATGAATTGCGACTTGTATGTTTGCCCAAATGAAATTGTTTGTTATTTTTTGTTCACTAATCTTTGTTTCTTCTCAAGTGTTTTCTTACGATGCGCCTGATCCAAATCATTATGAAAATGAGCGTGCTCGATTAGCGAGGCATCACCAGGAAAAAGCAAGAATAGAGACATTGAGAAGAGGATTAGGCCCTGAGACAAGCTATGTGGTTTTTTTCTGTGAAGGCTCTAAGGATTTCAAGTTTGTTGGAGCAATTAAGAACCCAGTAATTCAAAAAAACTCCCCTGGTTTTTCTATTGAAGGATTACTTGTATATGATGTTAGTAAATATACTAGTAAAGAACGTGTTTCAAGGAAAAGAATAAAAGATCATTTTAGTGACTTAAGTCCAGCACTAAAGCTTTTAAGCACTTCTTCTGATTCAATTTATTATACTGTATTAAAAAAGTATAGTACGAAGATGTCGTTTCATTGCTTGTCAGGTAAGTATACTTATGTAAAAGATGAGGCAGATATCTTAGATATTTTAACAGAGCATTATGCAAACCCAAAAGACTTGATTCCACAGATTTACGAGTCTGTTCCTCTAAGTGACTATCGATCATAGTATTAAGTTAATAGGAAAATATTGTAACCGGTTTTGTTTGGGAGTTTTCTATATTTTCTGCGAGGTCGAAGGGAAGTTAATCTATAGAAAATTGATTATTTAATAGTTTTAAAAGTGCATGCGCTTCTAGTTGTTGCATACTGTCACCATGGTCTAAAGTCACTTGTTGTAATTCATTCGTTGCCGAGCTCACAATACGCAAAGAAAGTCCAACATTGTGAATAGAACTAAGGTGTTTGTCAGGAAATAAACTTGCATCGCTAGGGCCATGTTTATAGTATAAGCGCAAGGCGCTTTCGTCATAATCCAAAGTTAATTCTGTTTTTAGTGTGAAATCTAAATAGAGTAAATATTCCCCAAGATCAGTGACAATTTTTGCAACGGGTAGCTTTAAGTCAGGTATTGTGATTGTCAATCCCCCTCTCATTTCTGTGATCATAGATTGTGCACGTATTTGAAACATTATTGCTTTTGCATACTTTAGTAAGATTTCCCTACCCTTATCATCTGCTAAATCACTTACAGTAGCTAAAATATCTTCAATATTGGAACTTTCAAATAGTTTTGATCTGGCACGAGCATCGGTGACAAAATACTCTGCCTGAGCTGTTGCATAACGTAACTTAGTTACTCGCCAGTCATCTGTAATGTCACTATTGTGAACTGATTGACTCATGTCATAAATGATTTGTCGAGCGATTAACGGAATGCGATCAATTAATATATTTAAAAAAGATTCATGACTTCGAAATTCCTGAATGACTGCCGCAAAAGGATTAATAGTTTCAGCGCTTATTTCACCATTATCAAATTCTGAGATTAAGCCCAACAGTCTTTGAACGAGATTTTCTAAAGCCTCTAATTCGAATCCGCCTTGCCTAGGTCTAAGCTGCCTATCTAAACTTGCAACTGTAACTAAAGGTGTCCTACCGGTTAATGTACATAATCGATCTAAGAGTTCCATATTCCCAACATTGCGTCTTTCTCTTTCTCGAAAAAAATCAATAAAAAGAGATTCTAAGTTACCAGAGATATTTCTTAAATTTAAATAATATTTATTAGACCTGCGGGAAATATAAAGCTCAACAAAACTATTATTTAAAAAAGTAGCATCAATTCTTACTAAGCGCTGATGAGCAATGGTACCTGCAGCATGATCAAAGGGTAAAAAGTCATCTAAATTTTTGAAAGCCAGTGAAGCAAGACGCTCCTCATGTGGAACAGTACGTTTAGAGACATGTTTACTTGGATCGAAGGCTCTAATTTCTGCGAGTTTATCTCTAAATCTAGTGTCGCTTGGTAAATAATTTTCTGGACTTGCAGTTCGCCCAGCAGAAGTCATTTCATAACTGGTGTTTCTTTGACCAACTGCTGTGGAAAATCCTGTATGTTCAATGTCGAAGGCATAGATTATTTTTAGAATGAGTAATTGCAAATTTTCTACATCAGTAATATCAATTGGCCAGCTCCACTCACTTGCCGTTGACATTGAAGAGTCACCTTGCTGAATCAATGAACCTGAAGCAACATCAAAAGTCGTTAAGTATTCAGTATCTGGATCTAGCAATCCTCGAGCGATAAGCTCAGCCTCACATGATTCTAGTTTATTAGCTGAATGAGTAAATTGAATTATCCCTAGATAAATAACAACACCAAACATCCATGTACTAGCTGAGCTATAGAAATTACTAATTTGCATATTAACGATCAGACATTACCATAACGAATAATGCGGCGCAACTTATTTATCTAAATGTTTGATTTCATTTAGCTATTGTATTTGTGGCTTGTTTAAAATGTAGCAAGCTCAGGAGTTGGTAAAATACTAAGTATTCATAATATCAACATAGACCGATCAACATCGAGGACCAAAAGCTAAAATCTATTTGCTTCAAACAAAGAATCAATCCGCGGGTATTTAAATTTAGAAGACGTCGAGGCCTTATCAAAAAGCTCAAAAAAGATTTTTGCGCCAACTTGAACCTTCACCATTGCTGGACGTTGTTTAGTCCCAACGTTCTGCGCAGGAATCAAAGCAATTTTGTTAACCCCAACACTCAGTATTTGTTTAAATAATCCCTTAGTAATTTGAATGCTGCCACTTTTAACTTTCCTAGCAACATCTCCCAAAACAATTTCCAGCAAGTCGTTTGCACCCTCAGTTACATCGAGCACAACTTCTCCGCTTTCCTTTAAAAAACGCACCAATTCTTTTGGAACTTCTTTCATCCCTTCAAGCCCGTCTTTTCCCGCCGTGGCACCAAGACCGATCACATCAATATTTAAATTAGAGGCTCCAATCCCAAAAACTCCAGAAAGTAGTTTTTTTTCATAAAACGAAAACTGCATTAATCCTCCTTTGCCATCTGGACGAAGGTCTAAACAGAGGTGCAAAAACTGATTGGCTTTTGGCTTTAATGAAATTCCATCAAAGACTTGGATATAAAAATCTTTAGGAGAATCAATTTTTGGCTTAAAAGCATAATCAAAAATAAAATTTTTATAAGCAAATACCTTAGACTTAGCTGCAGCAGAATTTGGCGGTCTTCTCTGAAAATAGGCACTCAAGGACAAATTAAAAAGCAAATCTCCATAAACTCCAACTGTGTATTTCTTACGATAGCTCGATTTAAATCGTGGATCTTGCAAAAGCACTCTCTCAACAGTTCTTTGCACGCAATTAATTCTATTGGTCACAACACTAGTGTTAGAAAGACACCTATTTCCTGTTCCATCATATTTAAAAGTTCCAGAGCAGCGTTGAACTATAGAATTTACTTTAGAACTAAGCTCTAAGTCATAGCCGTGATGACTTTCGGCATAATCTCTAAATTCTCTTTTAAAAAAACCTTCTTTAATAAAACTCAAATACATCCCATTTTGCTTGTATTGCTTAAGCACAAAATCTTGTGGTGAATCATGGTATTTGCCACTTTTTTTATCTTCATAGAACTCCCTTAACTGTTCTTCTTTAATCTCCTGGATTTTTAGAGCATATTGAGGGTGTTTGCGTTTTAAATCTTCATAGGCCTCTTCTAATGCCTGTGGAAAGGCAGAATTAAATTCATCAACGAAGCTAATGGAAAATTCTAAATTTTCATCTAAAAGCTCCTTAGATTCTTGAAAAAGAAAATCTTGCCGCTTGCCCAGCTCCGACAAATCAAAAAACAAAGAACTTCTTCCCACCATAAGATCACCAACTTTTTTTTGGCTGTTAAATCTAAGTTCTATGTCAAAATCTTTTGGCGACTTAAAAGCAAAATCTACATTTATTTCTTGTAATGGGTTATATAAATGCAAATACTGATTCGTAATTGTCTTTTTTCTTGGCGCGCTGCTTTTAAATTTTTTATTGCCATATTCTGTTTGAACAACTTTAACAGAAGATCGCAAATGCGCCTTTAATGAGAGTCTTATATGTTGCTGAGCACGCTTTTCTTTAGGAATAAATTTTGCACCAATCTCCTCAATAGCTATTACTTGCCCCAAGGAATAACTATCCGTCAGCACTTCCATATTTAGGGTACTGGGTATTATATTGCCTTCCTCTCTAGAACTTGGCTCAAAAAATTTAATTTTAACCTGAAAATTGATTTGCGACGAAATTTCAGGGTCGCGAACAAAATCAACAAACACATAATAACGCAAAAACTTCTTAATGTTCTTACCAAATCTAAAATAAGGCAAAAATTTATCCCCTAAAAACAGTTGCTTTTCTTTGACAAACTCCAAAAAGGAATCGATCTGATCAACTTGAAAAACATACTGACCAGCAACGTAATCATTTTTTTTTGGTAAAAATTTATCGCCTGTATGAAAAAAAGATATTCTTACGCTTTTTCTATTATTGAATTGATGCAAAAAATTCAGTAACGCATAATTGGTTAATTTATCTGAATTTAAAAATTTAAAAAAGCTTAGAGCTTTTTTCTGTTGTGGACTTTGAGTTTCAAAATCAATAGGCACTCGATGATAAAAACCATCCGGATCTAGCTCGATATTTCTCTTTTCAAAAACTTTATCTATAATTTCTTTAGTCTGAGCATAACTATTAGAACTAGCCCCAAGTAAAAATATTATGCAACAAATCTTTTTCCAGAATGTTTTTTTATAAGCCAAGGAGTGATAGTCAAACACATTTAAACAAGCTTAAAAAGGCTCATTTAAAGTCTTTTAACTTCCAAAGCACTCAAAAGCTATCTTAGAAATACAACTCTTCTTTTTCTACAGCACATTAGGCTTAATAAATTTATACTAAAAATTTTGGTACTCGAGGAGAGAATCGAACTCTCATGAAGTTGCCCTCACCGGATTTTGAATCCGGCGCGTCTACCAATTCCGCCACTCGAGCCACTATTAACTGGTCTCAATCGCTTATACCTCAGTTATCTAGATAACTCAGCAGACTAACGCCCCTAGTCTGCTCAAAAATATAATTACTGACTTTTTTCTCCGTCAAGAGCTTCGCTCTTTGTTTGTTCAAGGGGAGGCAATTGCAGAAGACTGTCTAAGTCTTCATTAAAAAATTCTACCTTGATTCCGTCATTTGCCAGTTTAGCCTTAAGACGCAAGTAACGACTCTCAGGCGGAAACAAGCTACGCTCTTCGTCAGTGAAGCAATTTAAATCAACTGCATATTGATAACTAAAATTATGATGTGCTGGCGCATAAAGCATATATTTTGATTCTCTACAGTGCAAGGTATTCTCTCCAAAACCTTCAAGGCTTAGAGACTGCAGATCTAGAAATCTGGTTTTAGCTGTTCCCGAAAAAGTAGTCTTGCCAACAAAGGCAACAGAATACTTAGAATCTTGATCAGCGCTTTTGAACTCTTCTTTATAAAGATATTCAGGAGCTCTAAAATCCTTCAAACTAGAAGGGGGGTTTTTAGAGTTCCTCAATCCATCAAACAAACTAAAGCGATAACTTAAGTCAGCGTGTCTACCTGAAATGTATGTATCTCCTCCTTCATTTAATAATCCCAACTTAGGAAAAGCATTTTGGTTTTCTATACTTAAATTTATATTAGCTTCCTCTAGTAGAACAAGCGAGTTCAATATCTGCTTAGTATTGGAGTCTCTTTGTTCCGTAAATTCTATAGACAAAGTTAAGCCATATAGTGATAAATCAGGAAGGTCGAAGCTCAATAATATTTTTTTCTTACGAAATTCTATATTTTGATCGCCATAATCATCTTTAGTCCAACTACCTTGGCTTAAAGATTCTTGAACATTTGTCCAAGTCAGCATCAAAGTAGATCCTTCATAATCCGTAAAAACTATGTCGCCTAGTAAAGCTTGTTCAGAATCTAATAATGTAGAATTTAAAAATGCTGAATTCAAAGTGAATTCTAATTCAAACCGGCTTATTAATTGAAAGAGTCCTTGCTCACTCTCACCATAATCAGGTCGAAGCTTGACCCTAGTATCTGGCAGTAAAAAACTATCTTGCAATCCCGACAAATTAGTAGGCACGGCTTCTGGCAATGGTCGCATTTGCTTTATCACAATAGCCCTGCTTCCATTCTCTTGAGGCATAAGCTTCCATTCAAATTCTAAACCCATCTTTTCTTTAGGCTGGTCTGATTTTTCTAAGCTCTTTTTTAACAATTCAAGCTGACTAAAAAGGTCTTCATACTGGCCTGCGGTTAACAAGCTCTGCCCAAGAGGAACTTCGGTAGAAGCCATTTGTTTTTTTGTGATTAATTTTCCAGCTCTTTTAGACAAAAGCATTGTTTCTGGTCTTTTACCTGCCGGAGGATGGCTTACTTTTAAATCCTCACCAGGAAAACCCAGCATTTTGGCTAGAATTCCTCCATCTTCATCGACCTCCATAGTAAGAACGCCTCTAGCAAGCTCCCCCTTAAAAGAAGGGTGAATTAACACCCCCATTGCAGCCCCACCATGATCGAGACCAAAATATTCTCTAGCGAAATAAGCTCTATCGTTATACAAGGACGCCCAAACTTCTTTAAGGGCCAAACGCATTTCTGCCTCATCAGCAGTTTTGACTCCTACAGAACTATACAAGCCAGCCCCATTAAAGAAAGGCAAATCTTCCATATTCGAACTACTGCGAAAACGTAGTTTTTTTGCATCAAGTAAGCCCACTCTTTTTAGGGCCTGTTTAATTTTGGACCATAACTCAACAGATATTTCCGTATCTAAAATTGCCTGCCTAATTGTTGCCAAAACTTGGGATTTAGTAGCAACACTGATTTCTTGATCTTCAATACCTGCGAGCTTGTCTTTAATATAAGCTTTTAAGTCTATAAAACTATCTGGACCACCTCTCTCTAAAAATTCTTGATAAAAACTCAACGGCAAAGCCACTGCCTTAAAATCATTATAAACCGCTTTTTCCTTCCTTTGACTTCGCATAAAATAGTCGAGATTGGCAGCTTTCGCCCCAACTTGCGGAGTTTTTAAAACAGAGCGGTTTATATGCCCCAACTCATAGACTGTTGAAAAACTAGCATCAACATCAGTATCTAAATCGAAAGCTCTAACCCTTTGTAAGTTGCTAAGAACTTCATGGTCTTTTTCTGCAAGCTTACGCAGTTGAATGTTGTTGCTTGCCGGGTTGCCTCCATATACCTGCGCCCTAAGAAATACCGGATTTTGTCCATCGGCTAAATTATTCCAATAGCTAGAATGAAATGCATCTTTTTCATAAATGAATGGAATTGAATACATCTGAGCCAAAAGTGCTAAGTGACTATAGGGAGAAGATTCTTCTGAAATAACGATACCGGCCACTCTAGGAATTTCTCGTGGTGCCTGATCAAGCAATAAAATATCGCTTGCCGAAATTTCGCCATTTTTCATTGCTTCACTAACAGCACTCGCTTTCATTTTTTTTAGACGCCCTGTGGTCCAGCCATCCTGATAAACAAGACTTCCGGCAAAAGCCTTTGGAAAGTGTATTTCGATCTGAGCTTTTTCGTATTCAACAAGATCGTTACGAACCGCCGCCCTTTGCTCAGATGTTGGCCGATAAACTAACTTTTCATATAGAGTTTCATCTTGAGCTGCCATTAACATTTTTTGAACGCTTTTTACTTCGGTAACTGTTAATGGGTCATGAGAAAGTAATTCAAAAGCCGGATCACCCAACTCACCACCAAGGAGGCCATGCATGGGCAACAACAGAGTTCCGAGTAAAGCTCTTCTGCCCTTTCGTTGCAAAGTAACCGAATCAAAATCATCTGCATCAAGGTTTTTGAATTCATCAAGCCTTAGTCCAAAATCACGATGAAAGCGAAAGCTATTGCTGTTTTGAAAATAGATCGTTTCAAATTTACCTTCTTCGTCCAACAAAACAATAAACTTGATCCAAGAAAAAACCTCATGGGTGTGACTTGATCCATAAGCTTGATATTGCCAAAAATTATCTTGATTTAGTTTTCCTGCACCTTGATCAGGCGCTGGAAAGTTCTGCGCAACAGACAATGATGCAGACAAGCTTTGTGCACGCAGCGATGGATTCACATTTGACTGCAACATAAGCTCTTCACACTGCCAAGGGTCCTGCACATCTCTTTTTTCAGCAAAGACATTCAAAAAAGAAAATGTATATATAAAGCAAAGACTGATCGTTACGATGTTTTTCATCACTGATAGACATAGCTAGAGCCAGATCTATCTGTCAAAAATTCTTAGAAAAACAGGTTAACGGTCTTGCCTGCTAACCAACTCAAAAAATTCGGACTTCATAGACTTATCTTCTCGCAAGCTACCCAAAACCATTGAAGTGGTTGTATCAGAGTCCTGAGTGACTCCGCGGTGACTCATACAATAGTGTTTAGCCTTTATATAAACAGCAATTCCTTTGGCGTGCATTTTGTCATACAAATACTTCGCTATTTGGTGAGTTAATTCTTCTTGAATTTGAGGACGCCTGCAAAACCAATCAACTATCCTATTGTATTTTGACAGGCCTAAAATATTCTCAGAAGGATGCACTCCTACATAACACGTCCCGTGAATAGGCACCAGGTGATGAGAACACATAGAGCGCACTGCAATTGGCCCCACTAAAAGTAAACCGTCATAGCCACTTTCGTTCGGAAATTGGGTAACAGCTGGAGCTTTTTGGTAGCGGCCCGCAAAAACTTCATCAACCCACATTTTTGCCACTCGCCTGGGGGTGTCTTTGGTGTTGTGATCATTCTCAGAATCAATTTTAAGGATTTGCATAATCTCCTTAAATTTTTCTTCTAATTTTGCTTTTATCTCTTCTGTTTCATTAGCTTTTAAATCATCACTAATATTATCATTGGCAAAAGAACGCTTCATAAGCTCAATATAGCTCTACAGCTGCAATCTGAGCAAGACAGAAATACTATTCTAACTCTGTTATGCCCGTACTTTCGTCATCTTCCGTAGATAATTCTTCGGGTAAATAGATTAATTCTTCTGGATCACTAGGTATAGCAGGGTCAGTGGTAGGAATAGTCGTAGTTGTCTCATCAAGATTAGGTCCATATGTTAAGGACAAAATAGCGTAAGCAATCGAAGAAAGTAAACCTTCACCTTGAGAGCTCTCCAAAGCCAAGAATTCCTTAAGTTTCGAAGAAGCCTCAAGCTCTGAGAGATCCAAGTCAAAGTCTGAAGAAATATTTTGTGCGTAAGCAACTGTGCCATTTTCGAATAACAATTCAATTCTAAAAACTAGTTTGTTATTAACGTTTGTGACACTCAAATTGATCGTATGTCGGTTGTCATTTGCCTGATCGAAAAAGTACTTAATATGATCAGCGCCATTTCTTTGTTTTGAAAGCAGCAACAGAGCTTGTGCAAAAAGACTTTTTGAAATTTCCGCACTTGGAGCAGCAACAGAAACTCTTTGTGAAATTTCAGGCTTCATAAGTTTAAAGAAATCACATTCAGAAATAAGCTCTTGTAATAAGCCTCTATGTTTAGCAATCTTTTCAAGAAGCTCTATCTTTTCACCAACATCCATCCCAGCCTCAGGATTTTTAAATTTTTGAAGAATCGGATCTTCAAGCCAGTCTTGTCGTAGACCCAAAGCTCTATTTTTCAAAGCTGTAGTTTTTTCTTCATCTAAGAACCAAGAATCTTGCCGTCCCTCCAATTGCAAAATAACTTCCGCATACGCCGCCAGCATACCATTAGAAAGTAAATCAAATCTTTCTGCATCAATGTTAGCTGGGTTTACCACTCCGCTCGAGTAAAGTATGCTCTGCCAGTTACGCCTATAGGCAGAGACATCCATGTCTTTGAGCTGTAAAGCATCTATAAAATCACCAACAAAACGATCAGCTCCCACATGATACATTTTTCGATAGCCAAGCACATGCTTTGAACCTTGGTTTTTATAGTTTGCAATACGCATACCAATAAGATTACTTACAGCCAAGGAAGCAAAGGATCCACCCATCGACAAAGCGGAAGCCAAGAGCCAAAATTGGCTGTTAGCCCCTGGCAAGTTCCCAATAAGCATAGTTACAATGTAAGCAGGAATTCCTGAAATGGTGGCTATATCAAAAAACCTAGCTAAGCCTTCTCCTCGGTAAATTGCTACATCGGCTTCTTTAATATTTTTAAAGCGTTTTCCTTTTAAAACTGCAAACAACAACTCTTCTAAACTGAGCTTATTATTCGGATCTTGTTTTCTCAAAAGTTTTACAGCTGCTTTAACTCTAAAGTTTAAATCTGCTTGATAGGCTTTAGCATCTTCAAACAACAAGACAGTTTGTGTTTGCGCATAATATTCAAGGTGCCTTTCACAGCCCCATTTTTCTATACCTACTGGAATTTGAAGAGTATTCGCCTCCAGAGCAGAAGCATAAAAGGCTCCCAGTAAAAAAATAGTTGTAATGAATCGCACCTTAGAGGCTTTATTAGCACATGATCTAATATCTTACATTTATTTTTTAAACCACTGTAATTACTGTTAAATAACTTACGGATTAAAACGCATGGCATCTTCAAGAGATTCAGGACCAAATAGCTGCAACTCAGCACCGCCAACTATTGTCGAAACAAAATCTAAAATTTCGTCACCATTTTCAACAGCCCAATACATGACGCCTTCTGAATTTCCAGTATGCCCTGGATGCTCTGAGTCTTCGTGATCACTACTTAGGGGAATGCCGTTGTTCACCAAACCAACAGTATGACCCAGCTCATGGACGACCACAGCTTGTTCAACATATCTCTGTTGGGCTGCCGTTCCTCCGACTCCACTAACAATATCTTTAAAGACGAAGGCAAAAGGAGTTCCAGTTACATGAATACCAATCACAGCATTGTTGCCGTTAAAATTGCCCTTCAAAAAAATTATGCCAAGATCCACAAGAGATTCAGTCTTCCAGCTTGAATGAATTTGATTGCCCAATTCTCTCAACATAGAAGTCGTCCACTGTGCTTCATTTTGAGAAGCAATTTTTTGCATCTCTGATATATTTTTTGGAATTTCGTAGTTTCGCTCACCAAAGCTTTTGAATAATTCCTGATAACTGGCTTCGGTAATATCCCAGGTTTCGTCCGTAGATAAACCTATATTGCCATCGTAGGGCTCAGCACCCTCCTCGTAATATACGGAGACCTTAAATGTTTGCACAGCATTAGAAAAAACACTCTCAGAAATTGTTGCTTGCTCTTCTGACTGTTTTTTAACGCAAGCTACACTTGTTATTAAAGCTGCAAATAAAATGTAAAAAAGTGGTGATTTTATACTGACCATTAAAGATTTAATCGTAATATTTAGCAAAGATGTTAAATAGATCTCATCAAGAAAATCCCAAACAGATCACAAGTACTTGTATTTACCTAGAATATTTAGTTAGTCGTCCAAACCTATAACTCCCAGTATAGACCTCCGTCCCCTGGACAAAGGAGCTACGATAATGATAATAATTATCATTATTATGAAGAAATCACTTGTTACACTCTTTTGTCTTATGTTTGTCAGCGCTCCTTTTGCTGCCGAACTCACCGTTTATAGCGCCCGTGGAGAGCACCTGATTAAGCCGATTTTTGATCAGTACACAAAAAAGACGGGAACCAAGATTCGCTTTACAACCGGCAAGGCTCCCATGCTTTTGCAAAAGCTTGTAAGTGAAGGCAAGGATTCTAAAGCTGACCTTTTAATAACTGTTGATGCTGGCAACCTTTGGCAAGCCAAACAAAAGGGACTTTTTGCAAGCGTGGACTCTCCAATTCTACGAACGAACATTCCTGCCCACCTAAGGGATCCTGCAAATTACTGGTTTGGGCTTTCTCTTAGAGCCAGAACAATCATTTACAATTCCACCAACCTAAAAGCAAAAGACTTAGTGGGCTACGCGGACCTAGCAGAGCCCAAATGGAAGAATCGCCTTTGCCTTCGAACCTCTAAAAAAGTTTACAACCAATCACTTGTTGCTATGCTTATTGAAGATCACGGCAACAAAGGGGCTCAAAAAATCGTGGAAGGTTGGATTAAGAACCTTGCTGCGCCAGTTTTTTCGAATGACAGCTCTGTAATTAATGCCTTAGCTGCTGGACAATGCGATGTCGGCATAGTCAACACCTACTATCTCGCCAGAATCATCTCAAAAAATCCAAAACTACCTGTAAAAATATTTTGGGCCGACCAAAGCACTACGGGCACCCATGTGAACATTAGTGGAGCTGGAGTTTTAAATACCTCGAAAAATAAAATTGAAGCTCGCAAATTTCTCGAATGGCTCAGCAGTCAAGAAGCCCAAGGGCTCTTTGCAGATTTAAATCATGAATACCCTGCCAACCCAGTCGTCTCTGCTAATTCACTTGTTAAAAACTGGGGTGTATTTAAACAAAACAAATTAAACGTAAGTTCACTTGGTAAAAAACAAAAAGAAGCTGTAATGTTAATGGATCGTGCTCAATATAAATAAAATCTCAGATCGCTTTTCTGGCAATTTTGCCAAAAAGCTTTTTGTTTATTTATGTGTCTCAATAGTACTCGCTCCACTTTTGTTAAATTTTACGGCTTTTACTCATATTGATAATGATATTTGGAATCACCTAATATCAGAAAATATTCTATGGCAATTGTGTAAAAACTCACTTATATTATGCTTTAGTGTAGCTCTCTTAAGTCTTGTTTTAGGCGTCAGTCTTGGCGCCATTGTTGCCTTTTTTGATTTTCCTGCTCGCAAATATTTTGAATGGCTTTTTATTATGCCTTTAAGCATTCCGGCCTACGTATTCGCTTTTATTTATGTTGGAGCCTTCGAATACAGCAGCCCTATAAATAGCTTTTTTCATCAATATTTTTCATTTGACCTCAACCCGCCTAAAGACGCTCTCTATTTTACAGCACCGGTCTTAGCCTTGGCTTTTTACCCCTATGTATATCTCTATAGCAAAAACGCTTTTCAAAGAGGAATGCGAAAACCCCTAGAAAACGCTCGCTCTCTAGGCCTTAACCCCATACAGGCTTTTTTTCGCTGCCTGCTTCCCTTGGCCAGGCCTGCTATTGCAGGAGCCTTACTACTCGTAATCATGGAAAGCCTTGCTGACTTTGGAGCGGTTTCTATTTTCAATTACGACACTTTTACCACCGCCATATACAAAACATGGTTTTCACTACAATCCATAAATGGCGCTGCTCAGCTATCGAGCGCCCTAAGTATTTTTGCAATTTTACTTATATATTTAGACTTCCAAAAACAAAATCGAAAATCTTTTGCCAGTAAAAGCTTAGTAAGCAAGGATCAAAGAAAAAGGTTTCAGATTTCAAAATTTTGGCGAATAATGTTTTTTGTCTATGCCTCGATCATTATATTGATCAGCTTTGTATTTCCGATGCTGCAACTTTTATACTGGGCAGCTCACCATTTACAAAATATCGATTATCGCTATCTGCACTTTCTTTCGCAAAGTGCGATTATTGCCACTGTGGCTGCCACGATCTGTGTAGGACTTTCATTTTTACTTGTGCTCATTCAAGTCCGAAGCCAAAATACCAAACATAAATTTCTTATTAGGTTAAGCACCTTAGGCTATGCACTCCCAGGAAGCATACTTGCAGTAGGTGTTTATAGTTTATTTGCTAAATTTCATTTAACTCACCTAGCTTTTACGGCTCTTATTACTGGTTTATGCATTCGTTTTTTAAGCGTAAGTTTTAACCAACTTCAAGGGGCCCGCCTACAATACAGTGACCGCTTATCAGAAGCAGCTCAATCCCTTGGAAAACCAGTAACACAAAGACTTGGACTTCTGCATTGGCCATTATTAAAGAACACACTGTTAACAGCATTTTTACTTGTTTTTGTCGATGTGGCCAAAGAGATGCCCATCACCCTAATGACCAGACCTTTTGGCTGGTCACCACTCTCTGTGCGGATTTATGAGATGACCGCTGAAGGCGAATGGCAAAAAGCAGCTTTGCCTGCGGTCTTTCTTGTTTTATTAAGTTGCCTTCCCATTTTATTCTTCATATTCTATGACAGGAAAAAATCAACATGAGTCAAAATCTTCTTAAAATTGAAAATATGTGTATGCACTATCCACAGATTGGCAAAGTACTCGACAATATAAGCCTTGAATTAAAACAAGGAGAAGTCGCCAGTCTATTAGGCTCCAGTGCCAGCGGCAAAACATCGCTCTTGAGAGCCATTGCTGGATTTGAAAAAGTCACGAGTGGCAAAATATACCTAAGTGACAAGCTCGTAAGCTCCCAAGATGTCTTACTTAACCCTGAAAAGCGTAAAGTTGCATTTATTTTTCAAGATTACGCACTTTTTCCGCATTTAACCGTAAAGCAAAATATTGAATTCTCTTTTAGCAAAAAAAACCAAATGGATATTATGCGTTTTTGCAAACCTTTAGCCATCGACAATATTCTCAGCCGCTACCCAGGAGAAATCTCTGGCGGTCAGCAGCAAAGAGTGGCCATTGCCAGAGCCCTGGTTAGCAAACCTGATTTACTTTTACTGGACGAGCCTTTTTCAAATTTAGATGTAAATATTAAAAGACAACTTAGTATTGAACTGCGTGATTTTTTTAAAAGCGAAAATGTGAGTGCCGTCATGGTGACCCATGACCCCAACGAAGCCTTTGCTATTAGCGACTGGGTTGGCGTACTCAAAGACAAAGAACTTGTGCAATGGGAAAGTCCGTATAATATTTATCACAATCCCAAAACACCTTTTGTTGCTATGTTATCAGGACGTGGCTCGCTTATTTCGACTCAAATAGAATCGATAGATTTTAAAAACAAAACCGCAAGCTTAAACACCCCCTTAGGCAAAATATCAGGAGACTACCTACAAGACATAGACGCATCCAGAGACAACTTTAAACTATTAATTCGACCAGACGATCTTGTCCATGATGATGACAGTTCCTTTTTAGCAAAAGTTGTAAACAAAACATTTTTTGGAGCCTACTACCTCTACCAACTAGAACTTAAATCTGGAGACCTTGTTGAATCTTATATACCCAGTCACCACGACCACCACATAGGAAGCTCTATTGGCTTTAGAGTAGAAGTTGATCATTTGGTGTTGTTTTAGTCAAAATATACAATTATGCCCAAACAAAAAAAAACTAAGCTTAAAAAAAATTATGATGAAATGGCATCCAGCTATGACAAGCAGAGCAGTCACTACGCCTGGACAGCTCCATTAAAAACAACAGCCTACACCCTTCACCTGCTTAAGCCAAAGTTAAAGATACTCGACATAGGAGTGGGAACAGGCCAAAGCATTCATAAAGCAATAGAAATAGGCTGCGATGTGTATGGAATTGATATTTCAGACGAAATGCTCCAGCAAGCAAAACAGAAGTACCCGGAGGCAAATCTAATAGTCGACGACCTAGAAAATGGGCTCACAAATTTAAAAGAAAAAAATTTTGAGCTCGTAACTATTTCTGGCGTTATAGAGTTTGTTGAAGATTTCCGCAAAGCTTTAACCGTAATAAAGAAGCTGCTTATTCCCAAAGGCTACCTCTGCTTTACCTTTGAGCTACCAAAAAACAATATATCGTCTTCAAGGGAACCCGCCCCTTCCAATGAATTTATCCATTATCGCAGAAGCTATAAGCAAGTTTATAAAGATTTATCTGAGCTAAATTTTACTGTAGTTCGAAGTGAAACTTTCGAAGCCTACATCAACAAGACAAGCAATGAGGCTGTAGAGTATCACGTTATTTTAACTCGAATTGAATAAATAGATTACTCATTTAGATTCGAAAATTCTTAAAATTGTAAGAATTAAACAAAAGTCGATAATCACCTTTTGTTTAGCAACGATGCTCCTAACTAAATATAAAACGCTCAAACTTTGGTCACACTGTACATTACTTAAACAATTCTTAACATAAAAATTTGTATTATTACAGGCATTTAAGTGCCTGGCCCACATTGTGCAAGCTTAAAACAAAGGGGAATTTTGTTTTGGGGAAAACTTTTTCATATTTAGGTATTTTTAAATTCGTTGCGCTTTTTATTGGTTGTCAGGACGATCTACTGTTCAACACTCAATTCAACTCTATTGATTCATCTCATGAATCAATATCTTTAGACAAAAGCTACATGCAGAATGCTTCATCAAATCTAGATTGGAATAATAATGAATCTATTTCATTTAATAACCAAGCTCAAATTCATTTCGAAATCGAAAGTGAAGAAAACAATAGTTACGAACTTAAAGTTCAGCCATCTGCTTTTAGCGGCAGTGTTAACGTACTAGCCAAAATCGATGATCAAATCATTGAATCGCAAATTGATGAGAACAATCACTCGGTTGGAATTATTGAAATACCTGCCGGAAGCAAAACCTTAAGTCTTGAAATGGACGGTACGGGCTTAGTTGAGTTTGACAACATTAAGCTTCAAAGAAGCGTAAGTAGCTCTAGTGGGGCTATTGTAAAGAGTGCTTCAAACTGTGATAACAATAACCTAATAAAACCCATATCAGAGTCAGACTCTAATTTAGTTATACTAGTAGCTTGTCAGTACAAAGGTAAAATCACATCATATAATTTCTCAGGTAATGCCAGCATAAGCAGACATCATGACGATGGAGCCAATGGAAACAGATCACATTATTTCTTTAACAAACCTGGAAGCCAAGTAAGTGGTACATTCAGTATACGTTTAAACGATGGGCGTACATTAAGTTACTCGGGATCATACGGAAATCGCATTGATAACTTTTCTTTTAATGGAAACAGCGGTCAGAGTCCAAATCTGCCAAATGCAGGTAAAGAACAAAATTTTAGCAGCGGTGAGCGCTGTCACAACAGTCAAAATGGCAGACGTGGCTTTAGAGATTCAAGCGGCACTTGTCAAACAGCTTATGGAACTGGAAAATACTATGATGCCAACTGGAATTTAGTTTCTGAAGGCAGCTCAAATCCACCAGCTGCAAATAACAACAACCACAGTTCAAACAGTGGAGAACGCTGTCACAACAGTCAAAATGGAAGACGCGGCATTAAAGACAGTAACGGCGTTTGCCAAACTGCTTACGGCACAGGCAAGCACTACGACGAAAACTGGAATCTAGTTTCGGAAAATTCTGCTTCAAACAACAACCAAAGCTCTTCTTCGGGCAATCAATGTTGGAGCGGTGATCGACGTGGTATTCTTTCTAGCAGTGGCACCTGTCAAACAGGCTTAAGCGCTAGTGGTGAATTATATTACTACGACGAAAACTGGACGAAACGCACTCGTTAATCAACAAACAACGAGGAGTGATGTAAAATAATTTGTAGCTCGCCACTATTTGCTTTTTTACAAACAAAAGTGAAATGAGCCTTTACATCGCTGCCATCATTTTTGTTAAACTGATAACTCCCCACTGAAGCAAAGGTATCGCTCCCTTCACAAAGTTGCTCTTCTAAAAATTTTACCTCGCTTATACCTTGTTTTAAAAACCCACTGTCTTGGTACTTATCACCACCTACAAAATATAACTTTATATCTTCAGGAGTGCATCGAATATTATTAGATAGAGTTGGCTTTAAAAAAGCATTTGGAGCGTAAAGAGGCATTAAGCTATCAACATCAGCTTCACAGACTGCCTTTGCCCAACTTTGTAAAAATTTATTCATTTCTTTTTTCATTTTTTTGTATTACCTCCATCAAAAAGAGCCATTATTTGATAATCACCCGTGAAGCGCGAAATATCCTTGGCTGATTTTCCTACAATTAGGCCTCTTTTTAACAAATATTTTATGGTTTGATAATGGCCATAATAAATAATGTGAGCTCCGGGCAAGCGGCCCCCGTTTATCTTTTGATTTATATTTGCTCCTTGCTGGACTAAATATTTAACAACATTGAGTTTGCCTCTGAGCGCAGCAACAAAAAAAGGACTTTCACCTCTATTAGCTGGTTTTTCATAATCAGCTCCATTTTGCATCAATTTAATCATGAGTGACAGCTGTCCGTGATAAGCAAGCCAGTGTAGCGGCGTCCAGCCGTATTGACCGGCAGTCACACAATCTACCTGCCTTAAAGCAAGATGCTCGACCATTAGGTAATTTTTTTTGCGAGCCAAATGACTGCACAAAGTGTCGCCTGCCTGGTCTCTGTAAGTTGTTTTTGCGCCAGAGTAGACTAACTCGTCTACAATATTCCTATGATTGTATTTGGCTGCATACCAAAGAGCGGTACGTCCTTTTTTATCTCGCTTATTCACATCATATTTTTGCCGAACAAGACTTTTAACTTTAGACAGATGACCATAGGAAGCTTCCATCATTAATACCGATGTATTAAGCTCTAACTCCTCAACCGAAAATACGGGCATAGAAAAAATTAAAAATAGTAAATACTTCACTCGATCTCTCCTTCAGTAAAATTGTCTTTATCAATAAAAGTATAACGCTTTTTTACATAATGCCCAGCTAAAACTTTAGGAAGCCACAAGCGATCATTAGGCCACATTTTATCGTATGGAATGTCGGTAGTATGGGTCCATTCGCTACGACACTCCTCATTTTCTGATATTAGTATACCCCCGTGAGATTCAGCAGTGTAAACAGTGCCATAATTACTATATAGGTCCCCCTGTTCTTGAGGAAATACAAATTCCAGCTCAGCCACTGCCCTTGGATTAACAGGAAGCAAGCCTGTTTCTTCTTGGCATTCTCGAGTAGCTGCAGAAAGAACAGTCTCGCCTTTTTCGACTTTGCCACCTGGAAAATTCCACAAGCCCTTTCCTTGACCTCTTTTTTTAAAAATCATAAGGATCTTATTTCTGGCTGGACTATCAAATAAAAGTACAAGAGTGGTTTTAATCATTTTTCAGCGGCCCAACAAAGCCTTTCGTAATTGAGAAATTCACAAGCCTTCTAAAAACCCAAATGGAGCACTTGCTGTATAGCTTTAAAAGAATTCCTATAATGGGTAGACTGTAGTACTTTGGACCAACAAACAAATCAGTTTGCTGACTTAGTTTGTACTCCCTCAAAATTTCCATATTTTTTAAAGCGCTGAGATAGTCAGGAGGCACAGATTTAAATTTTTCTAAGGCACCAACAATAAAACTTAAATATAATTTTGTAGGAACTAAGCCAGATTTTTCCTGGATGGCTTCATAAAAATAAAATGAATTATTGTCCTGCTCTATATAAACTCGTTTATGCCTTTTAAATACTGGCAAGAGTTCGCTATAATCCATTCTGCGAGCGTCATCTTTGTTTAATCGAATTAAGTGGCCATAAACATTTTTATTTTCTGCTTTTTTGATCGAAGCAAAACCCATACCCTCGTAAGGGCCTGGCTGACTAAACTGCAATTTGTAATTTCGCAAAACAAATTCTCTTTTTTGGAGTGCAAACATGCGCCTTTTCTTAACCAAGATATCGTCAGAAAGATTAGCTCCAAAAGCAAAATAATAAACAGATTCCTTGGACGGAAAAAAGGCTCGCTTAAGATTTAAGCATTCATACAAAAACTTCCAAATCAGCATTCTAAGCATATCTATAAATCAACTATACCCACCTAGCCTACAATGACACCCGTCGTCTGCAAATGATGTCTATCACCTTTTGCAGACGATGGGTGTCATTGTAGGTTGCATAACTTTTATACGAAAAAAAAACCGACAAGAACATATCCTACCTACGCATTAGATTAGTATTTTTGTTCAGATACAAGGTATTTTGACAGTTTAACTTTTTTATTCTCGATCTCTGCTAGCGCGATTGGATATTCCTTCATCAACTTTATGCTGACTAGAGGCTACTTCGAGCTCTCGGTCCAAAATGTCCGCTTCATCCGGTTGCCCTAAACTATCTTCACAAGCATAAAAGGCAAACTGAGCTGCTTGCGCTTCGTAAAACTCAACAACTTTATGATCGAAATCAATTGTGCTTGCTTGCTGTTTTGAATACTCACCAGCGGAAAAGATCGCATCCGGCCCATCCACACTCAAAGCACTTCGATCCGAATGGAAACCGGGAACTAAGCTTGGTGGCAAAAGTCTTAGATACGACTCACTCTTACCGTCTACTGCCTTAACCGCTTTAGCAGCTTGTTTCAGCCAGGCCTTGTTCTCACGGGTTGGACTTTCAGGACTTAAGCCTCGTTCTCTCAAAACAACCCATCCTTTTCGACGATCCTTTCTTCGAAAGCGCACTTCCTCATGAAAGGATTTTTGTAGACCAGAATGAACAACCAGATTTGGTACAGCATTGTTCTTTAAGCCAGGATCAGAAACAAGTTGTTCAGCTTCTATTGCCTCACCGCTTTTTTGATCGACATAAACTAGATCTGCAAAAAGCTCTTTATTGTTTATAAAATCTGTATATAAATCGTTAGCAGCACTTCTTGTATTATGACTTCTACGCAACAGATTATAAAGAGGAATATAGCCTTGTACATATTCTTTATTAGCATGAATCATATAATGAATTTCTGCTGCCAGCTTTGCAAAAACTTTTAATTTTTCAGAACCAATAGACAAGCGTCTAAAGTTGTATTTACCCAGTTGAGCCAGCTTTGGCATACTCGATTGCAGCTCATTTTGAGAAAGCCCCTTTCTCCATTTCGCTCGTCTCAACAGCTCTTGTTCTTCTGCAAGATCAGAAAGAATTGCGAAAAAAATTGCTTGTAAGTAATTGGCCGTATGGCCAGAATCTTGATTAGCTGAATAAATATTTTGTTTTAGATACTCCTCATCAAGAGTATCAAGAACACCTAACTTAACATCAAATGGCATTGATTTTAGAAGAGAAAATAGATAGTCAAAACTAAAAACATAATCCGGCTCTCTAAGAGTGGCCTCTTTTACTTCCAAATGAGTCAAAGGGTTTTCGTTTATTGAAGTGCTGCGTGAAATCGTTACTGCTCCTATTCTTCTTTTATTACGTATTTTGCGATACCAAGCCCGCCCCTCATCTAATTCCTCCGCTTGGTATTCGAAGCTAAGCACATAGCGATTGTGAGGATCGTCTCTTCTCATCCTATCTCTAATAGATTCAACCTTCGCAACTAAGTCTTTCTCACTAAGGCCTTTGTTCCACCATTTAACTTGAAAAAGATCTACAATAGAACTTTGACCGTCCTTATTCTCTCGTACACTTGCCAAGCTTCTTTTCCAGGCCCTGTAAAAATCTTCTAGAGTCTCAAAAGAATCTCCTGATTGTCCACCAAGAGAAGGTATCATGCGCTCTTTCATTCGAGTACCAACGGAGGAGGGCCCAGTAATAAAAGTATGGATCCTACGCTTGCGAAAGGCCTCTAAAACCTGATTGCTTTTTAAGATGTCAGCACTTCTTTGTTCTCGCTTTCTCCCATCCATTCCTATCTCTGATGTGTTAATAATTTCAAAAGTTGTTAACGAGAGTGGTGACAAATACGGATTAAGCATAAAGTCTAATTCTCCGTGATAAGAAATATTAAAATCTGCATGCAGAAGGCCTAACTCCGTAGCAATTTGTCTTCGGTTTAAAACCTCTTGCCTTTCTGTTGAACTATTACTCACAAAAACCACGTGTGGCACGTATCTCTCTGGGGTTGGAAATGCTTCAACAGTTTGAATCTCGATAAGGCGCTGCTGATTCGTTTCAGGAACAAGAGCATCGTTAACAAGCCCGATATGAACGGCTGCTTTTAAACGAAAACTTCTATAGGGTACATTCGTTTCATCATTTAGCTTAAGCTCCAAGACTCCCGTTACAATTTTTTCCTCACCTGCACCAAGCTGAGATATCTGATAACTAAGCTCAGTACCAAGATCGACTATTTGTCCCTGCTCATTTTTGTAAACAAAATCCGAAGAACCCAAATTATAATCACTTCCTTCAAACATAATATCGGTGCTCAGCACACGTGGATTATTAGCATGCGAACCCAATGAAATTTGAGTGTTATTTGTAATCTTAAACCGAATAAGGGTTTTGTCTCCGCCTGCCAAAACTCGTCGGCCTTCAATCGGAGTTATTGTAGCAACGCTGTCTAACTTTACAGCTTTTGGCGCAACGGCACGCTGAAAATCTCGACCAAAAAGAGACGCAGTTGGTGGAACGGTCACTTGCTCCCTTGGCAAATCTCCTACAATTGGATACCTTAAACCTGTTATAGGCTGAAATTTAAATGTTTGCTTTAAGCTACGTTGTTCTCCAGCGGCAATATGTGAATCTATTTCAATCAATTGAATTCCCTGAGCAACATCAATTCCGGCTCCCCTGCTATCATCTCTGTGACTTTTTAAAGCAACAAGTATTTTTTTATTGCCAATTTTCGGGTCAGGAGTCGGCATATCTTGCGCAGTATTTTTTACAGTGACTTGCGCTTCAAGATTTTGACCTCTTTCAAACAGTCCAGTATCAACAGCTTCTGTGGGGGAAGACAAGATTTCTACATTACTGATACTTAAATCATAGCGGCCAGTTCGATAGACTCTTTGGCTACCATCTATAGCTGACCAAATAACTAAAAATTCATTACTGGCACCCTCTTGACCATCAGACAAGGGGCTGTTTTGACTGCTACCAGAAGACCCTCTGCTTCCTGAAGAGCCACCACTGTTGTAGATCTGCCTATCAATATTACCTTCATCATCATAAGTTGTTTCTGAATAACTCGAACCACCACTTCCACCACTGCCGCCACTTCCAGGACTACCGTGTTGTCCTTTTTTTCCACCAGAACCACCTGGAATTATACCATTTAAAAGTCCCGGGCTTCCGCCTTCCTCAATCAACATTAATAGATGAGCTCTATTTTCGGTCACAAAGACTTGAGAAAGAGCAGCACCACCACCATTTTTTCCGCTTGAACCTTTACCAGCATCACCACCGTCACCTCCGTCCCCTCCATTGTCGCCACTAGTGGAACTTGTCGCATCAGAGCCGTCGCCACCATCTCCTCCGTCCCCACCGTCGCCACCATCTGCGCCATTACCACCACGCCTTCCCCGTGAGTTAATTTTTAACTTCGCTGTTGAAGAATTTAGGGGTTGGTAAATTTCTGTACTTTTTCCAGTACCTGGAATTCCTCTCGAACCAAGGACTCTAATTTTTGTTTCTTCACCATCTTTATACTCCTCGATATAAACAATATTTGGAGCACTATGGACGGCAGCAGTCGCCTGAGTAGCATCTCTTCCATCACTGCCATCACCTCCGTCCCCTCCAGAATAGCCGCTGCTTCCACTACTTCCACTGCTTCCATCTTTAGCATCTTTGCCTTGGTCTCCACGCGAATCAAAAACAACCGTATCTCCATCTGCAAAAGCGACGGGAGGGTAGACATAAGAGATTAAAAATAAAGTAAAAAATATAATAAAAAAGCGGTAACAAAATAGCATGTAGATCTTTTAAATAAAATTTATGACAAGGTCGAGAATTTAATGAAAAGACCTTGTTTTAATTGAGTTTTTAATACACCCTACTCGCTGTACAAATGGCAGGCAACAGAGTGTCCATCGCCTACTTTTGATTTGGCTGGCGTCCTAAAATGGCATTCTTCCCTAACCTCGGAGCACCTACTGGCAAAACGGCAACCTTGGCCAACATCTAAAGGTGATGGAACTTCCCCAGTAATCAAGGAACGTTCACGTTGACGCTCTTTTTTTGGATCGGGCTCCGGATTAGAACTCACGAGCATTTTTGTATAAGGATGCTTGGGATTAAAAAAGACCTCATTGGCAGGGCCTTCCTCTACCAAAGTTCCCAAATACATAACCGCCATGCGATCTGAAATATAGCGCACCATCGACAAATCGTGGGCAATAACCAAAAGTGTTAAGCCCATTTCATTTTTTAAATCATTTAGTAAATTAACAACCTGAGCCTGAACCGAAACATCTAAAGCCGAAATAGGCTCATCACAAACCACAAACTTTGGTTTTACGATAAGAGCTCTGGCCACCCCAATCCGCTGGCGCTGACCACCGGAAAACTCATGGGGGTAACGAGACATATGGTCTGCATGCAAGCCAACTTTTTTTAACCAATGAGCAACCATTTCTTGCCGACGTTTGGCATTTTTTTCTAGTCCACTTAGCTTAAGTCCCTCGGCAATAATTTCTCTGACCGTCATTCTAGGATTTAAGGAAGAATACGGGTCTTGAAAAATCATTTGCATTTCACTTGAGAGCCGCACGTAATCGTCGGTACTATATTTGTCGGGCAACTCTTCACCCTTATAACGAATCAAGCCCGCTGTTTTAGGGTGTAAGCCCACTAAGCATTTTCCCAGGGTAGATTTACCCGAACCTGATTCTCCAACAAGACCTACTATTTCGTTCTCTTTTATATTTAAAGAAACATTATCTACGGCATGCAGCTTTTTTCCACCTACATTAAAATATTTAGATAGTTCTTTAATTTCGATCACGAACTTAACTCCTCATTCGAAAGCAGAAGATTTTTATGCGGTGATTTTTCATGGTGCAACCAACAGCGAGTCATATGACCTGCACTTGGATGACTTGCTTCGGGCTCGCGAGCTTCACATAGTTTCATGGCATGAGGACATCTGGCAAAATAACCACAACCCGCTGGAGGTTTAAACAAATCGGGAGGACTTCCCTCGATCGCCTGTAATTTTTTGCGATTTGAGGGATCGTTCTCGGGCATAGCCCCCTTCAAACCAATTGTATAGGGATGAGCCGAGTGATAAAATATATTGTCGACACTGCCTCTTTCGACAACTTGACCAGCATACATAACCGCTACGTCATCAGCGATACTAGCCACAACCCCTAAGTCATGAGTGATCAGCACAATGGACATACCTTTTTCTTTTTGTATCTCACGCATCAATTGCAAAATTTGAGCTTGAATGGTCACATCAAGAGCTGTTGTCGGTTCGTCAGCAATTAACAAAGATGGGCTACACGCAAGGGACATGGCTATCATCGCTCTTTGCAACATTCCACCCGAAAATTGAAAGGGGTATTCCTTTAAGCGTTTTTGAGCTTCAGGAATTCTAGTTAAATCTAAAAGTTGAGCCGCCTCTTTAAGGGCATCTTTAGTAGACATCCCCCTATGCACTTTTAAGGTTTCAGAAATTTGGGAACCAATTGTAAGAGTTGGATTAAGCGCCGACATGGGATCTTGAAAAATCATACCCACTTCTTTGCCGCGAATTTTATTTATTTCGCTGCGACTCATGCCTATTAATTCTTGACCCATTAATTTTGCCGAACCTCGAGGAATACGTCCTGGCGGCACAGGAATCAAAGACATAATAGCTTGCATAGTAACCGACTTGCCACAACCAGACTCTCCAACAATTGCCAGTGTTTTTCCTTTGGCAACTTTTAAATCCACTCCGCGCACGGCCTTAACAACACCACCATGGGTATCAAACTCCACGTGTAAATTATCGACAACTAAAATATCTTCATTCATACTATTCTCTCGACCTCATACGTGCATCAAGGGCGTCGCGTAGACCATCACCAAGTAAGTTAAAAGCCAAAGTAGTCACACTAATCATAAGCGCCGGAAAAAGTAATTCATGAGGATGGGACAGCAAAGTCTTCATACCTTCATTACACATAGAACCCCATGAAGGCGTAGGTGGCACAACCCCCATTCCGATAAAAGATAAAAAGGCTTCAGTAAAAATGGCGTATGGAATCGAAATCGTGAGATTCACAATAATAACGCCCATTAGATTTGGTAGTAAATGCCTAAAAACCAAATAAAAACTTTTGGCTCCGAGCAGCCTTGAGGCCTGTACATAAGCTTCTTCTTTTAGCTGCAACACCTGACCTCGAACTAACCTGGCTGTAGAAGGCCAAGAAAACAAAACAAGAGCCATTAACATAGGCATAATCCCACTTTCGCCAGGACCAACACCGCTTACAATTCTAAAAAGAATCATCATTAATAAAAACGGCAAGCCCACAACAAAATCGGCAAAACGCATAAGCAAAATATCAATTTTGCCGCCTAAAAATCCAGCCATTCCGCCGTATAGCATTCCAATCAACACATACAGAAGCGGTGCTAACAAACCAATAAACAATGAAACACGGCCACCGGCCATAAGACGCGACAGCATATCGCGACCCAAATAATCAGTACCCATTGGGCGCGCTTTGAGCTCTAGAATTTCACCGCTTTTAATATGTGAATTTATTTTTAAAGCCTCTGTTAATACAATTGCCTGTTTAACATCGACTTCAAGTGTAGAAAAAACATCGCCTTCATTAAATCCCTCAACAGGCACAATGCTGTAATAATATTTTTTGGCCGAAAGCTTTAAGCGGTCTTCGTAAGAAACTTTGTAAAAAGAATTTGTTTCGCCAATCGGCAGGCCTAGCTCATTAATATTTTCGGGTCGGCTTTCGCTGCGGTACACGCTGTAACCATCAGATGCCAAAACGGCATCCCACTGTATTCTTACAACCTGAGTAGAGGGCACTCCAAAAACTTTTAAATTTTCTGGAGATTGTAATTCAGCAGCTTCTCTTAAAGAAGGGTCAACATATCTTTCACTTTCATGATGCCAGGGTTCGTAATCGGCAATCACTAAAGCTTCCTTGCCCAAAAAAGGACCTTTCGATGTTAAATCTAAGTCTTGCTCACTTGGAGAGACCGTCCATATATAGGGTCCAACAAAAGAAAAGGCCATAAGCAAAATAACAGCCCATAATGAAACAATAGCCCGTTTGTTTATTTTAAGTCTACGCCAGGCGTCCTGCCAATAGGAAAGCGAGGGACGCAATATACTTTGAGTTTCGCGTTCATGACTTACTTTTTCAAAATCATTTTCTTGCACCGGTGGAAAGACTTTCAAAACAACTAGGCCTCCACCCGAATTCTAGGATCAATAAAGCCATAGACAATATCAACAACCATAATCATCAAAATCAAAAAGGCTGAGTAAAAAACCGTTAGCCCCATAATAACTGTGTAATCAAGCTGATGGACCGCTGTTACAAATGAGCGCCCAAGACCAGGAATACCAAAAACATATTCCACAACAAAACCACCAGTGGTAATAGCAGCAATTTGCGGTCCCAAAACTGTTACTATTGGCAAAACAGCATTGCGTAGCTGGTGAGCCCAAAAAATTCTGAATTGTCCAAGCCCCTTGGAGCGCGCCGTACGCACATATTCAGTATTCACAACTTCAAGCATTGAGGAGCGCATTAACCTAGAAAGAAAAGCCATAGTCCCCAAACCAAGAACCAGTGCTGGCATAAGCATATGCAAAAATGTACCCCAGCCGAGGACAGGCATAACTTCATAGCCAAAGAATGCATTTACTTTTAAAATCAATAGCTGCCCTAATCCTGCAAAAACAAAATTCGGAACCGAAATCCCTAAAATAACAAAAAACATAATCACATAGTCTGGCCATTTATTGCGATAAAGGGCTGTAAGCGCTCCCCACAAAACCCCACCAAGTGTTGCAAAAATCAGTGCCAACACACCTAAAATTGCGGACACCGGAAAATGCTCTTTTAATATATTATTTACCGAGCGATTTTTTTGAGTGTAGGACACCCCAAAATCACCTTGGGCCATATTTTTTAAATATATTTTATATTGCTCCCAAAGCGGTTTATCGAGACCATAACTCTCCATGAGCTGGGCTCGAATTTCTGGAGTGGTGGCTTTTGTGTCCGCCAGGGGATCACCCGGCACCATATGCATAACAAAAAAAGTTGCTGTGGCCACAAAAAAAATCGTTAGCAAACTAGCTAGAATTCGCTTAAGCACATAACGCAACATCAGCTTTTACTTTATTCGTTAAGCAGCTATTCTACAATCTTCGCAAAAATAAAACTCGGATCTGAGCCCACAGGATTGCGCACAATCCCTTTTATTCTTGGAGATGTTAAATAGACCTTACCTCTTTCATACATGGGCAAGGCTACGATATCTCTATCTACAATTTTTTGAATGCGATCAAACAAGACCATGCGTTTTTTGGCATCCAAAGTGGCCGAAGCTTCTCGTATAATCTGATCATATTCTGCATTTTTATAACGTCCATGGTTATTTTCGTTCCAAGAAGTGAATAAATCCGCAAAAGTCATTACATCATCGTAATCGGGACCCCAGCCGGCAGCCACAATATCAAAGTCCTTTGCATGCATTTTAGCAATACGTTGTTTAAAAATTTGCTTATCAATTTTTAGCTCAATACCAAGAGTTTTCTTTAGTAAGCCTTGAATAAACTGAGACTGTTTGTCGGAGGTTGGATTGTCGCCAGTTAGCCAATGAATCGAAGGAGCTTTAGAGAGACCAAGTTCCTTTAAAGCCAGAGCCATATGTTTTTTTGCTAAAGCCAAATCTGGTTTTGGAACAGGCATCGGGAATTCTTCTCGAAAGCGTCCAGATACACCTTTTAAAGTTGTAGGGATAATCGAAATTCCGGGCAAATTACCAGGCACAGATTCAACCCTGTTAACAAAAGTAACGGGATCAAAAACCAGTTTGATCGCTTTACGTAAATTTTTATTGGCAGTCACCCGCCCTTTCGCAAAATTAAACTGCATATAAAAAAGTGTGCCTTCTGCAAACTTCTTAAAGCGATGCTTACCTTTAACAGCTTCATCAATAGTTTCTGTATTTAATTCAACAAAATCAATTTTATTGTCTTTAAATAAGTTAAAGCGCGAACGATTGTCGGGAGTGATATACGGAACATCAATCACATCAATATTTACCGCGGCTTTGTTCCAGTAACTTTCATTTTTTTCCATCTTAAGACTGGCCATGTGCTTCCATTCGGTCAGCTTAAAAGGTCCATTAAAAAGCAAATCACTTGCTTCGGCCGCGTAACGACTTCCACGGTCTTTATAAAAATCTTCCCTAAGAGGTAAAAAAGTCGAAAATGCCGTCAAGGCCAAAAAGTACGGACATGGCTGCTCCAAATGAACTTCCAAGGTGTAGTCGTCTAAAGCTTTAACAGCTAATTGATCCGAAGAAAGTTTACCCGTATTAATTTTTTGAGCATTTTTTATAGGATAAAAAATAAACGAGTATTGAGAGGCCGTCTTAGGTTCTAAAACTTTTCTCCAAGAAAAAACAAAATCATGAGCTGTAACAGCCTTGCCGTCACTCCATTTGGCATCTTTGCGCAGGTAAAAAGTAGCCTTTTTTTCTTCGAGATCCCACTTTTCGGCCACAGCTGGAATAATCCGATTTTTGTGATCATAACGGGTCAAGCCTTCCATAACGTGACCAAGCACGCGATTGCTTACCTGATCGGTAACTAAGAGATGATTAAGAGTTGGAGGCTCTTCAGCAAAGGCCAATCGAACAGTTTTGCCAAGTTTAACGTCTTGCTTACAGGCACCAAAGACAATGAGAGCCGCCAAAAGCGCTCCATGAAACACAGAATTCAATACTTTCCCCATAAAAAAATCCTCCCAAAATCAAATCTAATCGATGACTTAGCCTACTTACAAGGCACATAAAGACGAATTAAGGATTATCAAAAGCGCTCACACATGCGCGTTGCACAAAAAAACCTAGCCAGAGACCAACACATCAATTAAAATACGCGGCAGTGAAAATAGCTCTATCGTTCTTTTTATTATTGTTATTTTCTGGGAAAAACACGTTTGCGGCCATTGCAGAATTCCCCCCAAATTTGCACAAATTCAAGCTAGGGTGTGAAGGTCAGCTTACAGAGCCGCTTTATCATATACTTGCTGCACATTTTTTAAATCCAGAAGTACCTTACGAGAGATTAATAGACCGAGCCGTGGAACACTATCCAGAGCTAAGATGGTTAAGCGAAAGAGTAGCGCTCTCGCCAGAAGATAAAGGTCTAAAAGCCAACCCCAACTCGCATTCAGTTAGAATTTTTGGCAAATTTTATCCTGAATTTGACCGCACAGCTACTAGCTTAGTTCTTTTAGCCCAACTTTTGCGCAATGACTACGAGGCCTTCACCGCAAAGCAACCAGCCCCCCTAAAACTCTCACCTGAAGATTTTAATTGGACGCGACAATTACTTCTGCGCGCTCTTAGTAGAAAAATTGAAGCAAAAGCTTCAGACATTTCACTCGAAAGGCTTGATGCCCTTATTGCCTATATGGCCTTTCACGACCTAGGTAAATCAAAATCTTTTGCAGACATCGTGGACAAAGTGTATTCAGCAGTAGACGCCAGCCACGATCAAATTTTAGTACACGGCATTGCCGCTCAACCATTAATTGCTCCAAGTTTTGCACGCCTAGCTCCTCAATTACAAACAATCATTCTTAAAGGGCTTAAAAGTGGTTTTAACTTTTGCCAGCTGCCACAAGGCGAAAACGTTGCTGCCAGCCTTCTTGGACTTAGTGACTTAGACGCTGAATCATTTGATTTTTTTATTATTCACTCTCTGTTAGATTTTGCTGGAGCCGGAGGAGCAAAAGAGCCCCTAAGCTCTGCAACCATGCATCGTTTTACTTTTCCCGGCTATAAGACTGGTGATCTGTACTTAAGAAGATTGTTTGAGGGACAAAGTCCTCAAGACGTCTACAAAGCATATATATTTGATGAGGGTAAAAAACGTGGGCTTGAAGAACAATCCGAATTAAACTTTGCCCTGGCTAGACTCATGCTACTTGCACGCGCTCATAGCGCTGAAGACATTGCAATGGTCAAAGAGGCATTTGCTAAGCTTGATGATATAATGAAAGCCAACCTTGTGACCGAACTAAATGTCATGGGCATTGGCGATCAAAATGCATTACTGTTAGAATACGCACCAGCCTTTTTTGCAAACGCCCTCAAAGATCAAGACAAAAGACTCGCCTTAACCACGAGTCTACAAATATTTTCTGCAGTTTTTGCTCAAAGTAGACAATCTTTAGCAGCCGCAACTTCCACCGAAGGATCAACCCTTGTAAACATTAAAGCACTTGGTGACAAAATCAATCAAATGAGAGACGACAAAAGCGAATTCACAATGAAAGACTTACTAGGTCTGGAATTCAAAATTACAGAAATAAATTCATCAACAGCTCAATTAGAATTTGTAGAGCAATAATTTATGAACAAGTTTATTGCCAGCATATTTTTGGGAATATTTTGTCAATGTCTACATTCTAAAAGTATAGAAGTTCTAACACTAGAATCTTTTGAGCAACTAACAACCAAACACCAAGAAGGCACTCTTTATATTCTCGATTTAGATATGACTGTCTTAAGACCCGAAGCTTTTGTACCTTCCGATCCTTTCTTTAGAGATCTTTATATTAAAATGCACGTCATAAGAGATTTAGAATACCCTCGGTGGCGTAATGTTATGAATTCAACAATTGTAAAATTAAGCCAAAGGGCAAAATTTACTTTTGTTGACCCAAGCTTCTCTGAATTTTACCAAAGAGTAGGAAGTGAAAATCTAATCGGCCTCACCGCTCGCCCAGGAGACTTACAAAGAGAGGTTACCCAAAAACACTTTCGTGACTTAGATTTAGCATTTTCTCCTTTTGGGCATTTTAATGACCCACAACTTCAGGAATTCTTCGGTAGTGATGATGCTTTTAAAAAAGTACGTTGGGACCCCGGCCTGGCTGTACTTTTTGTAGGCCGCAGCAACAAGGGCTTGGTAATAAATCATTTAGTTAAAAATCTAAAACCCTCAACTAAAAGAATTGTCTTTGTAGATGATAGTCCCAAACACGTTGACAATGCAGCCAAAGAATGTGCGAGCCTTGACTTAAACACTGAAGTTTATCAAATCACTGCTGGTAATGACTATGTTTGGGATTTTTGGACAAACTTTTCACCTAATTTTGATGAATTGGCATTTCTCCGACAATATGTATTTGGAGAGTTTGCCGAAGAGTTCACACGAGACTTTCCGCAAGAAATGCAGTATCTTCGTGAAAAACTAGTTACAACATGTGAACATAGCCTTCGTAACACCTGAAAAATTCATATTGATTAAAACTTGTCACTCTACATACTATTTATGAAACAATCCCATAAGAAAAACATACTAAAAAGCTTTTCTTGCGCGACTTTACTTACATCACTTTATTTCTTTTATCACACATACCAAGGAGGAATATCTTGGGCCAAACTTCACAACTACTCTCAAGAACTAATTGTACAAATGAATGAAGCAACACCCAAAATAGGTGATCACACTCCACAAATGTCTACTGAAAACTTCAAAGAATTACGTTTTGTTTGGCACTCCGGAGTCATACTCTATTTTTGTCTCGGATTGCTTTCCTTTAGCTTGAGTATAATTTCTTTTAAACTTTTTAAAAAGACAAAGTGATAGCCCCTCTCTGGCCTTACAATTATCAATCTTTCTCACATGTGTATCTTGCAATTTTATAACTTCCAACCACAATTTGGCTTTTTGGGTAAACTGACAACCAAAATTTATCATAGCTAATTGGATAATTAACGATCTCAAGCGCATACGACCTCTTGCCGCGCACTCTGTCGTCATATAAATACATATAAGCTCTATCAGTTACTCCATACCTAAACGCTTTTAATTTGTTTGCAACTGTAACTTCAGTATATATATTTTTTACGGGATCTCCATATAAGCTAATTTGACCTATATCATCCCAACCATAGCCGGGATAAACATCACAAATAAATCTGTCTTGAAAAAGAAGGTCATCACCCTCTGCCATTAAATTATTTCCAACAATAACTAAAAATAGCAAAAAAGCACATTCAACAAATCTCGCTTTCCAACCCTTCATTCTTAAGTCTTCAAAAGTTTTCATTATATATAAGGTTAAAACAGACTTTTAATTTGTCAAGTACACTCAAAAAAAGACTCCAACAAATTTCTAAATAATCACAGGGGTTTATGACGTGATTAAAAACAAAACCTTGATGCTTGAACTGTAAGTCTGTAGATAGAAAGCTGATTTATGGAATTCAATTCAAAGATACCAACTTGTTATTGGCTTATGATTTTTTCACTTTGTTTAGCAATACCCTTTCACAATACTCTAGCCATAAATGATGAATGCGAAGTACTGACAATAGAGAAAATATTACAGTTAACAACGCTGCCGACTTACAGGATCTTCTCACAAAACTTGCTTTATTTATAAACTATAAAATATGTACCCATTGACTTTTGCTATAGACCTGTCTTTGCTTTTAGAATCTCGTATAAAAATTATTGATTATCTTATGCGGAATTTTGAATCGTTAACAAATGTTTTAAGCTTTGGCACACTTACAGAAACTTATGGACTAGAGAGTCCACATCTTGAATGGCTGTGGCAGAAAGAAGATATAGATGCCCTTATTGCAACCCACCCTATCGCCCAGAAACGAAGGTCTTGGTTACCTTTTGGCAGACTAACTAAGTTTATGGGATATTTAAATCATATAAGTGGAGGAAGCTACAAAGCAAGTAAACTTCCACGCTGCGAGATGGCACTAACAAGAAGGCAAATGGGCCTAAAGCCTACACCAATAAAATTGTTAGCAACATCGAGAAAAAAATAGCCTTAGAACTTACTTGGCTTCGTCTACAGTAACCGTTACACAAACAACTGGTTCAGCCCTATAGCCATTGTGACCTGATGAAATTTTTGTCGGTGCCAAGCTTGGTCTTGATACAGATTTTATGTTCGGCATTTCGGAAAGCTTTTTGTTAAGATCTCTATCAAGAGTGCTGACCGAAGAGCACACAACCTGAAAGCTCTCAGCAGCACTGATTTCAGCGCTCACTATATACAAAGTACTAAGACATAGTATTTTACTAAACATATGATATTCCTCCTATTTACTAGATGTTTTTACTCTTGTTTTCACAATTTTGCCAGTACTTTTTACTCATCAATTCTCACACTATAGATCCTAAAAATGCTATCATATCCAGTATGTTACGAAGCCTTATTATATTTTTACTCGGTATCGCTGGTGGCTATCTGATAGCTGTCTACAATTCGCCTTGCCAATCAAACTTAAGCCCAGACAACGCTTCTAAAGTTAAAAAACTTATGCGCTAATGCTCCAAAAAAAAATTCTTATCATCGGCGCTGGAGCCTCTGGCGTCTTTTGTGCCCTACAATTAATCGAACAAGGAATAGATGGGTCGCAAATCTTAATCCTAGAAAAAGGCTCGCGCCCTCTGCGCAAAGTTAAAGTTTCTGGCGGTGGCCGCTGTAATGTAACCCACCAAGAGTTAGAGCTTCAAGAGTTTCTTGAGCATTACCCTCGCGGCCGCAAAGAATTGAAAGCCTTATTCATAAAATTTTCTTCAAAAGAAATGATGAACTGGTTAAAAGCCAACAATGTTGAAGTACACACAGAAAAAGATGGCCGAGTCTTTCCGCTTAGTAACGATTCGCAAAGTATAATTGATTGCTTCTTAGACAAACTCAAAAGTTCTAATGTAGAAATTCTTTACAATCAAAACATAAGAAAGATCGTTAAAGATTCTGAAGCTTATACCCTGGAGACAGACTCAAGCAATCTGCAATGTACAAATTTGGTCTTTGCAACAGGCTCAAGCCAAAGTGCTTTCAATCACATGCAAAAATTAAATTTAAAACTTAAGGAACGGCACCCTTCTTTATTTAGTTTTAAAATCAAAAACAATCCTTTTAAGGATCTAAGTGGACTTTCTTTAAATTCAGCTAAAATTGCTTTCGAAAAATTTCGCAGCCAAGGTGCTTTGCTTTTTACTCACGAAGGCATAAGTGGCCCAGCGGTCCTCAAGCTTTCTTCATTTGCGGCCATTGAACTGGCTCAACACGAATATAAATTTAATATTAGTATTGATCTTGTCACTGCATGCAATCAAGAGAAGATCTACCAGATTTTGTGGGAGCAAAAAAATGAACACAGCAACAAGAAAATTAAAAACAACAATCCCTTTTCAGAAATACCATCTAGACTCTGGGAACACATTCTTCACAAAGTCCATATCAATCCAGACGCAACCAACCAAGGTCTAAGTAAAAAAGACCTACAAAATTTAAGTCAATTGCTTAAAAAATATCCCTTAGAAATATACGGCAAAAGCACTAACAAAGAAGAATTTGTTAGCTGTGGCGGCATCGACTTAAATGAAATCAACTTTAAAAGCATGGAAAGCAAAGAACACCAAGGGCTCTACTGCATAGGCGAAGCTCTAAATATCGATGCCGTAACTGGCGGTTTTAATTTTCAGGCCTGCTGGTCAACAGCCCACCGCGCCGCTCAAGGGATTTCCATAAAACTTAAAGAAGCCTAAACTCGACCTAAACCAAGGGCAGAGCTATGACATAGGCAGTGACCTCATTACTGCCAGAACTATTTAAGTCTCTCTATAAAGACTTAAACCCAGAACAAGAAGAAGCCATGCAAATTCTGCATAGCAATCAAAATGTATTTATTACCGGCAGCGCAGGAACTGGTAAAAGTTATTTAATCAACCAATACCTAAAAGGCAGTGACCGCGAAAGCATCCCTGTACTTGCAAGCACTGGCGCAGCAGCCGTACTTATTGGCGGCCGCACCTTCCATAGTTTTTTTGCCTTAGGCATTATGGAGGGCGGCGCCGAAAAAACAATCGACAAAGCTCTAAAAGATAGAAGAGCCGTCAGCAGAATAAGAAAAGCACGGGTGATTGTTATTGACGAGATTTCAATGATTCCTGGAGAAGTTTTATCGGTGGCCGAAAGAATTGCTTCACTTGCACGTGACTCCCCCGAAGTTTGGGGTGGCCTAAAAATTATTGCAGTTGGTGACTTTGCTCAACTACCTCCAATCAATCGCTTTAGCAGAACTAAAGACTGGGCTTTTTTAAGTTCCACTTGGCAACGCAGCCAATTTAAATCAATCTATTTAAAACAAATGATGCGGGTGCAAGAAGATCAAGAGTTTTGCCAAATTCTTGAAGACGTACGCGAAGGAATTTTTTCTGATCGTTTGCGAGAACTATTAGAGTGGCGCACCCTGCTTGTTGACGAAAGTTATGAGGCCACTGTGCTTTATGCCAAGAAAGTAGATGTAGCGCGAGTCAACAATCAAAAGCTGGCAGAGCTTGGCGGCGAAGAACATATTTTCAACACACAGTACAGCGGCTCAAGCCGCTTTTTGAAAGCCATCAAGAACAATGCACCCGTAGAAGAGAGCATTCACCTAAAAGAAGGTGCTTTTGTTATGCTCAGACAAAACGATCCCATGCAACGCTGGGTGAACGGCAGCCTTGGACACATATTAAACATAGAAGAAAATAAATTAAAAATAAAATTACTAAATGGCAGAGTGATAGAAATATCCCAAGCAAGCTTTAGTATGTTAGATGCCGAAGGAAAAGAAGTGGCCGCGGCAAGAAATTTTCCAATCAGCCTAGCCTGGGCCGTTACGATTCATAAATCTCAGGGAGCAACCCTAGACAAGGCGATTGTTTCGCTAAGAGAACTTTGGGAACCTGGCCAGGCCTATGTAGCCATAAGCCGGGTGCGTAGCTCAGAAGCGCTAATGATCAGCGGCTGGGACGAGAGATCTATAATTGCCGACCCCCAGGTCAAAGATTTCCATTTAAGTCTGAAGGAGCAGATTTAGAAATTTTTCTAAATATATTATCAGCTTAATACCCTGTGATGCACACAGCCCATTCCACTTGCAAGACCAGCAAAAGACGTATAGCTAAAGATAAATGAATATTCGCTTAGTTCTTATTATCCATTGCTTGTTATTTGTAATGAATGCAAAAAGCTCCGAAGAAACAAATTGCGATCAGAGCCTAAATGCAAAAAAGTTAAATTTTGCCTACTACCAAGACCCTGTCAAAGCGATGAGATACTTCAACAATATACGCAAAGCCCGTGGCGTAATGCCAGACTTAACGAAGCTAATTTCGCAGCTAAGACCAGGGCCTCAAAGTAGAATACTTGATATCGGTGTAGGGTCGGGAATTGAATACGAATATCTAATAGAACAAGGTTATGCAGTAGATGGCCTTGATATAAGCGGACCAATGTTGTCAGAAATGGACCATATCTTGTCTTCTCGTTTTGGGAATAATTGGCGAGAGCAGTATGCTTCTGAGTTAATTTTTTCTTCGATACAAGGCTTTGACACTGCCCACAGGCAAGAAAGATACGATCTTGTTTGGGCTTTAGCTTCGTTTTTACATCTTGCACCCGAAGAGGTTGTGCCCGCCATTAATGCATATGGAAAAACATTAAAAGATGATGGAAAGTTTTTTCTAGCTTTTGTTTGGAGCAGGCAAGAAGAGATGTTTCTTGGCTCAGGAGCAAGAGCCTTTACAGGCTACACAAAAAAATATTTTATAGAAAAAGTTGCACCCCAACTAGAAGGGCTAGCGATCTCAGATATTTCTATCAAAACTTCAAAATCGAAAAGCTCTTCGAAAGACAGAAGATGGCTTCATGTGACTTTAAGTCGAAGCAAGTAAAAGAAATAATGAATGCAAACTCCCCAAGCTAAGTCATTGATATTATTATATTAATAATGTGTTTTTTGATAATAAAGCTTGCTCAAACCACAGATCTAATCTATTCCTAAACAAGCATGCTAAAGAGCGCCTATTTTAGATTTTTCCTGGTGTTTTCTCTGTGCTTCTTTCAAGCCGAGAGCTTCTCTTCGGAGGAAGAACTACCAACAATTCACAGCTATGCTGAGCTACTTGCTTCGCACCAAAAAGGTACCTTTTATGTCTTAGATTTAGACATGACTGTTTTTCGTCCCACAACTTTTCCTAGTTCTGAGCCCTGGTTTAAAGACTTTTTTGGAGGATTAGGCTATCACATTGCAGACCCAAGGTGGGTGAACATCATAATGAAAAGCTGGGAGCACATTTATCAAAATTCTGATTTTGTATTTGTGGACTCAGATTTTGCTGAGTTTGTTGAGAAAGTGGGGAGCGAAAACATAATAGGTCTAACAGCTCGAAACCCAAAATATCTTATACCAATTACAAAACAAACTTTTGCCGATCTTAAGATTAGCTTTCAGCCCGAAAGTCGCTTATATGCTCAAGCTCGCAACAAAAGCCCTTTTCCAGAAGACGAAGGTGTCTTCTGGGACCGTGAAGTAAATGTTATCTTTGTAGGAGACTACAACAAGGGATTAATAGTTGAAGAGTTAAGTCGATCTTTAAAAAAATCTAAAGTAGACAGAATTGTTTTTCTAGATGACGGAGTACATAATGTACACAACGTTCACGAGGCGGCTAGAAGCATAGATACTCCTGTCGAAAGCTACCACTTCCTTGGAGCTGAAGATTATATTAGAAGATATCACCATGAATATGCCCCAGACTTTGACCCCGTGGTTTTTGCCAGAGACAATATACTCAATGGTGAGCTAGCGGAACAATTTCAAAAAGACCACCCAGAAGAAATGGCCTTTCTTCAGAAAGTCCTTAGTGAATGTGAAAGCAAACTTTAGTGAGTAGTTCTCGCAAACTTAGCTCTCTAAAAGAATGGCTCTCAAAAGCAAAAAGTTTGGGTATTCTGCTTGGACTCTATTTTTGTTCGCAACTCAGCATTGCCTTTCTTGTTTCAAAGGCAATGCCTAAAATTGATTTTTGGAACCTTCAACTAAGCCTTAAAGCTCAAAGCTACGAAGGCATCTTAAATAAAATGACTGAAAGCCAACTCATGGCTTTTTTAGAGCATTACTATGTAGACTACTTAATCCATCCGATTATTTATGGAACAGCCTTGTGTTCTTACTGCCTGGTAAATCAAAAGTTGTATCAAAACAAATATTCTAATCTTTTTAAATTATTATTTTGGGCTCCAATCATTGCTGCCAGCCTAGATGTATTCGAAAACAGCGTGCACTTTGCCAACATTGTGTGGGGACAAAAACAATTCAACTCTTTTATTTATGCAGCCAATATTGCGGCCCGCTGCAAGTGGTCTCTTGCCTTAGGTGCCTTCTTTGTCAATATAGTTTTATCAGTCTTATATTTTTTTAAATATAGAAAAAAGAAAATATAACTTCATTAAATACACTCAAAAGGCTATCTTCATGATAGATTTCTCAAAATGTATGAAGTCTTCATGTCTACATATTTACTTCCTTGCTTAATTGTTTTGTTAAGTAGTTTTGTACAAAGTGTAGCCGGCTTTGGCTTTGGCCTGGTCTCATTGCCGCTATTAATGCTTTTGGACTGGTCTTTACCACAAGCCATGTTTTTACTGGCACTTTGCTCGCTAGTCCAAAGCTGTATTGCTGGCTTCAAATTACGAAAACACGCTCCCAAAAACCGAGTTAAACAATCTGTTATGTGTCGCTTTATCTTTATGCCCCTTGGGTTTTGGACTCTGACTTACTTGGCTGCCTTTCCTGCAGAATATATAAAAAACTTTGTAGCCTTAATGATCCCCATCATTTTACTGAGCCAAAAAATATTTCCTGCCACCAAAGCGCCTAAAGAAAACTCCATTTTTCTGCCTATTCTCTGTTTTTGTACGAGCGGATATTTTTCTGGAGCCATCGGCCTTGGAGGACCAGTATTATTACTCTGGGTACGAAGACAGGCTTGGACCCCTAACAAGAGCCGAGCTTTTATGCTTCAATGCTTTGCCTTTTCACTGCCGCTTGTGATTTCTTTGCTTTATTACAAATTCGGCAACGAAGTGAAGCACATATTTATGATCTATCTTTGCTCATTTCCATTTATACTTCTAGGAACTTATCTTGGTTTAAAATCAAACAACTACATTAAAAAAGAAAATTTTCAAAGAATCGTCGTCACAATGCTTTTGGCACTTTCAGCCCATATTTTGTACGATTCCTTTTAATCAAAAAAGGTGATCATCGACTTCTGTTTAAACGAGGTTTGCTTTTAGATAGTCACGGTTTAGTAGAGCAATGTTTGAAATGGAAATTTCCTTTGGACAAACTGCTTCGCATTCACCTTCGTTCGTGCAACTGCCAAAACCTTCTTCGTCCATTTGCTGAACCATGTTTTTGACTCGCTTGTAACGCTCTGGCTGACCTTGAGGCAAATGAGTATATTGCGAAACTTTCGCCGAAGTAAAAAGCATTGCTGATGCGTTTTTACAGGCAGCCACACAAGCTCCACAACCTATACAAGCAGCCGCATCCATAGCCAGGTCTGCATTTTCCTTAGAGATAGGTAATGCATTGGCATCTTGAGGAGCACCCGTATTTACCGAAACAAATCCACCGGCTTGCATAACACGATCTAAAGAACTGCGATCAACAATCAAGTCTTTTTGCACCGGAAAAGCTTTTGCGCGCCATGGCTCGATTATAATAGTATCGCCATCACTAAAGCGGCGCATGTGTAATTGGCAGGCAGTTGTACCCGCCTGTGGTCCATGAGCCACACCATTAATAACCAAGCTACACATTCCACAAATGCCTTCACGGCAATCGTGATCAAAAGCGACGGGTTCTTTACCATCTTTAATTAATTTTTCATTGAGCACATCGAGCATTTCGAGAAAAGACATATCGGTGCTTACGCCCGACAAATCATAATCTTCGATTTGTCCCTTTGATTTAGAATCTTTTTGTCTCCAGATTTTTAATTGTAAAGTCATATTTGCTTGAGCACTCATTTATTTGTAACTCCTCTGGGTCAATTTTACATTTTCAAAAATAAGCTCTTCCTTATGCAACTTCGCTTCCGCATTTTCACCTGCGTATTGCCAAAGAGCTGCGTGACAAAAATTTTCATCGTCGCGTTTGGCTTCGTTTTCTGGAGTTTGATGCTCTTCTCGAAAGTGTCCACCGCAAGATTCTTCTCTGGCCAAGGCATCACGAGCCATAAGTTCACCTTGTTCAAGAAAATCCGCAACTCTATTTGCGCCTTCAAGAGTTTGATTCAACATATTGGCATCGCCTGGCAATTTAACATCCTGCCAGAAAGCTTCTTTTAACTTTGAAATTTTAGAAATAGCAGTTGTTAAGCCTTCTTTATTTCTGGCCATACCTACATGATCCCACATAATCTGACCAAGATCTCTATGAAACTCAAAAGGAGTGCGACTGCCCTTAACATCAATCAAAGATTGTAAACGCTCTTTAACTGCATTTTCGCTTTCAGCAAAAGCTTCATTAGTAGTAGATACCTCATCAAATTTATGGCTGCCTATATAGTGAGCCAAAGTAGTCGGAATTACAAAGTAGCCATCGGACAAACCCTGCATTAAAGCCGAAGCCCCAAGCCTATTGGCTCCATGATCTGAAAAATTTGCCTCACCAAGCACATGCAAGCCAGGCACATTGCTCATAAGGTTGTAATCAACCCAAAGACCGCCCATTGTATAATGAACAGCCGGGAAAATTTTCATTGGAACTTTGTACGGATTTTCACCAGTGATCTTTTCATACATATGAAAAAGATTTCCATATCTTTGTCGAATTACATCTTCACTATCTCTTTTTATGGCTTCCTCAAAATCAAGATAAACAGCCAAGCCCGTGTCTCCTACACCTTGACCATCATCACAAGCCTGCTTGGCATTTCGAGAGGCCACGTCACGAGGAACTAGATTTCCAAAACTTGGGTACTTGCGCTCTAAATAATAATCGCGCTCATTCTCTGGGATTTGTCCCGGAGCCCTAGAATCTTTTTGTCCTTTAGGCACCCACACTCGACCGTCGTTACGTAAGCTTTCGCTCATTAGAGTCAACTTTGATTGGTAATGACCAGAAACAGGAATACAAGTTGGGTGAATTTGAGTGTAACAAGGATTCGCAAAGGCAGCTCCTTTTTTATAACAGCGCCAGGCAGCGGTTACGTTAGAAGCTTTAGCATTAGTAGATAGAAAAAACACATTTCCATAACCACCCGTACAGAGCAAAACTGCATGAGCGCTATGTCTTTCGAGCTCGCCGGTGATTAAGTTACGCGCAATAATACCTCGAGCTTTTCCGTTCACCATAACCAAATCCATCATTTCACGACGGGTTAAAAGTTCAATCTTACCTTTAGACACTTGCCGCATCATTGAGCTATAAGCTCCCAGCAGTAACTGCTGTCCGGTCTGTCCCCTGGCATAAAAAGTTCGCGAAACTTGCGCGCCACCAAAACTTCGATTGTCTAATAAACCACCATATTCGCGAGCAAAGGGAACCCCCTGAGCCACACACTGATCAATAATAGAATTACTAACTTCCGCCAAGCGGTGCACATTGGCTTCGCGAGAACGATAATCGCCGCCCTTGATTGTGTCATAAAAAAGCCGCCAAACACTATCGCCATCATTGGGATAATTTTTAGCCGCATTAATCCCACCTTGAGCCGCAATACTATGGGCTCTTCTTGCCGAGTCTTGTATACAAAAACTTTTAACGTTGTAACCCATTTCCGCCAAAGAAGCCGCCGCAGAAGCTCCGGCCAAGCCAGTGCCGACCACAATAATATTAAAATGCCGACGGTTGGCCGGATTCACAAGCTTGCTATTAAACTTATGTTTGGTCCACTTATCCGAGAGCTCTCCACTTGGGACATTTGAATTAAATTGATTCACAAGAGTCCTCCCTTTCTAGCCGCATAAACAGCAACTAAAATGAATCCGGCGCTAAGACCAAAGGCTATAGCCTTTCCTGCACACATAATTTGTTTATTATAACGTGAATGATTAAAGCCCATGGACTGAAGAGCACTCGAAAAAGCGTGGGCCAGGTGCATACCCAAAAGCAGCATTGCTATGATATATCCCGTAAGCACTACCGGGTTTGATAACTCTTCAATTAGCAACCTGTAAATATCACGAACTTCCACACCCTCAATCATGGTGGCGTAATAAGCACCATATTTAACGCTGTATATATGGTAAACAAGAAAAATTAAAATAACCACTCCGGAATAAATCATGGTCGAGGAAGACAAAGACTTGCGACTTTTACCGCCTGCCTTTTCATCGCTTAGATAAGCCACTTCGCCACGAGCTTCTTTGTTTTTTTTGGTCAACAAAATCGCCGTAAGAATATGCACAAAGAAAATTGTGAGCAAAATTGCTTCTGCAACATAAATGAGTGGATTACTCGTCAAAGCATGAGAGTACTCATTAAAAAGATCTGGTCCCAAAAAAAGCAAAGCATTCCCCAACAAATGAGTGAATAAAAAGCCAATCAAAGCCAAGCCAGAAACGGCCATAAAATATTTACGCCCAAGGGACGAAGACGCCAGTTTTTTCAATGACATAGTCTAGTTGTTACCTCGTAGATAGTATAGACTTTAATACTTTGCCGGTAAACTAAGCACATGCTTTTTTTCTAGAGCATGAAAGACATCTACTTGTTCAATGACCACCTTAGCAGTGGTTTCAGGAAAGTTAGCCATCTCAGCGCGACAACCACGAGATTTCAAGTACCAGACAAGAGGCAGATAATCCTTGTCGCCCGCCAAAATAACAATGGCATCACATTTTTCGGCCAAGGTAACTGCGTCAATGATCAAATAGGGATCTACCGATTTTTCGGGTTGACGGATTTCGCCATTGAACTCCTCACTCCAAAATTTTTCGAATTTTGTGTTCACCTGGATTGATTGTTTTTTATAGTATACGAGCCTTACCACTGTTCGCTCTTGCACAATCTCATTTACGATTGATTTCCACTCGGGATAGTAGACTCTTTTAGCAGGAGTTTTTTTTGTAGTTTTGGCTTTATTTTTGTTCTTTTTTAGGAAAAGATTTTGAACCGTTATTTCTAAGTTTTCACTGTCAATCAAAACGGCGATTCTCTGATCTGTCTTCATATAAGCCAAGCCTAGTGCAAATACTTTGCTCACGAAAGCTTTGCTACGAGTATTTTGCACTTCACACTTTAAGCAAAATTCACAGTCGCGATTCTTAACCTAAATATAACAAAATCAGCTCCCAACTAAAGCCACAATAGTAGACATGGGGAGAGAGCTGTGATGCATACTTTAAAGATGCATTTTAGCTTTTTTACTTTATTGAGCCTCACCCTCCTTAGCTGCACACCTGATTTTTCTGTCGATGGCGGAAGTCTAAATGTGTCGCCTGATGGCACGAGCTCAAGCCCAATTAGCACCATTCCAACTCCCAACACGTCCCTTAATTCGAGCTCCGATCCTCTTCTTGGGTACAGTTGGCACCTCGGCAATAATGGTCAAAATGCCTTTGCTGCCCTAGGCGGAAAAACTGGCATAGACGTAAATGCAGATTCTGTTTTTCAAGCCGGCAATAAAGGCCAAAATGTTCGAGTGGCCGTTATCGATTCTGGCACCGAACTTTTGCACCCCGACCTTCAGCCCAATATAGATTTTGGTGATTCGATTGATTTTATCGATGGCGACCAAGACACCACCAACACCGAAGAAGGACATGGCACTTTAGTCGCAGGCATAATTGCAGCACGTGACAATGACATCGGTAGCCGCGGTATTGCTCCTCGGGCTTCGATCATTAGCTATCGAACTGGCGACACCCAAATTCGATCAGCCGCTTTGTACGCAGCTTACGATCAAGAAGACGATATTCCTATTTACAATTTAAGTTTAGGGGGCGCAGACGAACATGAACAAATCTTTGATCGCTCGGAACGAGATTTAATGGTGGCAGCCGTTAACAACAAGCGCTCCGGTAAGGGAGCCGTGCTCGTAAAAGCAGCCGGTAACGATATGTACACAATCAGTTTAAGCTCAGGCTCTAGCCTCAACCAGCAAGCCGAAGGCAATCTGCATATTTTTAGCTCTCAGCACGAAGGCAACCAAAGCTATCCGTATTTTTTGATCGTTGGCTCAACCAACGCCAATGGAATTAAATCTGATTACTCACAAATCGGTGCCAACCTTTGGCTAAGCGCTCCCTCTGGTGAAATTGATTCTTTCGATGCCAACGTTTATAATTTAAGCCTCAGTAAAAGCGCTACTGTGCCCCAGCAGTTATTTTTACCATCTATCTTAACAACCGATTTGTCTGGATGTACAAACGGTGATTCAATCCAAGAACCTCGAGAAGTGAATATTTCTTCAACCTCTTTAATAAGCAATGCTTTCCTAAGTCCCACAAGCAGCAATCTCAATCCAAAATGCAATTACTCCTCAGTTATGTCGGGAACTTCTGCAGCCACTCCCATGGTGAGCGGAGTCACGGCTTTGCTTTTTGCAGAAAATCCAAATTTAAGCTGGCGCGACGTTAAGCATATTTACGCAAAAACAGCTCGTAAAATAGATCCCTCTTTAGAATATTTTAAAAAAGCAGAAAAATTTTATTCCATCCTAGCTCCCAAACTCTCTATAGATCACAGCCACAAATTAGACTGGCAAAAAAATTCTGCGGGCTACAACTTTCACAATGCTTATGGTTTTGGCTTGGTCGATGCAGCCGCAGCTGTAAATTATTTAAAAAATGAATTTTCCCCAATGCCGGCCTTAGATGAAAGAGTTTTTGCCTCAATCATGAGCGAGCCAGTTGCCATACCAGATCAATCAAACCTTCTTCAAGACTACAACATTAAAGCAAGCGATTTACCCGAAAATTACATCTTAGAATCTGTTCGAGTGACTGTCGACATTGAACACGAAGAAGGTGGCGAGATCGGCGTTGAAATAGAAAGCCCCTCGGGAACAAAAAGCATACTGCAATATAGTAATAATTCCATTGCCAACAATCCTATGAGCACTTTCAGCTACCTCAGCAATGCTTTTTACGGCGAAACCGGCCAAGGCAATTGGCAGCTCAAAGTAATCGATTCTAAAAACGACACAAGCGGATCATTAAAAAGTTGGAATATGCGTTTTTACGGACATGTAAGGAGCCCGAGCCCATGATTGTTATTTTAATTTTATCATTACTGAGCCCAGCTCTTTTTGCTCAAAGAATTAATAACCAGCAAGAGCAAAGTGAGCTAAAAGCGAAAATTCTTGAAGCAGCCAAAAATGAAACAACTTCTATACAAAATCAAGGCCAAAAATTAATTTTGCTCAAAGATCTACGAAAAAAATCCTCTGGCTTTGGAGTCGTGGACGCAGCTCAAGCTGACGAAAAAGAATCAATGCTTATTGCTGTTGATCCAGAAACAAAGAAAATTTATTACAGTGATGGCTCTATCAAATTAAAACTTAAAAGCGGACAAGACATTTCTGAAATAGCTAGCGAGTATTTTTTAGATGCCAATATTTATATTAAAACCTTAAACTTACATTTTGTTAAAAGTAAAAATCCAAGAAAAGACTTAAGCCTTCTCATTGAACAATTAAACAATGATCCAAGAATTGAAGTAGCTGAACTAGAAGCTCAGCGTACTATTCGGCGCGTGCGCTAATTTATAAAATTTTATGGGGCAGACTTTCATGTCGTGCTGCGGTTGTGACCAAATTATAATTAAGTTTTCTTTGTAGCTCAGAAACAGTTGCGGCACCACCATAAGTAAGACCAGAACGCAGTCCGCCTACAATATCAGCTAAAATTGCTTTTGATTCTTCCCTGTAAGCAACCTCTGTGGCAACACCCTCTGCGGTCTTCCAATCTCCCATGACACCCATAAAATCTTCTTGGGCTTCGCGACTGGCCATGCCTCGGTATGCTTTTACTTTGCGACCATCGCTTTTTTCAATCACCTCTCCAGGAGTTGGCTCCGTGCCCGCAAGCATACCACCGATCATTATATAGTCAGCTCCAAAAGCCAGCGCTTTAACCATGTCACCTGGGTTGCGGATGCCGCCATCGGCCACTATAGAGCGATCAACCTTGGCACAATCACGTACCGAACTAAGGGTTGGCACCCCAAAACCAGTTTTGATGCGAGTGCTACAAACAGAGCCACCACCAATGCCCACTTTAATAATATCGGCACCACAAGAAGCCAAGAAATCAGCACCTGCATAAGTGGCCACATTGCCGGCCATAATACAGGCCTCAGGCATAAGATCTCGCAAGCGCTTTAATGAGCGCCCAACATATTTGGCATGGGCGTGAGCCACGTCCACGCAAAAATAATTTGCACCAGCATCTCTTAAGGCCTCCACACGCGCCAGATCTTTTTCGGAGCAACCAACCGAAACAAAAGTTTCTTTGCTGCACTTTTTAAATTCTTCAACGTTTTTTTCAATCGCCATAAAGCGATGCAAAACTCCAACCGCACCAACGGAAGACATAAAGTTTGCCATAGTGGACTCGGTAATTGTGTCCATATTGGCAGACATAATTGGCAGTTTTAAGGTCAACTTTGAGCTTCTGTCTGTAACGGTGAGATCAACCATTCGCCGAGACTCGTAGTGGTTATATGAAGGAATCAAAAGCACATCATCAAAAGTAAAAGCGTAATTATTTTGCATACTTTAAAATTTCTAGCATAAGGAGGGCTTCAATTAAATTGACCCAGACAGCCAATTCTTTAGTTGCAGAATATCCCCACTCCACCTCCGTCCCTATTTGCAGCAGTACATGTTGCGACCCCATACCGTGGTACGGCCTACCAGATTGTCTAGGGCTTAAACGCTTGGGTTACAATTTACGTAGGAGCTTGGTATTTCTACAAAACAATGTTAAAGGCTTTAGTTTTAGGTAGAGGCGTAAGTGATTGTAATTATTTATTATGTTGTACGCTACTATTTAGAGATACTACCTCCGTCCCCATTTTTGGCTTCGGGATCTTGGCATAGTTGTTGTATAATATAGACTATGAGATTTTTGATTTTAGGACTTTTTGCTACATTGGGTTTATCTGGCTGTGAGCTTATGGGCATTTGCCTTAACAACAGTGTTTGTGAAGCCAATAAAAGGAACATGAAAAAAGCCACTTATACGGTCCAGGACCTGGTTGGTGCTGGTGACAGCAGCTCGTCAAACTCCACGTCTAACACGACAAATTCCTATGAAGACTCCAAAGCCATTATTCATAAATGGGATTTAGCTGGCGTTACTGAAGTCTCAGGCAAAGAAGTTAAGGCCACAATTCAGTTTTTCTCTAGCGGTAGCTTCGTAATTAATGGATGCAATGTAAAAGGCGAATACCGTGCCATTGAAGGTTCCCGCAGCCAGCCAATTGATATTACTCTTGAAAAAAATGATCCCAATGTAAAAAACTCTAACAAAGGTTGCCCAGAGCTAGATCACAAGGCCTACGAGTGCAAAATGCAAAATATTGATTTCGATTATAGAGATCGCAAGGATGTGCGTGAAAAAGTTCATACTTTAACGATCAATGAATGTCGCTTACGTGGTAAAAATGATAAAACAAATGAAGTCTTTATCGAAGAAGCTACGCGCTTATATAACTAATTACGTCAATTTATAGAGAGTTTTGGCTCTCTTTTTTTATAGATATTCTTTTATAATATTAAGAATATGGCTTTCAAGCTCAATTTTAACAAGGCGAAAAGCTGGTCTCAGCAGCGGGGCCGCGAATTAGGCAAATCATTTAATAAAGCTTTTAGCCGAGCTTCCTCTCGTCGTAGCAAGAAGCCAAAAAACTCTAAATGGAAAAAACTTCTTCCCTCTCCCTCTAAACTAAAATGGCTTGGCGTCTTTTTGCTTGGCTTTTTAATTGCTGATTTTTGTGTGCAGGCCTTCAATGCCTACTTTCCGATCAAAGCCGAAGTAAGCGGAAAAAGTCGCGCAAAAATTAAATATTTAGAGCCGCGCCTTCAGAATATTTCTCATTACGAAAAAAGCGTTAGCCTCAATCGTTTCTGTCCAGGCTGCCCTGTACCCGACCTGCAAAGTCGAGTGGTTGAACGTCCCAAGGACTGCAACAAAGCCAAGTTAAGCTCAAGACCAAAGTTAATCGGCACAGTTGTGCTTTCGGATCCACGTTATTCTATAGCCACTGTCGAGGACGGCGGTGAATCCAAAGCCTTGGTAAACGGTGAAGACTTTAAAAGCTATGGCAAAATTTTCGAAATTCAAAGAGACAAAGTTTGCTTTGCAATGGATGACGGACGACTGAGCTATATCAAATTACCTGAAAAACTGCTGACCGTAGACAGTAATTCATATGCCCGCAAGGACGCCGCCCCTCAAACAAGCGCAGATGCCGTAACCCAAGAAAAAGAAATCACTCGCCAATTTTTATTAGACAGCCTGGCTGACCCAAATCTTTTACAGCAAGCCTATGCCGTGCCTCACCGAGATGACAGTGGCAATATTGCGGGTTTTAAGATTATGAGCATTAAAAAAGGCTCTGTATATGATGTGCTTGGCTTTAAAGCCCAAGACATCCTGACTCATGTAGATGGCGACCCTCTCAATAACCTGAGCAAAGTTCAGGATTTGTGGTCGAATATCAAAAATATTGACGCCTTAGAATTGACGGTTACCCGCAGAGGAAGCCCGAAGGCGATAAAATTTAATGTAAAGAATTAAAAAGTTTATTTTTAATCCTGTTTTTTTAGGTGGGGGACCTTTACATGTTATCGAAAAAATTTTTTGTTGTTGCCTTTAGTTTCACAATCATTGCTTCTACATCACGTTCACAGAGAAGCACTCCTGGGGCAGCTTCAACATCACTCAGCTCGCAGCAAAAATTAAATTACAGCGTTGGAGAATACATTGAACTTGATGCCAGCATCAAAAACGAAATGTATGGAACCATAGACTTTCCCAATGCAGATTTAAAAGACATTATAAAAGCCATGTCCAAAATGGGCGGTAAAAACTTTATATTAGATGACAAACTAGGCAATAAAAAAATTAGTATTTTATCTCCAGAAGTTGTGACCAAGCAAGAGGCCTACAACGCCTTTCTTTCTGCCTTGTATGCCAGCGGGTACTCGATTGTTGGAGCTGGTAAGTATTTAAAAATCGTCGATGTAAAATCAGCAAGACAATCTAACACCCGGGTTTTCTATGGCAATGACTTTCCAAACAACGAAGAAGTTATTACCCTGCTCTATCAATTAAAAAATTTAGACGCCCAAGAGATCCAAAAATTTGTACAAGATTTAATGCCAAGAGGAATGCGTGCTGATTTTTATCCCGATACAAACTTTTTGGTTATGACCGATTCGGCCTACAATCTGAGACGCATCACAGATATATTGACTAAGATCGATATACCAGGTAATCAAACTCAACTTGAAAGCATTCCTGTTGAATTTGCTTCAGCTAAAGAACTAGCCACTCTGCTTGACGAAATCTTAGACGCCCAAGGCGGCGGCACCACACGCAGAAGAAGCAGTCGTTTTTCTAAAGTGAAGAAAACTCGTGGCGGCGGCGTGATTACTAAAATTGTTCCCGACGAAAGAACAAACAGCTTAGTGGTTCTAGCCAACGGCCGTGGAATCGAAGAGCTCAAACAACTAATAGCTAAACTGGATAACGAAGGTGCAGCTGGTGGCGGTAATGTACATGTTTACTATTGTAAAAACGCAGTGGCCAAGGAACTTTCTGAAACCCTCGGAAGACTTGTAAGCAGTAGTACGGCTAGCCGAGGAGGTGCTGCAGGCAGCGGGAACAGCCGTGCTGGTTTAAATCGCAACAGCTCTCTTAGCCGAACCCTCAGAAGAAACAGAAACACGCCTGCCACTCCAAGTTCAGGAGTGCAGCTTAGTGGAGATGTCCGTATAACTCATGACGATGCCACGAATTCGCTAGTTATTTCTGCTTCTGGATCTGACTTTCAATCCCTAAAAAAAGTACTTGATCGACTCGATCTTCCACGCAGACAAGTTTTTGTAGAAGCCACTATTATGGAAGTTCAAGAAGGTGACTCATTTGATTTCAGTGTAGATATGAACGTGGCCGGAACAGAAAAAATCAGTATGGGTGGATTTTTTACAAATGCTGATGGTGCACAAGGCGTCGGTCAAGTCATGGCCGGCAATCCAACTAAAATTAACGGACTGATTGGTGCTATAGGTCTTGGTGCCAAAGTCCAAGTGACCAATCCTTTAAACGATGAAAAAATTCTAATCGATACAGTCACTGGATTAATTACGGCTATCGAAACATCCTCTCAAGCCAATATTTTACAAAGACCGCAGATTTTAACATCGGACAATGAAGAAGCTCTCTTACAGGTTCGAGAAAGAATCGCCGTTCAAACAGGCACCACATCAATATCTGGAACGGCAAGTGGCGCCATTTCACAACAAACAGTTACTAGAGAAAATATTGAGCTAGAGTTAAAAATCACTCCACGACTAGGACGTAACAACGATCTAGTAAGACTGGAAGTCGAGCAATCAGTAGATACATTTGGCCCCTCTTCTCAAGGAGTCTCTAACAACATCGATGTTATCAAACGTAAAACTAAAAACCACGTTGTGGTTCGAAGCGGTGACACAGTTGTGGTAGGTGGCCTAAACAAAATCAGCCACCAAGACTCTCGAAAAAAATTCCCTCTACTTGGAGACCTGCCCGTGCTTGGCCATCTCTTTAAGGGTCAAAGCAATAAAAAAACTCGTAGTAATTTATTACTCTTTCTCACTCCTCACATTATTGAAGAATATAGAGACCTCGTAAATATAACGGGACAACAAATAGCTAGACGTATTAAATTAGGCAAAAGTTTATTTGATCCAAAGGATCGGCTATCTGATGAAATTGCAGAACTAAAAGCCATCAACGAATCTGACAAGCTAAAAGATTCTCCACGTGGCTGGGGCTTTGGAAAAAGTGAAAGTTCGCAAACGCAAAGTGCTTACATACCAAGTGCAGCCGATGAGCAAGAAGTTGAATGGCAGGATGAAGTTATTGAACAACCCGTCTATGAAGAGCCGATTTTAGGAGATGAAGTGAGCTACCAAGAAGAAGTTATCGAGCAACCAGCTTTAGAGATGCCTATTCTAGAAGATGAAGTCTCTTACCAAGATCCTGCTCCCTTGCCAGAAGACGAGACTTTTATAGAATCTGCCAACGACTCTTTTGTAGACCCACTTCCGATTGAAGGAGATATCAGTTTATAATATGGCTTATCAATCACTAGAAACAAAAATTGGTAGTATTCTTTTAAAGATTGCTGGTTTAAATAAAAAAGACCTCGAAGATGTGCTTTTAGCTCAAAAAGATAGCCACAAAAAAATTGGTGATATCTTAATTGAGAGAAACTTATTGCAGCCAAGTGATATCAGTAAAGCACTAGCCTTTCAGCTGGGCCTACCCTACATAGACGACTTACAGTCAGACGACATCGATCCAATAATTGTTAAAGATATTTCAATCCAGTACTGCCGCGAACACAAGATCATGCCTATTGCTGTAGACGATGAAAGTGTAAAAGTTGCCATGGTTGATCCCTTCAACTACGAGCCTATCGACGCTCTAAGAATGCTTTACAACAAAGAAGTCGAACTTGTTATTTCGAGCCCACTAAAAGTAGACGAAGCCATAAACCGGGTTTTTGAACGCAGCGAAAATCTTATGCGCGAATTAGAAGTCAGCGCCGAAGACTATGACGATGATTTTTCACTTGAATCTTCTACTCTAGACTTACTGGAAGCCGGCGATGATGCGGCTCCCGTGATTCGTTTTGTAAGAACCCTGCTCTCTCGGGCCGTAAAAGAAAAAGCCTCCGATATTCACATCGAACCCTATGAACATCGAGTGGCTGTGCGCTTTCGAGTGGACGGTATTATGTATGATGTACACGAAGCTCCTAAAGCATTAAGCGCAGCTATTGCTTCTGGTATTAAGATTATGGCCGATTTAAATATCGCCGAAAAAAGAATCCCGCAAGATGGTCGTTTTAAAATCAAAGTCGGCAATCGCGAGATCGATATTCGTTTGTCAGTGGTACCTGTACAAAGTGGCGAAAGAATTGTTATGCGTTTGCTCGATAAAAGTTCTGTTAGTTTAGAACTAGATGAACTGGGCTTTGACGAATCAGATATTAATTTAATCGACAAACTAACCAACAAAAAACACGGAATCTTTTTGGTAACAGGACCTACTGGTTCAGGTAAATCAACCACTCTAGCAGCCTGTCTTAAAAACATTTCCTCACCTGAGCGCAACGTAATCACCGTAGAAGATCCAATTGAGCACCAATTAAACGGAGTCAGTCAGATTGCCGTAAACCATAAGGTGGGCTTAAGTTTTGCAGCTGGACTGCGTTCTATCTTAAGACAAGACCCAGATGTGGTTATGGTTGGAGAGATTCGTGACACCGAAACCGCCGAGATTGCGATCAATGCCTCACTCACTGGTCACTTTGTACTCTCTACAATTCACACCAATGATGCTGCTGGCGCCATCACTCGCCTAATCGACATGGGAATTGAACCATTCTTAGTAAGCTCCTCCACTGCAGGAGTCCTAGCTCAGAGATTAATCAGAGTTGTGTGCAGTGAATGTGCCGAGGACTATGAACCAGATTTTAAAACTCTTGAAAAAGCCGGTATTTCTATTGAAGAGCTACAAGAAATTCACAACTCAGATAAAATTGTGCTTAAAAAAGCCAAGGGCTGCAGCGAATGCCGCAACACTGGCTATCAAAAGCGCTCAACAATTTGTGAAATTCTAAGTATCACTGACAGCGTACGCCAATTAATCTTAGATAAAGAAGACGCCGCTATTATTAAAAAAGCCGCCGTCAAAGAAGGCATGCAAACCCTAAGATTGTCAGCCATTAAAAAAATGCTAGCTGGCGAAACAACCCTAGAAGAAGTCAGCAGAGCCACTCACGAAGAAGAATAGAAGTCTATTCTTCTCCACTATCTTGCTGAACTTGCTACCATCCAAGCTTTAGCCAGTATATAATAATAGCTAATGGCTCAATTTGAAGTAACCGCAGTTAACGAAAAAGGTAAAAACGTTAAAATTTTTATTGAGGCTGATTCCTCGCGTAGTGCTCGGGCCAAAGTCCGCAGCCAAAAAATGACTCCCTTAAGCATTAAAACTGCTAGCGCGGCTAGTATTAAAGAAGAAAGCATTGGCCAGCAAATCAAAAACCCTTTAGGCGGAATAAAACCTGCTGAGCTTTCTAATATTATTCGACAGTTTGCCTCTTTAATTAAGTCCAATGTTCCCATCGTCGAAAGCTTAACGGCCCTTATTGAACAAAGTGAAAAAGCAAAAATGCGTAAGATGCTTGCCTCTGTGCGCCAGTCCGTAAAAGATGGAAATAGCTTATCGGATTCCTTTTCGCAGTTTCCCAAAGTTTTTGATCGGGTTTTTGTTAACATGGTCAGCGCAGGTGAAAGCTCTGGACAGCTAGATGTAGTGCTCCTCAAAGTTGCGGACTTTAACGAAGACCAAATAAAGTTTAAAACCAAAGTCACAGGCGCTCTCATGTATCCCATTATTTTGGTGATTGTAGCTATACTCGTCTTAATAGGTATTTTTATTTTTGTGGTGCCGCAATTAAGTGTGATCTTTGAAAACACAGATAAAATGCTACCGCTGCCCACTCGAATTTTAATTAAATGTTCGGATCTTGCCCGCGATTATATTTTTTATGCAGTTGTAATTTTTCTTATAGCAGGCATTGCTCTTGAGCGTTACGTCAAAACAAAAAAAGGTCGTTATCGCAAAGATAAATTTATGATTCGAGCGCCGCTGCTTGGAAGACTCATGAAAAATATTGTGGTCGCCCGAATCACCCGAACCTTAGGCACAATGTTAAAAAGCGGAGTCAGCATGATCAACGCTCTTGAGATCACCAAGAACGTAAGCAACAACGCCATTTACGAAGAAATATTAGAAGAATGCAAAACTATGGTCTCCGAAGGACGAAGTTTAGCTTACTCTCTAAAACAATCAAATGAATTCCCGCCAATGGTAACTCACATGACCGCAGTGGGCGAAAAAACCGGCGAGTTAGAAGACATGTTAGCAAACGTGGCCGACAATTTTGAAACACAAGTAGATACCTCACTCAATTCAATCACCAGCTTGCTTTCGCCAGTTATGATTTTATTCATGGCCGCCATGGTGGGCTTTATAGTAGCCAGTGTCTTGATGCCTATAATGGAAATGAATCAATTTTAGCCTTATAAAAAAGATAATTATTTCAATGATATACAGTTAATTTGTTGACCAAACATATTATATAAACTTTAAATAATTCTAATGCGCAAGCTACTACTTATGATATTTTTGCTTGCTCCGCAATTTGCTGAAGCCAAATTTGAGGTTATCCCCAAAAAAATTAGTGCCTGCGCTGCCTTTTTAATTGCCTCAAAAACTGACAGAGCTGCCTCTGGAGTAGCAAACTTTCAAGAAGGAGTGAACCTTGCAAGAGCTTTTCGTTTAAATGTTCTAGATGTCCCAGTTGTAGAAGACATTGCCCATCCAAGCTTAACGATCAGAGCAGGTCAAACAAAGAAATACAGTCGTGCCGCCGAAAGGTTGCGTTCTATCGAAGTCAGTATTCCCAAAGAAAGATCCTATTTCACAATAAGCGGACGAAAAAATATAGAAAGTTTTATTACACAATCAAGAGAAGCTGCCTTTCAATTAACAGCAAATTCTCCAACTGGATTTGACATTGTTCTTTATACAATTAAAGCGATCGTTTTTACGATTATTTTACAGGACCCCGTTATCGCACTGTTGTTTATGAATCCAGATGGGGTTTTAGGAAGATATATAAATCATGATACATCTCCACTACTTTTCGACCAATCACTTTTAGAAAGCAATTGGTTTGTTTATTCTCAAGACATTGAGATGCTCCAACACGAATCAGTTAAGTTTCAAAGAGTCATCAATGGTGCGCAATGGGATAATTTGGTGGAACTTGAAAATCCTGGTTTTCCCGCCAATTACCTACGACGTTTATTAAAAAAAAGCATCTGGATTTCTTTCGATTTTATATTCACCGCTGGCGTGAGCCCAGAAGAAGACACCTTGCATTTTTACTACCGACTAGACAATAAAAAACCCAAAAGAAAAAAAGAAAAGAAAAAGACTGGGCACCTTGTAAACAAACTTGTGCCAGCCGAAAGTTCTAGCCGAGCAAAATAAAAAAAACCTTAGATGAGCATAGGCTTCGCCAAGGCTTTAGACACCTAGAAGAGCTTCATTCATAATGATTGCACGTTCTTATCCTCGCGCCTAGACCAAGGTAAAAAGATATACAAAGATTATAAATTTTGCTAGGTAGAATTTATGTCAAAATCTAGCAAGCCATTTTTTCGCGTCTTCCTAAAATTTGTTGAGAGACTCGGAAACGTTTTGCCTCACCCGGTTACATTATTTGCCATTTTTTGTGTGCTTGTTTTGTGTTCAAGTCAAATTTGCGAATGGCTGGATATAAGTGTGCTGGACCCCAGACCCGAAGGAAGCAAAGGACGAGCTGCTGATGGATATATAAGAGCCATTGGCCTTTTGAGTGCCGATGGAATTCGTAGAATTTTTCTAAACTTAGTTCATAATTTTACTAGCTTTGCTCCTCTTGGAACGGTTCTGGTAGCCATGCTGGCAATTGGTGTTGCCGAATCTTCTGGCCTTTTGAGCGCCTTTATTAGAAGTATGGTTTTAAAAGCACCAGATAAGTTGATCACCTTTGCCGTTGTTTTTGCAGGCATAGTTTCTAACCTGGCTTCTGAACTTGGTTATGTGGTGTTGATTCCTTTAGGTGGATTTATTTTCTTGGCTAAAAAGCGACATCCCCTTGCCGGCATGGCCGCGGCTTTTGCAGGGGTCTCTGGAGGCTATTCGGCCAATTTATTTATCGGAACTTTGGATCCATTATTAGCTGGAATTACTGAAGAGGCCGCTCGTCTTATTTCTGCCGATTACTCCGTACATGCAGCCGTTAACTGGTATTTTATGATGGCTTCGACTTTTGTGATTGCGCTTATCGGAACATTTGTAACCGAAAAAATTGTGGAACCTAATCTAGGTGAATACGACCCCAGTGATGGTGAAGAGGGATTAGAAAAACAAGCAAAACTCAATCAACTTAGCTCAACTGAAAAAAAGGGACTGTGGTGGGCTTTGGCGACCATTATTCTTATTGCGGGTGTGGCACTCCTAACAATCGTGCCTGAAAATGGAATATTAAGAGACCCTCAAACTGGAGGCGTCTTAAAGTCTCCATTTTTAAAAGGGATCATTACATGGATATTTATATTTTTCCTTATTCCTTCAATTGTTTTTGGTCTTGTGAGTAAGAGCATTAAAAGCGACAAAGATGTGATCGATGGCATGAGTCTGTCGATGTCGCGGCTAGGTGTCTATATTGTCTTGGTCTTTTTTGCGGCTCAATTTATTGCGTTTTTTAAATGGAGCAATTTAGGAGCGATTTTTGCAGTCACAGGTGCTGATTTTATTAAGTCACTTGGTTTTACTGGTGCTGGTATCTTCTTTCCGTTTATTCTCATCTGTGGCTTTATTAACCTAATGCTGGGCTCGGCTTCGGCCCAGTGGGCAGTGACCGCGCCAATTTTTATTCCCATGCTCATGTTGATAGGTTATTCACCAGAGGTGATTCAAGCGGCTTACCGAATTGGTGACTCATCTACAAATATCATAACTCCTATGATGAGCTACTTTGGCTTAATTTATTCATTTGCCCTTAAGTTTGATAAAAAACTTGGTATAGGCACTCTGGTTAGCACCATGCTTCCGTATTCGATTTGTTTTTTGGTTGCTTGGTCGATCTTATTTTATTTGTGGGTCTTTGTTTTTGGACTTCCAGTAGGACCTGGGGCGCCAACTTATTTTCAACCGTAAATGCAAAACGACTCAGCAGCAGCTCTTTCTAAAATTGCATATCCTCATAAAAAAAGCCCTGCCAGAGCATTGCTCCGGCAGGGCTTGGTGTATCTAAAAAATTTAAATACTAGTAACGTGGTTTACGGTTAAAAGAACGGCCACCACCACCGCCGCCGCCGCCGCCACCGTCGTTTGAACGAGCTTCGTTCACAACGATTGTACGACCTTCAAGTTCTTTGCCATTTAATTCGCTGATTGCTTTAGTTGCAGCAGCTTCTTCAGACATTTCAACAAAACCAAAGCCTTTTGATCGGCCGCTGTCACGGTCGGTGATAATGCGAACACTTTGCACCTCACCCATTTCAGCGAAAAATTGCGAAAGATCATCCTCGCGCATTGTATAAGGTAAGTTGCCTACGTAGATTTTTTTACTCATTTAAAATAGATTCCTTTCATCTCTCTGTTATAGAACGTAATAAGGAAGCTAATCGAAAATATAGACGCTTAGAACCTTTCAGACGTACCAAAGCAACACACTCTAACAGTCCTTATCGAAACTAAAAAGCTCTTAATAGAAGAGGATTTACGCTCCGCGTCTACGGCGCTGATATTAAAACTAGGACTGTTCCTCTTTTGGAGTGAAAGTTATAATTTGGCTATGTCTTTATTTTTTAAGAAAATTAATCGTAAAGAAGCCTTCACCTTAATGGAAATACTCCTTGTCCTAGTACTACTGGGCGTGGTGGTAACCTTTACGGCCCGAAATTTATTTCCCACTTTAGGCAAAGGAAAGATCGGAGCCACCAAGCTAACAATGCAGGCTCTGTCTGGAGATTTAGACAGCTACCGAATCGACTGTGGAAGGTACCCTTCAACAGCTCAAGGTTTACAAGCTCTGCTCGAAGCACCAACTGCGGCTCCTTTATGTAAAAACTATTACAGCGATGGCTACCTCGCCTCTAGCAAGAAAAAAACAATACCTTCCGATGCTTGGGGCTGGCCTTTTAAATATGAATGTGACGACGGCTATAATTACAAAATTATAAGCCTCGGCAGAGACGGCGAACCTGGTGGAGATGGAGAAAACTCAGATATCTCTTCAGAAGATTAGCCCACAAAGCAAGACCCTTTCTGGATTTACGCTCTTAGAGATACTTTTAGTTATTGTACTCCTTGGGGGCCTAACTGTTGCCTTTATTCCTAACATGACAGCTATTTTTAGAGCCGATAGTCGCACCACCATAAAAAAATTCGGAAGACTCGTAAAATACAGCTACGATCAAGCTGTGCTCACCGGTATATTACACCGCATAGTCATCGACATGGACGAACAAAACTGGCGTCTGGAAAGCGCTGATAAAGACACCCTCCCCATTGACGAAGCCAAAGAAAAACTAAAAGGAGATGGCAAAGAAAAACTCAGTAATCCCTTTGAAGAAATTCAAAGTCGTTATATCTCGCAGATTTCGGATAAAATACAAATTGTAAAAGTTCACACCTGGCGAATGGGTGACGACCCACAAAAAGACATCAAAGAGGAAGGCGAAGTTTATATTTACATCTTTCCTTCTGGTTATATAGATAAAAGCACAGTCACCATAGCTGAAAAAAAACTAGTTGGCATTCAACATATCGCCATTAGTATCAAAGCCCTTACGGGACGGCTCGAGTGGGAGATGGAGAACATAGAACAATGAACAACAAATCGGGCTTCACCCTTATTGAAGTTTTGATGGCCACCACTTTGTTTGCGGTGCTGGCCACCAGTGTCTATGTTTCAAACCGTGTTGCCCTTGTTAATTTAGAAAGAAGTGAACAGGTTTTTATAGCCACTCAGCTCGCCCAAGATCTTATTCTTGATTATGAAAAAAAACTACAAAAAGACATCAATGAATTCGGCGTAGAGGGCACGGTTTTTGAAGAAGAAGGCAACTTCGACGCTCCCTATGAACACATTCGCTATAAAATGCTTTTTAAAAAAACCGGCGTCCAAATAAGCAACGATCAACTCTTGGCAATGTTTAAAGAGTTTGGCTTTGAAGAAGATGATGCCAACGCCCAACTCGAAGCAAACTCATTAATGCTTACCAACTTAAATAAAACTCTTGAAACACATTTTGGAGCCCTGCACATTAGCGTAGAATGGGATCACTTTAAACGAACTATTAGTTTTGATTTGGTCACTCATCTTATACCCGACATTCCAAAAGTTGAAATAACAACTGTAAAAGAAGAGGCCAGCAACTAAGATGGCTACAAAACTAAACTCGCAAAAAGGCTTCACGCTTTTAGAAATTTTAATGGTGATCTTCTTTTTGGCCCTGCTTTCAATCACGACCTTCTGGTCTGTGCGAAGCACTGTGCGTATTAAAGGCAAAATTGATCAGCGCACTGAAGAACTGCAAGAAGCCCGCTCACTTTTTGCCATGCTGGACCGAGACCTTAGACTTAGTTTTTATTATGTGCCCGAAGACTTAGGCTGGGACCCAGTACCTCCAGCCCCAAGCCCAAACGGCGGCAGCAGCGCGCAAACAGCCCCCTTACCAGATGCTCCTACACCAATCACTCTTTTTAAAGGCGAAAAATCCTATCTGTTTTTCAGCACGGCCACCCATCAACGACTCTATGCCAACAGTCCCGAAAATGAACAACATTATGTTTCTTATCAGGTCGCAGACGGAAAATTAATTCGCGCCGAATCCCCTAGACTCGTCAATCTAGAAATCAGAGAAGAACTCGACGAATACCGAAAATTTGTTTTAATAGATGAGGTCAAACGCTTTGAACTACAATATTGGTCAGAAAACAAAGAAGAATGGATCGATAGTTGGGACACAGAAAACGAAGAACAACTCGACACTCTACCTGAAATAATCAGGCTTGAGCTTGAATTTTACCCCAGTACCACTCGAGAGGAAGAAGATCAGTCAAAGCGTAAAACTTTGCTTATTAAAACCGCTTTTAGTTTGCAGCAAAAAGCTTTCAAAATTCCTCCTCCAAAAGAACTGCAACCTGCAGCAGCGGCCCCTACGGCTCCAACAACAAGCGCCCTACCTCCATCGACCCCTCCTTCCAGTAGAGGAACTCAATAATGATAAAAAAAATCAAAAAGAAAAATGGAGTGGCCTTGTTTTTAGTCTTAGTTGTTCTTTATCTCCTAAGCGTTCTTACATACGATTTAGTTGGCACTGGCAGAGTTGAAGTTCAGCTCAGTATGAATGCACGGGATAGGAGCCAAGCCTATTTCTTAGCTCGCAGCGCTTCTAAACTTTCGGTCTTAAGACTTTACCTTTATATGCAAGCCAAGAATATGATTGAAAATTTTAGCTGCACTTCGACGAGCGGCACTCCGGCTCTGCCAGATCAATTTGCTGGTTTTGTAAGCCAAATTGATCAAATCTGGTCGATGGCTTTGCCCGAACTACCCCTTCCCGGCATGGATGTTGATTGGCCAGGAAAAATTAGCGCCACTATAGAAGCCGAAGGTTCTAAAATTCCAATTAACCTTCTCGATGGAGACGACAATCGCGGCAGCAGTCAAAAAATTCAAGATGAAATTAAAGTCCAACTTGTAGATCTAATAAATGGCCTGATGGAAAAAGAAGAATTCGAAAAAGAGCACCGTGGCCTTGATGCCGAGTACACCGTTAACAAATTAATTGATTGGCTTGACGCAGATTCAGACGCCCTGGAAGGTGGTCACGAAGATCGCGACTACGAAGACCTCGACCCACCCTACAAAGCGCGCAACGATCGAATGAATACACTCACCGACCTCTATATGGTTGCTGGCTGGGGCGACAGCTTATTTGCAGCTCTTTCTCCCTATATGAGTCTTTTAAAAAGCGACATTAACGTTAATCCAAACACCATCTCACTGAAACGCCTACAATCTATAGATCCCGAATTAAGCATAGAAGACTTAACCGAATTAGCTCAGCATAGAATTCTTAGCCCCTTCGATAGTATGGATGAACTTGAGGTTTATATTCAAACAGAATTAAAAAGCGGTTATAGATTTGTAATGCCCGACTCCTTGAAACAAAACTCCAGCAACGAAGAAAACACTTTTTATATTAATGCTTCAGGCAGTGTAAATAATGCTGTACGTACTATACGCTTGGGCGTAAAGATTGAACGTCAAAAAGCCATCAAAAAGGCTACAACTTCGCCGGCACCTCAACCCCCTTCAAGCGGCTCGAGCCCCGGACAAGGTCAAAGTACTGGCGGCACCCAACAATCTACTTCAAAAAAGAACTGTCAATGCGGGCAAAGTGGCAAAGATCTTTGTAAACTAGTATTTACAAGGGTTATTACGGTCGAAGAAAAATTATGATTAGAAGCATTGGGGTAGACATTGGCAGTAGCCGAATAAAAATAGCCTATTTAGAAATTCAAGCCAAGAGTTTTGTGGTTAAAGGCCTATACGAAATCCCTCGCAAAAACAACGTCGATCCCGGAGAGCAAATTGCAGAGTTTATAAAAAAAGAAGCTCTTAAAATAGATAGAATAGCCGTTGGTTTAGGCAACTCACCGATCTTTATTAAAAAAATGCAGTTTCCTTTTAACGATCGTAGCCGCGTGCAGATGGCTACTGAAAGCGACTTTGCAGATGTGCTTCCTTTTGACATTGAAGATCACATTGTCGAATACAAAAGTCTAGGTAAAAGTAACAAACAGCATAATTTTTTAGCAGGCATATGTTCTAGCGAAGCCGTTGGCTTAATCAACCGCTACTTTGAAAAAAGCGCTTTGGTACCCCACTGCTGTTTTGTAGACATAGAAGCCTTAGCTCAACTTTCACTGGCCCAAAACATCTCCAAAGAAATTGGCAGCGACAAACCCTATGCCATTGTGGACTTTGGTTATCACTCCTTAAAAATTGCTATCCTACAAGGAAACAACAACACTGTTTTTAGCAAAGACTCAGATTCCAAAAGTGAATTTGATCTTATGGATTTAAGAACTTTAAATCGCGGCAGCTCTGAAGTCATTGAATGGGTGGCCGACGAAAATAAAATGTCTTTCGAAAAAGCCTATCGCTGGTTGCACAAAGAAGCAGAAATATTGGATTCATCAAAGGCAAGAGAACGAGACCGCGATGAAAATGACAAATTAAGCGACTCCATTAAGACAGCCTTTCGTCCCTTGTTTGTAGAGATTTATCAAACCCTACAAGCCTTCCGAGGACGTACCCATATTTTTCCAGAACATATTTATTTTACTGGGGGGATGACTCAAATAAAGGGCTTTGAAGAATTCTTTTCAAAAGAAATCCGCGTAAGTAGCAGTCAGTGGCCTATTTTTACGGGATTCAACACACAATCAATTAAACCAAAAGAAAAACAGCAAAGAGCCTTTGCCTTAGCTTTGTCTCTAGCCCATTATTTCGGAATCAAAAAACCCCGTGGGTGGTTGAACTTTAGACGCAACACTCAAAGTGATCGAAAAATCATTAGCAGTCTTGTCCAAAAAGCTAAAAGTCCTACAACAAGACCCTATTTTATAACTTTTGCTCTGACTGCTATTTTTTTAGTCCTCTATGGATGGCTGACAAAACATTTTGTAAACAAACAAATTGCAGAAGAACAAATAGCTTTGCAAGCTGAGTTGCGACAGTTAAACCCTAAACTTGGTTCTTCCGTTAAAAGAATGGCCAAAGATCTTAAAAAAGCTTCGGTAACTTTTGAAGCTGAAAAAAAAGCCTTAGACAGAAAAATGGCTCAACAAGTTCCCAGTAAAAGATTACGAGCTCGCAGTGATGTGCTACTTGATTTATCAAAAGCACCCTTTGCAGCAGAGCAAGTTCTTTCAAATCTAAAACTAGGACCAAAATCTATTGAGGCTCAAATAAGCACCACAAAAACACTCGATGATAAAGATAAAAAACTTTGGCAAGATTACCTAACAGAAAAAGGCTATCTAGAAGCAAAAATCACCCAAAGTACGGCTAATGGCCCAAGCACTCTCAATGCCAAGATACCGGAGGAATAAATGGAAATTAAAGAGTACTGGTCTCGTTTTAAAAATGGCTCTAATGCCACAATTCAAAAAATAGAAGAGTCGCCCAAAGTAGAACGAGCTTTATTGCGTTACGAAATGCTTGAACCCAAGAAACAAAAAATGATTCGTTATGGAGTTTACGCTCTTTGCATACTTCTAATTAGTTATGTCGTTTTTTCGCCTATTTTTTCTTTGTGGAAGAAAAAAAGAGAGCTTCATCAGTATAGAGATCTGATCAGTCACATTCGAAATTTCAATCAGAACTCGAACGTTCAAATCAAAGCAGCCCCCAGACCAAAGGGCTGGAAGGATTTAGCTGCAAACAGCGAAGAAGAAGTTGAAGAGTCGCTCTTTCAATATGTTTCGGGTCACCTAGGCGTGCCCCTTGGGAGTCTAAATATCGAAAATCTCGGCAATAAAACTTTTTCTATTGAGCTTATTGAGTGCACAATTCGCCAAGCCACTCATTTAATCTTTCAAATAGATGGCTGGAACCCAAGACTTGTCGCAAGTAATATAGAAATGCGAGTGCATCCTGAAGAAAAAGATCTTATAAACTTAAAACTAACGAGCACGTGGAATGCAAATGCTAAAATTTCTAACTAAAGGCTTTATTTTTACGTTTCTCATTGGTTTTTGCTTAGGCGCGCTTTATTTTTTTCCCTTTGCCAAAATTAAGAACAAAGTTGAAAGTTCATTAAGCAAAAACTTAGGGCGTAATGTACGCATGCAAAAACTAAGCTTTGGCACAGGCCTCGGATTAGGCTTAAGGCGTGGTGGCTTGCTCGCCATAAAAGCACAAAATGCAACAATCCAAATTGACAGACAAAGTGATCTCACCTGCAAGGAATTAACGATCACGCCTCAGATCTGGTCACTTTTTATCACCCAAGCTCGAGTAGCCATTCACTGCCAAATTTCGTCAGCAAGCGAGTTTTTGCTTTATGCAGCCACTGCTTTTCTATTTAATAAAAATGAACTCGATATTGAAATTGAATCTCAAAATATGCAGATAGACATCTTTAAAAACAATCTGCTTAAAAGCTTTCCTTTAAGTGGCGCCGTAGATGCAGTCATCGAAATTGATAATCTGAACGCCGAGACAAAGATACACAATGGCGTGACTTGGGAATTAGATGCGCAAAACATGGAGCTGCCCGACATCCAGGCTGTTTTTATTAACTTGCCTTCACTTAGCTTTGACCGACTGAGTAGCCAAGGAAAAATTGATTCTAAAAATGCATTAAGTCTAAACAAGTTTATCTTTGGCTCCAAAGAAAACCCTCTTAGCGGCCAGATATCGGGCCAAGTGAAGCTATCTAAGAGCTACATTCCTAATAGTGGAGAAATAAAAGGTCGCCTAAAAGTACAGCCTGCTTACGAGAAAGAATACTTCTCCAAAAGCCTCAATCTAGACAAACTATTTGGCCCTATAAAAAAAGGCAACGAACGTATTTTTCGTAAAAAAGTGACCAGCAACCCCCTTTGGATACTGGATCCACCTCAATAATAACTACCTGACATTACACAAGTTATTTTTTTTTTAGCCGTTGACAGACAGCACTCAAAAACTTAGAAAGTTTTATTGAGTGGGCCCATAGCTCAGCTGGGAGAGCGCCTGATTTGCATTCAGGAGGCCATCGGTTCGATCCCGTTTGGGTCCACCAATTTGTACGCAGAAGCCTATCCAAAATTTTTCTTAAATATTCATATCTGATTACAATTCATAAGCACAATCAAGAGACAAAATGTACATAGTTTAGACAATACTTCTTACAAAAATTGTATGCTTAAAAATATTACTTTGCCATATTCACTCGATATTATTAAACATATTTGTGGCACAAGCCTTGCAAGCTATTAAACAATGTTAAGTAAGGAGAACACAATGAAATGAAACAATTCAACTTTATACCTAAAATGATCTTGCTGGGGCTAAGTCTGTCTGCCTGTTCAAAAAAAATAAGCGTTACAGATTTATCTAATGACTATAGCAACAACTCTGATGCAAACAAAACTGCGTCTAGCACTTCAAATGATGCGAACAACAATGAAGAAAATAAAGCTTTAATAGAACAAGCAGATATTGTAGCAGAAATAGAAGAAACAAAGGCACCTGTTGTAGTTAGCCAAGTACCGGTTAAAAAACTTGATGTTAGTGTTCAATCTACTGAGCGCTTTGTTTTTGAAAGCGAAAATTCTATCTCTAGTATAGTCCCAAAAAACTCTGAAATATTAATTATTTTTGATGATTCTGGAAGTATGGCCGGCCAAAAACTAGAAAAAGCAAAAGAAGCTGTTTTAAAAGTAGTCGATCACCTTAGAAAAAAAGGCGACAGCTTAGAAGTAAGAAAGGTAACTTTTTATCCACTTACAACTAGCCCAACAGTTGACTTTATTGCCAACGATCTAAATAAAATAGAAGCCGCCGTTCGAGCCATAAAAGCTCCAGGTGGAACCCCTTTGAGTCAAACAATTACGAACGCATTTAACCATGTTAAAGATGAAAAAAGTGAAGTTGTATCTGATATGCTTTATACATTTATTTTTACCGATGGAGAAAATGACCATGGTGAAAATTCCCTTTTAAACAGTTTAAAAAATGCAATGAACCTAACTACTAGTGATATTTACTTTGCGCAAATTGAAAATGATTTTATAAATCGCAATCTATTTAAAGCAAATGCGCTGGATTTAGAGGGCAAAGAAACGAGCTATCCGAGTCGTCTCACCGTCTCTAAATACAGTGATGCAAGCGGCTTAGAAGCAGAGCTAGCTTTAATGTTTGGCACATTACAAGAGCGTGCACTTTTAGCAAATATAAATAATATTAAAGGAGCATATTCTACTCTTAAAAATGTAAGTACTAATCTTAGTTCTGATTTAAAAGATATATTATCTAAAGTTACACTTTTAAAAAATCTGAAATCTGAAATCGAAGAGACCGTTGAAGAAGTTGAACAAAACTTTGCAAAACTATCTGACATTGAAAAAGAAAACGCTACGGATGCCTTTGTGCAAAAAATGCTAGAATACCAAAGTTTACATAGATTGATTACTCAATCATGGGTTCCTAGCATTGAAAACAGCCTTCAAGAAGCTAAAAATCTAGACGATGATTTAAACGAAGTAAAAAGCAGTGCTAAAAATTTAGTCACACTAGAAGCGAATTTAAATACCTTGTTAGCTGATTTAAAAGCCCAAGACAAAGAACTACCAAATAAGTTTAAAGCCGACTTAGATTATATTGCAAATTCTTCTAAAAATTACGCTCAATTTAAAGCTGATTTTTCTAAGATTATGAACAGTATAGTTGAAGTTCAAAATTTGTCTGAATCAAATATGACACTTTTAACTGAAAGCGTAAAAAGATTAAACGCCATCCCTTTTGACCTTGAGGAATTGATCATTTCAAAAATTGGCTTAGACGAATGGCAGCGTATCATTGGAGAACTTGCCCAAAAGCAAATAGTTTTTGATTCTAAAAGACGTGAGATTGTATTTTATGGAACTCACGTTATTGGCAGAAACTATAACGCTAAGACTAGCCCAAGTGTTTTTGATGCAAACCTTACCATCAGAAACGAAGGCACTATTATCGATTTGTCGACTCAGAAAACACAGGGTGGAACTATTGCTGGATCATTTGAAAACAATGGCACAGTCATACAGGCCACAAGACCAGTTTCTTTAAGCTCAGGTCGCCAAGGTACAAAAATGTTAATGGGAACTGGTCAATGGATAACTTTAGACCAGTCGACTTTGTACAAGCGTTCAATTTATTGGATGAAGGCTGATATTGATGACGATGGCCATTTTGATGGTTACATGATTATCAACAGTGGCCCTAAATATAAGTACTATTATATTAGCGATGAAACTGTTAAATACCTTAAGCACCATAGCGGTTTTAAAGGATTGTTTTTTAATGAAACAACTTTCTGGAACCGTATAGGTAGTATAGGAATTGGCTCTACAAAAAATATCAATCCAGATTGGGCAACCAAGAGATTTTCTCCAACCAAAGAAAACGAAAAATGGTATGAATCTAAAGTAGACGAGAATGAAGCAAAGATTTTTGACCTTGTGCACTTTAAAAACACACAAAAATTAGTGGTTAAGTCCCTTCCTAAATTTGTTGTTGATTTAATTAAAGATGAAATAATAGACTAATACCCTAGTTTCAGTCGTTCCTGATGAAAGCCCAGCTAACTTAGAGTTAGCTGGGCTTTTTTTATACTGTATATTGCTGTAATTTATAAACATTAAACATAATATGAGGCCATAATTTAAATAATTATTGAGTGGGCCCATAGCTCAGCTGGGAGAGCGCCTGATTTGCATTCAGGAGGCCATCGCTTCGATCCCGCTTGGGTCCACCAATATATATGGAAGATTATCCATATACGCAAAATATATTCAACATATCTATATGTATTTATTGGTAAAATTTTAGCATATACCCATAAAACTATTTATAGACACGATGCATAATATTTGTTAAAAGTATTGCAATGTATTTCATAAGACGGACTACGTATTGTGTAATTTTTCTGAGTATTTGCGCATATACAATAAATTCAAAATCTGCGCCCCTAAAAAAATGTGAAGCGCACGTCGCTGGAGCACAAAGCACAATAGTCGACCCACTCTTAGAGCTTAAGTCAAAAAGGCTCTCTGAACTAAGCCAAAAAGAAGCATGGCAACTTGGCACGCAAGCATTACGAATTTTCAAACAACGCTATCTATACTTAGACTCTCTAACAGAGGCTCTATTCACCATGGCCCTCAGCAAAGAACACGCCTACCTAAGCGGTGATCCAGGCGGAGCCAAAACAAATATTAGCTTAGATTTTTTAAAAAGTGTTTTAGCCGGCTGGCCAGCTGAAGCAAAAGAAATCTTTATTCAACAATTTAACAAACTTCTCAACGAAGGAGTTATTACTGGCTTTCCCAAATTTAAATCTTTTTACAAAGGACATTACAAGATTAACAGAGCCAACACCCTTGCCGGTGCAAATGTCTTCTTTGCCCTACTGGAAGAAGTAAATAATGCCAACGTGGCCGCCATTACCGCAACCTTATCAATCCTAAACGAACGTAAAATTTTTGATGGCCACGAAGAGGTCGACCTCCAACTACTAAGTGTGGTTTTAACATCAAATCTTAGTACAACGGAATTTAAACAAACCTACAGAGACGATCCCGACACAGCCGATGCTTTGCTCGACCGTATCGCCATAAAATATGTTGTTCCCGATCAACTTCCCAAGCACTCAGACATAACTTTAATTCGACGAATGCAAGAGCAAGAACACCCCACTCCGCTCATTGTCTTAAGTCCACTTTTTGAACTTTTAGAAAAAGTGCAAATTGAAAGAAATATATATGATGATGTTGCTGAACTTATTTTTGCTCTCGACGCCAGTAACTTAAGTCGTCCAAATAAAGAGCGTATCGCTTCTAACCAATTTTCTACACGCAGCGCGCTCAAAATTCCTAGAATTATGGCCGCCCGTTTTTTAATCGCCCAAATGGACGAAGGAATTCCTTTTGACGAACTACGCTTTAAAATAGAACGACGTGATCTGCAGCATATTCAAGTGGCCACAAATTTTGGTGCCCCTGGTGAGATCCGTCTAAAGCGAGAACAATTTTTGATTCAGCCTTATTTTATGGGAGATCAACTTATCAGCCGCATAGAAGTTGAAAGCTCTACCGGCAAAATATTTCTCTATACAACAACGGAACATGGAAGAGTCATGCGCACCAATAAGACTTATTATTATACAGCAGGAGATTTTGCAGATTTTAAACGTTCAATTCTAAAAGTTATGCCAGGCCTATCTCTTGAAATCTTTGAGCAAAAAAAAGAGGCCCTAGAATACGCAAGATTAGAATTTGAAAACGACGGACTCTTAGATAGCTTTTTAAGTATAAATACTTTATCTGCAGGAAGCCGAGCTGATTTTGAGGTAGCTCAGTTTGAAAGAAATTCTTTAGTAGGAGCTCTCAACGCTCTTGTAGCACAAAAAAGAACGAGACCAACAGAAGGAGGACAGAAAAATCGCGGGGTCTACACACAGACTAAAGTCCAAGAACTTTCTTTGAGAAAACAAAATGGAGAGCCCAATGGAGAGCAAGCAGCCTATCTTGATTGGCAGCTATTCTATGCTCAACTGCTGCAAAAATTTCCAAACCTAGAAAACCTTATTGACTCAATAATGTTAGCGATGCTTTCTAAACAACATGCTTTTGTCTTTGGGCCTCCAGGCGGAGCCAAAAGCCAAGTTTCTCTTTTAATTTTAAAAGTTGCTCTTGCAAGTCTCAACCAAGAAGAAAAAGAAGAGTTTTATAAAATTTTTGTTCAGCAATTCCATAAAATGGTCCCACTAGGGAAGATCGTTGGTTATGACAACCTTGAAGCACTCGATGAAGATGGAAGAAGAGAAGCTTTCTACCAAGGTAGTGTAGCCGACGAGGGAGTTGTTTTCTTTTTGCTCGATGAAGTAGAAAAGTCTCACCCAGAAGTTTTTCCAGCCCTTCTAGGTGTACTAAACGAAAGAGTTCTTATGAGCGGAAATGGCAGTTCTGTGCGAGAGCTCGAACACTTTATATCAGCTATTATGACCTCCAACAAAAGCCCCCATGAGTTTGAAGAAGGTGGCAAAGAGCTAGAAAAAGCACGCAAAGCGCTAATGAGTCGTACGGGTCCCAAAGTCTATGTTCACAATAAACTTAGTACAGCTCAAGAATTAGCTACACTAATGTGGCAACAAGCCGACCCAAATCAAAAAACTGATTGGTCAGAACAGAGCTTTTCGCTGCGGCCTCTCCACAGTATGATCGATAAAATTTCTTTCTATTCTTTAGAAGGGGAAATCACTAAAGGTTTGACTGTAGAAAATTTATATGCAGAGATCATCGGCTATTATATTGAGTTACGAACGGAAGTCTCTCGAATTTCACGTACAGCACACGAAGAGAGCTCGGTAGAAAATCCCTACGTCTACCATCCCGCTATGTATAGAGACACTCGAGCACAGTTAAGAGTTATGAATTCCTTAGGAGCAGCCTTTTTACTATGGCAGCTCAAACAAGGAATCGAATTTGGGGATCTGCGAACAGAAATTTTACCAGAAGATGCCCCAATGCTCTCAATGTTGCTCACCTACAATCCTCTCGCCAAGTTTGCACTTGAAACAAATTCTGATTCATTTCCACTCATTCGGCTTGAAGCTGAATATGCAAAACGTCTTGCCAACAGTGACACCAGCACCGAAGAGGCAAAGTTTATGCTTGATATCGCTATCAACGAAGCCGATGAACTCAGCTTAGTCATCAATCAAAAAATTAGAGCTTTGTTAGTTAAAATACGAGAGTTACATGCAGAATTTCCTAAGCTTTTTCCAAGCTTGCAGTTGGACTTAGAAGCCCTAAATAATGCGCTTGATGGTATTGAACAAGCAAAAGACTAAAATATTATGAAAAATTTTATACTTTTCATTTTCTTGGTTCTTTGTCAACAATATGTATATTGTACTGACAAAGAAGAAGAAAGATGTGAAAAACATTTAAGCCAAGGAGAGCTAGCACTAAATTGGCTAAAAAGTATAAATTCACAAATTGCCACTCTCAACAAAGAGCTGCGCCTAAAAGTAGCGGGACAGACTCATCCACTATTAACTGCAGGTATAAATAATAGTGCTATTGAATTAGTTTATAAAAATTTTAGTCAAAGCATAAACGATTTTTCTATCTTTGCACAATCCACTCTAAGCAGTAAAAAATTTGAATGGGATGAAAAATATCAAAAAAGTATAGAAGCTTATTTAGAGCGAGTTGCTTCTATAGCTAGCGACCCCAATAAAAGTATCCAAGATTTTTTTGCTTGTCTTGAGTTTTTAAAATACCTACAAGTTTCTTTGTACAAACTTCGGGTGCCTTCTATTCCAAGCGAAGAGATTCATGAAGCTAATCTTCCCTCCACAGAAGACCCCAAGACACCTCCTCCTGCTGGCGCTGAAGAATTTGACAATTTTCTTGATGACTTGTTTGATGAGTCAACAATCGACAATAAAGCCTTAAGCTCATCAGGTGACGGTAGTGAGGGTCCCGAAATAGCTGTAGCCTTATTTGGAGACAGCTCAAATAGCAATGACCTAGTCCCTCTTATCTTTCATGACTCAATCTCAGCTGGCTCTAAAACAAGCTCCCATAAAAACAACTTGCGTCTCGAAACTACAAGAGCTCAAAACGCAGACAAAGAAAATGTCATTCTACGAAGTAAAGCTGGCAAATACAAGCGCCTGCTACCTCTTAGGTACGGCTCTGAACCCGATCTAAAGCAGAAGCTACCTTCTTACCTAAAAATTACACAACAAGGAAGTGCCTTTTATCTTGAACGCACAGACGGAAATTCATTTGAGCCAATAATGTCTTTACAATATCGAAGCACCAAAAGAGACCAAGTGAGCTACGAAAGCACCGCCGATCAAGAAATTTGGCTAAACAAAAGTGGCATTGCAAATAATTACTGGCCTGAATGGCTCATATATGAAATTAACAAAATACAAAACTTAAAAGGTACAAAAGCAATAGAAGCTATTGGAAAAATTATTAAAGAAAATTTTATATATTACTCGGCAGGAAAAAGTGGCAAAGACAAGCAAACAACAGCATCTGATTTGCATACACTCAAACAGCGACAAGTTGAACTTGAAAAAAAGGGCTACCCTAGAGCAGCAGCATTGGCACATGTAAAGGCTGTAAACTGCGACGGAGCAGCCTTATTGGCAATGATCATAGCTCGCGACTTTTTTAATTTAGCTGTACGAATCGTCGTTGGTGCAACAATAAAAGGAATCACAGAATACGACGGAAAAATTTGGGATGCCGTTTCGAACAAGTCACCTTATCATGCTTGGATCGAATATTTTGATGGCCAAAAACTGCATCCTTATGACTTTACACCAGAGCATGAATTTGATTCTGGCTCATCAGCTCAAGATCATGCACCTATCAAATCCAAACAAAAATCAGATGCAAATGAATCACAAGATAGCTCTGACACAGAGAATACTGAAAACACAGAGTCAGCAGGCGACAGCAAAGAAGATCCTGCAAATCAAGATGAACAGAATGACGCCCAAGCCCCGGCGAATAGTGCCCCAGGAGAAAATGGTGGATTAGGCAATGAAATAATAGAATCTGAACTTATTGATGCCTTGATTAAAGCTGAAACTGTGGACCAAAGACACCAAGAGATCTACAAGCAAATTATTATTATGGCCTTTGAAGAAGCTCTTTATGGAGATGGTTTTACAAAGGGTTTTGCAACGGCTATCGAAGTTCTAGAAAGAATTTCGAAAAGTCGTTACCAAAGTCGAAAAAAAGCACAGCAGCTTATTCAGTCTCTTCTTATACTGCAAAGAGATTTAATCTCAGCGGGCTACAATGGAGACAAAAGCATCAAAAGCAACTTTCAACTTTTTAGAAACTACTTTAATCAAAACGAGTTTGCTGAAGCCCATTACGCACTTTTGATTTTGAAACGCTTTTTTTTACTCCTTCAAGAGCTAAGGACTTTAAGCACAATTGAATATAATTTTTTAAAACAGTTACAAAAATTTATAAAATCACTTAACTCTCTAAAACACGAATCAAGTGCTCACTGGCAAAGTGTTAATGAGATGGTGGAGGCTCAAGTAGGAAGAATAACTGTCGACCTACTACATGAAAAACATGGAAGAGATATTTTAAACCCAGAAAGTCCGGCCTTTCAGTCAATAGCGCAAGCTCTGCAAGATGGACAACTGGAAGCTTATTTCATTTTACAAAAACTTGCTCCTTATGCTGAATTCGTCAGTTCGGGTATTCCAGAAGCAAACACTGTTCTAGAAGAAACACCATTTCGAGATTTAGAAGCAAGTTCTGGAAGACGAATTGTTCGAGCACACTCCGTTGCTGAAGCACCCTATTTTATTAGAAACAGTAAAGGACCAAATGAGCACCCCTTAGAGAGCTTTGTACAAGGAAGACAGTATGTTTTAGGAGAAAAAGAACGTGTTGAAGTACCTTCCACACAAACAAGCTATGAAAGAAAAATTTCTATTATTGCCTATGACTTATCTGGGTCCATGGGAGGAGACCGCGCCAAAATTCGCGATCACCTTATCTGGCTTTTTACCAACCGGTGCTTTGACGAAGTGGACAATAAAGGAAATCCTCTTCACACTATTCTACTCGTGCCTTTTACTGATAAAGTTGTTACGGAATCTATTCAATTCATAGAAACACAAGCAGAGGCTAAAGATTTTATTGACCAAGGATTAAATTCGGAAATCCAACATAGTGCAAGTGGAGGAACCAGTTACGATGCTGCTCTTAAATATGCCTATGAACAAATTTTAGTGGCTCAAAATAGCTCGCGTGAACTAGATCGCTTACGACCTCTAACACGTGCAAACATAGTAGTTTTTGGAGATGGTGATGACAACATAAACCAAGAAAGTATTGTGGGGATTAGATCTCAATTAAAAACAGATATCAATATCGCTTTAACTTTTGTAGCAATAGAATCAACAAATGATAACTTAAGAAGTATAGCAGAGCAGAGTTGGCCACATAACGAGTCAGCTTTATATCATCATATTGACAGAGCAATGATGGCAAAATTTCTTAATTTCCCAATTGAGCGACAAACAAACATAGATCCCGAAGCGTTTTTAACTGATAAGAAGAAAAGATTAACACCCAGTCATTGGACAGATCTCTCTGCTTTAATCGATAACTTTAGGCAACTTTCAATAACTTCAAAAATAGAGGCTCTCGATTCTGATTGGAGTCAGGGACACTTTGGTCATCAACAACAAGCGCCCACTAATGATAGCTTGATCGCCTTCAAGACTTTTGCTGATGCATTATTAGGCACAGCCAATCAAGGACAAATGGATTTTGCTCAAATAACTGAACTCAGCGGGATAAAGCGTGAAAATAGATATGCTTTGGCTCTTGCAATAAGAGAACACACCATTGGCACGATCAACTCTAATACATTGAACACCACTCAACAAAGATTTCATCAAGCTCTCATTCAAAAATTAACAAACTGGATTAACGCAGGTATGCGCTATGAATAACTTTCTAAGTGGAATTCTTTTTAGCATTTTATTCTTTTCACATGCTATTAATGCAAAAAGTATTCCCGAAACTCTTATAAATGCTTGTGAAGCTGCTCTTACACCTGAGCTTCGTGAACAAATTGGTAAAGTTGCGCAGGCAAAAAACCTTGCGCAACTCCTCCAATTAAGAGCGCAATTATTTGCGGCTCTAAGAACGCAATTTCTTGAACTCTCTGATGCTCAAATCAATGAAGCTGTAAGCCATGTATTAAATAAAATCACGCAAGGTGCAGATTCCACGAGTGCCACTCAGCGAGGAAGCGAACCTCCTTTCTCCGATAGAAGCAGTCTGCCCAATGTTAAACTCTCTGATCTTATTAAAGATATTGTGGCTACTAAATATAAAAAAAGTGTTGTTATTGTTTTCGATGATGGTGATCTTGTTTGTGTTGGTGAACAAAGTTATTGTGAGGGTTTAGAAGTGATTAGGGCCTTGATTAAGGAAAATGGTGGAGTTGATAGCATCTTCACGTCAAGCAGCGCATATGCTGTTCTCACCAATAACGGTAAATTCTTTTGCTGGGGTACTGACTTTTCAGGTGGGAACTGTGAAGCTGCTAACAAATTTCTAGAACTAACAGAAGGCGCAAATAAATTTACTCAAGTCTATTATGCAGACAATGCATTCGCTGCCCTCACCAACAACGGTAAACTCTTTTGCTGGGGGGATCCTGATTTCATCGGAAGCTGTGAAAAAGAGGCAATTTCTTTTTTAAAAAGAACAGAAGGCGCTTCTCATTTTACTCAAGTCTATTCTACAGGTTTTGCATTTGCTGCTCTCACAGACAACGGTCAACTCTTTTGCTGGGGGGATCCTGATTTCGGCGGAAGCTGTGAAAAAGAAGCAATTTCTTTTTTAAAAAGAACAGAAGGCGCTTCTCATTTTACTCAAGTATATTCTACAGGTTTTGCGTTTGCTGCTCTCACAGACAACGGTCAACTCTTTTGCTGGGGGCACCTCAATACGGGTGGAAAATGTGAAAATAATGCAACCGATTTTCTAAAAAACACAATAGACGGTACTTATTTTACTCAAGTCTTTTCTACAAACCATGCGTTTGTTGCTCTCACCAACAACGGTAACATTTTTTGCTGGGGACTTACCACTGGGGGCGGAAAATGCAAAGAAGAAACAAATGATTTTCTAAACGACACAGATGGCGCAACTAAATTCACTCAAGTCTATTCTACAAACGGTGCATTTGCTGCCCTCACCAACAACGGTAAACTCTTTTGCTGGGGCGCAGATAATTCTGGAGGAGACTGTGAAAATAATGCAAATCAATTTCTTAAAGACATAAAAGCCGGTTCTTATTTTACTCAGGTCTATTCTACGACCCATGCATTTGCTGCTCTTACCAACAACGGCAAACTCTTTTGCTGGGGCACAGACGATTATGGGGTAGAATGTGGCAACATAAACTACTTACTCATGGATGACGAAGATCATATAGAAATAATCACTTCTACAAAATCAGCTTTTGTTCTTAAAACTAAAAAAGGTCATGTTTATATTTGGGCTGAAATAGGTGGTACAAAATACAGGCATCCCACTAAAATTGAAGGCCTATTCCTTAACATTCTTACTCACGGACTTGGAATCCTTTTACAAAAAAAAGACTTAAGCTTCACCGTTCTAGGAGACTTTGGTCAGGATATTCATGGCGCCATATACCAGAAAACCCTAGAACAAGTGCTTAGCACGGAGGACTCTCCATGAAGATACTGCTTGTATTTTCTTTGTTATTCTCTTTTGCAGTTAAAGCTGAAATTACTTCTACAGTGGTTGAAGCAGCTTGTGAAGCTGCTCTTTCGCCTGAGCTTCGTGAACAACTCAACCAGTACTCACAGGCAAAAAACTCTGCACAACTCCATCAATTACGGGCGCAATTAATTGCAGCATTAGAAGATCAACTCCCCGGAGTCTCGATGGATCTGATCACAGAAGCTGCCAACCATGTTTTAAATTCGATCATGCAAGGTGCAGATCTCACGGGAGAAGTTCGCCGAGAAAGCGGTCCACTTCCGGATAGAAGCAGTCTAAAAAATGTTGATCTCTCCAATCTTATTAAAGATATTGCGTCTACTAAAGATGAACATAGTGTTGTTATTGTTTTTAAGGATGGCGATCTTGTTTGTTTAGGAATGCAAACTCATTGCAAGAGATTTAATGAGACCAAGACCTTGATCATGAAAAATGGTGGCGCTAATAGCGTTTTCGCAAAAACCAGCGACTATGCTGTCCTTACAGACAACGGTAATATTTTTTGCTGGGGTCAATTCACAATACCTTTAACATATACAACGCCAAACGAATTTTTACAAATAACACCCGGTGCTTCTCACTTCAGTAAAGTCGTTGCCACAGACCACGAATTTGCTGCCATCACAAATAATGGAAAACTCTTTTGCTGGACGACCATGAAAAGTTGGTCCTCAACTTGGACAAGCAACTGCCGAAATGAAATAAGTAATTTTTTAAAAGAGAATGAAGACGCTACTCATTTTACTCAAGTTGCTTCTATATACAACGCATTGGCCGCCCTCACCGACAACGGTAAAATCTTTTGCGTGGGTGACCTCGATTTGGCCAAAGAATGTGAAGAAAAAGCTAGTAGTTTTCTAAATGACACAGAAGGCGCCACTTTTTTCACCAAGATTTATTCTAACGATTACGCATTTGTCGCTCTCACCAACAACGGTAAACTCTTTTGTTTGGGCAAGCACGAATGGGGCGGAAGCTGTGAAAATACAACAAGTAGTATTCCAAAACACAAGGAAAGCTCTTACCAAATTGTGCAAGTTTTTGCCACAGCCTCTGCCTTTGGCGCTCTCACCGACAATGGTGAACTCTTTTGTTGGGGCGCTCCCAACTGGGGTGGTAACTGCAGTAATATAAACTCTCTAATCTCACAAGATGATGATGTGATTGAAACGATCACTTCTACAAGAGGAGCTTTTTTACTTAAAACCAAAAAAGGTCATGTTTATATTTGGGGCGAAATAGGTGGTACAAAATACAGCAATCCCACAAAATTTATAGGCCCATTCCTTAATATTCTTTCTTACGGATATGGAGTCCTTTTACAAAAACAAGACTTGAGCTTCACCGTTCTAGGATCATTTGATCAGGATATTCTTGGCGCTACATCCCAGAGAATCCTAAAACATGCGCTTAGCACGGAGGACTCCCCATGAAGATACTACTTGTATTTTCTTTATTACTCTCTTTTGCTGTAGAAGCTGAAATTACTTCTGCTAAGATAGAAGCAGTATGTGAAGCTGCTCTTAGCTCTCAAATTCGTACACAACTTAGAGAATTTTCGCAGGAAAAAAACTCTGCACAACTTCATCAATTAAGAGTGCAAGTAATTGCAGCTCTAAAAAAACAACTCCCCGGACTCTCGATGGATCTGATCTCAGAAGCTGCCAACCATGTTTTAAATTCGATCATGCAAGGTGCAAACACCACGGGTGAAGCTCTCCAAGGAAGCGATCCACCTCCCGGTAGACGCCGTCTACAAAATATTGACCTCTCTGATCTTATTAAAGATATTGTATCTAGAGGACATGAAAAAAAAAGTGTTGTTATTATTTTCAAGGATGGCGACCTTGTTTGTTTAGGAGAGCAAACTCATTGCGAGGGCTTTGCTGAGGCCAAGACCTCGCTTATGGAAAATGGTGCAGCCATCGAAGGCATTTCTTCAAATTTAAATTTCGTTGCCGTTACCAATACAGGCAAAGTGTTCTGCTTGGGACGTTCTAAGTGGATTAAAAGCTGTGAAAAGGCTAACGAATTTCTAAAACAAACAGAAGGCGCCACACATTTCACTAAGATCTATTCTACAAATTTTGCCTTTGCCGCTCTTACCAACAATGGAAAAATTTTTTGGGGATACGATGGATATAGCAGACATCGTGAAAATCAGGTAAACGATTTTTTAGCGAGAACTTTAGGCGATTCGCACATAACCCAAGTCGTGGCCACAGACCACGAATTTGCTTCGCTCACCCGCAATGGCAAAATCTTTTGCTGGGGTCAAGAGAGTCAACGCGAAAACTGTAAAGATGCAATACGTAACTTTCTAAAATATACAAAAGGCGCTACCTTTTTCACTCAAATCATTTCTTCAAAACATGCACTTGCAGCGCTCACCGACAACGGAAAACTATTTTGCTGGGGGGACGACTTAGATTGCGACGACTATAAAAATAGAGCTAGCAAGTTTCTAAAAAAAACAGAAGGCGCTGCTTACTTTACCCAAATATATTCTTCAGAAAGAGGCTTTGCAGCCCTAAGCAGTAATGGTAAACTTTTTTGCTGGGGCAAGCTTAATTCATCTACAAACTGTGACAATCTAAACTCTTTACTCTTTGATGAAAAAGATCATATAGACACGATCATGTATACAAAATCAGCATCTGTAGTTAAAACCAAAAAAGGTCATGCTTATATTTGGGGCAAAGTTGGTGGTACAATATACAATACCCTCACTAAGTTTGAAGGCCCATTCCTTAATAGTTTTTCTCACGGACATGGAATCCTTTTGCAAAAACAAGACTTAAGCTACACTGCCCTAGGATTCTTTGATCAGGATATTCTTGGCGCCTTGGCCCAAAAAATGCTGCAGCTTAGGCTTAGCGCAGAAAACTCCCCGTGAGATTCACTACGCATCTTTACTTAGTTTAGCTAGCTTGGGCTTTTTGGTGTTCATTGCTAATGAATGTTTACAATTATACATAATTATGGCGTTATATTTTTTTAAATAGTTCAAATATAGTTTGTCGACCGCTCTTAAAGGTTATAGTTATTACAGGTCCTAATGTTAATTTTTCAAAAATTCAAAAACAATAATCTTAAACTTGAAGTACTAGCAGGTCTTACTGTTGCTCTAGCACTTGTTCCAGAAGCTGTGGCTTTTTCTTTTGTGGCAGGAGTAGAGCCACTGGTGGGACTCTATGCCGCCTTTATAGTTTGCCTTATCACTTCGCTCTTTGGCGGCAGACCAGGGATGATTTCGGGTGCCACAGGCGCCCTGGCTGTGGTTATGGTCTCGCTGGTGAGCACCCACGGTGTTCAATACCTCTTTTCGGCGGTTATCCTTATGGGATTCTTTCAAATCACGTTTGGATGCTTAAAACTTGGTAAGTTTATACGACTCGTGCCTGAGCCCGTTATTTTTGGTTTTGTAAATGGTTTAGCTATAGTCATCTTTTTAGCTCAATTCGGACAATTTAAAAGCGCCGCTATTCCAGGAGGACCTTTAGAGTGGATAAGCGGAACAGCTTTATACATAATGATTGCACTGATTGCCCTAACTATGCTTATTATTTTTTTATTTCCAAAATTGACCAAGGCTGTGCCATCTTCACTAATAGCTATAATTGTGATTTCAGCAATCGTAATTTTTTTTAATTTATCCACAAGAACAGTAGGAGATTTGGCTTCCATAAAAGGAGATCTGCCTTTATTCAAGATCCCAGAGGCCCCCTTCAATCTAGCCACATTAAAAATTATACTGCCCTACTCCATAGTCTTGGCAGGCATTGGTCTTATTGAATCTCTGCTAACACTAACACTTGTTGATGAACTAACCGAAAGCAAAGGCTCCAGCAATAAGGAATGTGTAGCACAAGGTGCCGCTAACGTGGTCACCGGTTTTTTTGGAGGCATGGGCGGATGTGCCATGATTGGCCAAAGTATTATTAATGTTAGCTCTGGCGCAAGGACTAGAATTTCAGGAGTGGTAGCAGCCCTATCACTGCTATTTTTTGTATTGTTTGGATCGAGTCTTATAGAAAAAGTACCGGTTGCGGCACTCGTTGGGGTTATGTTCATGGTTTGTATCGGAACTTTTGAATGGACGAGCTTTAAAATTCTACACAAAATCCCCAAAAAAGATTCTTTTGTTCTTTTACTAGTGACAATCATGACCGTTGTTTTTGACTTAGCGATTGCGGTCTTAGCAGGCGTTATTGCTTCAGCCCTGGTCTTTGCTTGGGAAAGCGCGGTTCGTATACAAGTCAAAAGATGGGTTGATGATGAAGGCATAAAACACTACGATGTCTGGGGTCCGTTATTTTTTGCATCAACAGCTTTGTTTCAAGAAAAATTTACACCTAAAGACGACCCTCAAGAAGTGATTATCGATTTTAAAGAATCAAGAATTGTGGACCACAGCGGAATTGAAGCCATTCAAAAACTAACTTCAAAATACTTAACTTTTAATAAAAATGTGAGACTAAAACATTTAAGCTCCGATTGCCGCAGGTTACTCGACAAAGCCGGCAATATGGTCGAAGTAAATATTGTAGAAGACCCAAGTTATCACGTACTTGTTGATGAATCTTAAATAGATTTCAAATACATCTAAATTCTGATTGCCGCAGCGTAAGAGACCACTAATAATATTATTTGTGCTCTGATTGCTTTTGTATAATTTTCTTGATCACAATAAAAATTCCAGCTAAGAGTCTTTTATGCATTCGATCTCACGCGCATTTTTAGCATTATTTTTTTTAATAACGCCTGCGTTCTCTACTCCAAAACCAGATGAGGTCGAAATATGTGAAAGTAATTTACTTTCGATTGAAATACCAACCGGACAATATTCCTATATAGAATATATTACTCGTTCGTCTGATATTTCAAAATGCAATCCCCGTATAATATATGGAATTGAGGCTGAACCAAAAGAAAAAGCACAAACTATTGGGAGGTGCAGGATATATCGCACATCCAGTGCTTCACTTGTTTACGAGCCACCTTATTTTGGCGCCTATCCTAACACTCGTGTTTTTGATCCAAAAGAATGGGAGCCAATCACTCTTCCTTCAGAAGGTGGGAATACAGTCATCCAAAACACGAACTTTGTGGAAAGATGGGTTACAGGAGAGGGTTGGGTAGAGTTTCGTATAAGACGTGTAATTTTTAGAGAGCAAAGAGCCTTAAACCACCCTTTACCACAATCTTTATGCCCTCTTTCTTAATAAAGAGGTCCCTGGCACCGAAGTGTACGAGCTGAATTATCGTTGCTATTGCGACAAATTTAAATGTGAATAATTAGTGTTTTAGAAGACACAAAAAGGGTTAAACGTTTAAAACCCTAATAAATATCCACAAATAAAAGGAGTGATCAGCAATATGACCAAATACAAACGTTTAACCCTACCTGATAGATGCCACATCTGGGCAATGAAGCAACA
>Ga0209187_1000147_pt1 | contig 152322 bp, 130 predicted proteins | sample BantaG_FD_187430 | JGI IMG/M metagenome (GOLD analysis project Ga0209187, IMG submission 187430) | Marine algal microbial communities from Bantry Bay, Ireland - BantryBay_4 metaG (SPAdes) (version 2) | ecosystem: Host-associated > Algae > Red algae > Unclassified | place: Bantry Bay, Ireland...
AGCAAGGTCAGCAAGGGCAGCAAGGTCAGCAAGGTCAGCAAGGTCAGCAAGGTCAGCAAGGTCAGCAAGGTCAGCAAGGTCAGCAAGGTCAGCAAGGTCAGCAAGGTCAGCAAGGTGGGTCGCAACGTGCGGATGGCTCCGGTCTTCAGCAAGGTTCCGGACTGTCTGTCGAAGCTCCGGATGGCTCATCACAGCGAGCTGATCTGAACTACGCAGACGCGGTGCAACCAGGTGAAACGGCCGACGCGATAGAAGATTTATTGCCCAATTTAGAAGCATTGGGCATCAACCCAGAGTCATTGCGTGATTTGGAATCGGCGGCTGAAGTATTTCGTGGTGGCAGTGGTGATATTAATGCGGCACGAATTGAGGCTGAATATAATCGGGCGTTGTTAAGTCTTGAAAATCTTGAACTTCAAATTGCCGATTCGCTTGTGCTTGAAACCGAAACCATTGAGCAACTGTTGCGTGAGGGTGAAATATCGGAATCAGCTGCAGAATATTTCAGACGTTTGAGTGAACAGCGGCTACGCGTTCCACGCTAGTACAGGCGCTTAGGGCAGGCAAGTTGGACGTTTGTGGCATATTGCTTTAAACTGTAGGCACACTGTTAATTGGTTGAACATGCGTGCGCACATTTCTACTGTTTTTAAATACTGAACAAAAAATTGAAACCGTAGAGCACGGCATGGTCAGAGGCTTGGCTATCGCCAATGTGGCGTTGTGCGAAAGTCGCGCATTAGCCAAGGAATATTTGGATATTGTCGCGGGCGACGAGATCATCGGTTGCAACAACGATGGTATACGGTGGCGTGCTGATATAGACGACGTAGTTCTGGCCACTACAGTAGGCGAGTCAGAAGACGATGACGGCGAAGCGATAAAAATCATACAAGGTAAACTCACCGCGAGAGGCGGTCGTTCAATCGCTGCAGCGTGTAAGCGTATGAAGGAAAACGGAGTTGCTCTGCCTGATATCATCAACACCAGAGGTTCGGGCTTCAAGCAGGGTGCGTTGGCTAAACTGCTAACCGAGGAGCAGGTAGAAGAACTAGCCTCTGGTCTGAGCTAATTAAACCAAGTTCTAAAACTCACAAATCAAACCCCGTAATCAGGCTTGGTCATCCAAACTTAGTCAATCAGGCTTGGTTATAAAAATCAAAACCCGCTCACTGATACCCAAAATCAAGCCTGGCTTACATAAGCTTGTCGGATGATGGTCTTAGCACCACGACTGTCCAGCCAGCTTTTGGCGAAAACTTCTCAGCTGACCCATAGACATGTAGCTTTCGCGCTTTGCTGATGGCAAACATTTTAAGATCGTCTTCGCGAATATAGTCTTGTTCTTTGTCTGAGTCTGCCGCTTTGGCGTCTGTCAACGTGATGTTGTGAACCTCACCTGACTTAACTAATCGCTTTAGTCGCGGATAATTTAGCGTTTGATCAAATAATGCATTGCCTCTGTGTCGATTGGCAATATCGAATCGTTCGAAAGCGTCATCATCAGATGCTGATTCCAGGGTAAATACAGAATTGGATCCAAATTCAGATCGAAAGTGAATACTCGCCAGAGCGTTAGCATCTTTGTTAGTGGACAGTGCAAGCAGTTTACCAATACCCTGAAGGTTCAGATTTTCTTCGGCGTGTCCTGATGCCGGATTCCCGTGATAGGCCTCAAACCCGGATTGCCTTGCACGCCTGACACTGCTCCACGAGGCATCTGAGAATTGCACTTTAATATTCTGAGCCCGAAGGGCTGTGCCTATGGTTAGAGCCATTCCGTTAACACCGTGTATCAGTACACCATTGGGTTCAGGGTTACTGATGCCCAGCCTGTCAGCCAAACGCTTTGCAGTAAAACTTTGAATAACCACCGTACCAATAATCAAACTGAACGTCAGTGGCACCAGGTATTCGGTTTGTGGTACACCGACTTCTTCTAATCGCAAAGCGAAAAGAGAAGAAACAGCTGCAGCCACGATACCGCGTGGTGCTATCCAGGCCAGAAACAATCGCTCTGGATTAGTGAGCCCGCTGCCCAATGTGCAAACCCAGACATTAATTGGCCGAATAATAAATTGTGCAACTAGTATCATTATCACCACTCCGCCAACGAAAAAGGGCAAGTTACTTAAGTCGAGTCGAGCAGCTAATAAAATAAATAAAGTTGAAATCAATAGAACTGTAAGGTCTTCTTTGAAATGCAATATCTCGTGTATGTGTAATCCGCGCGCATTTGCCAGCCAAATACCCATGACTGTTACGGCCAGTAAACCGGATTCGTGCTGCACTGATTCGGATAAGGCGAATACGATGACCACAAACATCAGGGTCAACACATTTTTTAAAAAATCAGGAATAAGATAGCGTCGCAGTGCTTCTTCAGCTGCGTATCCGGCAGTGACGCCCAACAACAGTCCAGTGCCAACCAATTTGGCCAGAATAATAGCGATTTTCGTTGCGGCTAAGCCTGGTTGGTCGAGTAATACGTATTCGAACACCAGCAGTGCCAGAAACACGCCGACGGGATCTATAAGAATGCCTTCCCAATGAAGTAAATGGCCAATTTTTTCAGATGGGCGAACAGTACGAAGCAGGGGTTTGATCACTGTTGGCCCGCTAACCACCGCGATAGAGCCAAACACAAATGACAACTGCCACGACAGGGAAAACACAAAGTGAACGGTGACTGTTAACAACAACCATGTGATTAAAACACCAACACTGATTAAACGCGTTACGACTGAACCGTGACCTTTTATGTCAGAAAAATTTAAAGTCAGGCCGCCTTCAAACAAAATGATGGCAACAGCCACCGAAACAAACGGAAACAGCGCATCGCCAAAGGATTCCTTGGGATCGAAAACACCAAATATTGGTCCGACGAGCAGCCCGGCTGTGAGCAAAAAAACTATAGAAGGTTGTTTAAGTCGCCATGCAAGCCACTGGCAAATAGCACAAAGACCGGCAAGCAGGGCAATGGTCAGTAGAGGGGAGTCATGCATGTTTAGTCTCGTTGGCTCACCTGGTTTGTTTACCCTGTTGGCTTACCTCGTTGGCTTATCCGGTTAGTTCGGCCGTTTAGCGCACTGTTTGCAAGCCCGGATTACGCGTCTGGTACGCGTATCTGATTGGCAACAATAGTAAACTAGTTGTTCTGCAAGTCATGCCATTCGTTAAGCCACTGCAAAGTGGATTCAATATGCGCAGCGTTCAAGCTATTTGACGTGGGCGCATCGGCTGCAAGCTCACCGATTGCATTAATGATAGTGCTTTGACACGCATCCAACAACTCCTGGATTATATTGTCTTTGCTTAAATCGCCGGACTGGTCTTTTAAGGGATCAAACCAAAGCGTGCAGCCCAAGCTGCTAAACAACTGCCAGACTCTCGTGTCAGCACCTTCAGGCAAGCTGCCTAAACGAACTGACAAATGCGTTTTGATGCTGACAAGCATGGCGTGTGCATCAGCTGGCGTACACTGATTACCTGCCGCAATTGTCAGTAGTGCCGTGGCGCGTGCTGTACCGTTTAACAGCGAATTGGAGTCTGTTTCCGCTATCGCACAGTATTGCATCACCAGATAAGCCAGAGCATCAGAATCTCGTTTGATGAGCTCATCAGCGTAAGCTTCCATCCATTGAAACAAATGAGCGTCCTGTGCAATGGCCAGGTCGGTTGCGCGAATTAACGCAGATCGCAAACGCTGCTTGTTATCATCACTGTACATACCTGTGTTTACAAGACAAATCACGCTCTGCTGCAGTTCGCTGTGCAATAGCTGAATAAGGTTTAACTGATCATTAAGATTATCGGGAATATAGATAAGGGTTTTATCGTTGCCATTGGCCTTGGCGGTTGCATCCAGTAAAACCTGTGGTCCTATCACTACAGCGATATCACTGAGCGAGTCGATCTGCGCCTGTTTTGAACCTGCCGTGCTTAGCTCTACCGAGTGAAGATCGATCAAATCTTCGTTGTGATAGCAATAAGTTTGAACACTCAGCATGAGATCCGGATGTTGCTCTTGTGTGCTCTCGTCAATAATGATCGAGAGCGCCTGAGGCCGGTGAAGAGCGGCACCTTCAATGATGTCGCGCAGCGTATCGTTGTCCAGTAAAAACGGCGAAGAATTGAAATACACTGCGAGTTTTGTGGCGCTGTCTGTGTCTGCGAGCGTCATCGCTTCGACAGCATTGACGGTCTGATCGTGTGAAGTGTTAGATAATTTGACGTTTGCCTTGGATTGAGGTGCCATTTCGTCTTCTCTAAATCATTTTTGACTGCGCTAAGGGTGATTGAAATGATATATTCATGCCATCTAAGACAATGAAGACGTGATTTCGGATGACAATAATATATGCGCTCCTGATGCTGGTAATGTTGGTCTTTGCCGGGCTGCAGTACAACGACGAAGACGGGCTTTACTGGGCTATCATCTATTTGGTTCCAGCTATGGCGTTGGGTCTGGCGGCGTTTGTGCCACACAGATTCACAAGCTTGCTGGGGCGAATTCTGCTGTTCTGTGCCATTGTTGTATTGGCTTTCGGGGTTTACGTATATTGGCCAGCCATATTGAATACCACACCCACATCCGAATGGTGGAGCCAAGAGTCCATTAATGAAGGATTCGGCGTGGCTATTGCCTATTTGTTCACTTGCTTGACTATTCCGCTGGCGTTTAGAAAGTCAACCCGTCGATTGCGTAAGTGAGTCTGGTTAGTTGAGTTTGCTTGCTTGAGCTCGCTTGTTAAGTTCGCCAGTTAAGGTGGCTAAGTCAAGTTCGCTAAGTTAAATTCGCTAGTCAAGTTCGCTAAGTTAAATTCGCTAGTTAAGTTCGCTTGGTGAAAACCAGTGCGCGGGCTTGTTGAAAAGATAAGATTGTGCAAACTTGTTCAACATCCTTGCATAACAGACCTGTTCGACAAACTTTTTTAGCAGACTTATTTGATAGTAAATAGGATATATCAGTTTGGATTCTTCAAAGCCGCGTTTCGGGATCATTATTTCAATGTTTCCCGAGCTGCATGAAACTTTCATTTTGCGAGAACTTGTAGCGCTTGAAAAGCGTGGCCTGCAATTTGATATTTTCAGTCTGCAGTTCCCGCGAGACCCTATCACTATTGATGATGCTATCCGCCTCAGTGAAGAGCGCACAACCTATGAAAAGCTGATCACTGCCAATACGTTAAAAGCATTTTTCTCCACATTAGTAACCCGGCCGTTGAAAACCACAAAAGCGATTGCCAAGGTGGTTTGGCATGGTCGCGATCGCCCTATGGATATCGTTAAAAATCTGGCAATACTGCCAGTGACTCTGCATTTTTATCAATTGGGTTCGGTGCGTGGTATTGAGCACTGGCATGGGCATTGGGCTAATATCCCAACCACGGCGTGTTGGTTTCTACAACAAATACACGGCATCACCTGGTCTGCCGCCATTCATGGCGAAGATATCTTTTCGCCTAATCGCTTTCTAAGTTACAAACTTAATGATGCTGCGTTCAGTGTAGTTTGTAGCGGTTATTTTTGTAGTCACTTACAACAGCAAATGGATTTAAAGCAGCCCGAGGATGTTCACCTGAACTATCACGGCTTAGACCCTCGGGTTATGCAACGCTCAGCAGAGCGTAGCTTTAATGATCGAGGAGGCAACGACAAAGAAGGCAATGACAATGAAGGCAATGACAATAAAGGCAATGACAGTGGATCAAGTCAAAAACTAAAACTTGTCAGTATTGGCAGACTAGTGCCCACCAAAGGGCACGATGTGCTCATTAAAGCCTGTGGCCTTTTACGCAAGCAATACAACATCGACTTCGAATTGCAACTGATTGGTTCTGGTCCCATAGAAACCGAACTACATGCACTCGCACGTAGCGAATCGGTTGATGATGCTGTTGAATTTCGTGGTGGCTTGGCATTTGAAGACGTTTTGGCCACTTTGGAACAAGCCGATATGTTTTGCCTGGCACCTCGGTTAATACCGGGACACCCGCCAGATGGCATCCCTAATGTTATTGCAGAAGCGATGGCCTTGCGTGTACCCGTGGTCAGCACGCGTGTCAGTGCAATACCAGAATTGTTAGAGTCCGGAAAAACCGGACAGTTGGTTGAGGTAGACGATGTCGAAGGGTTCGCAGCGGCAATTGCGGCTGTTGCACAAGACCCGGAGCTGGCTCGGTCAATCAGCGAAAACGGATTTAATAAAGTTGGCCAATTGTTCGATCAACAAAAAAACATCGATGAGTTAATTGATCTGTTTAATCGTTATGTACCCGGTAAGGTCACTTAGCACTGACGCCTGGTCACTTTTTCATTTTTCGCACCTGTTATTTTTAACTGATTTTTTAACCGAAAAGTTCTGTGAAACCAGCTAACAACAAGACCATTGTTTTTTGCATTGAAGCGCTCACTGTGGGTGGGGCAGAACAGATGCTTGTCGCCATGGCCAATCAGTTTATAGCCAGAACATGGCAAGTTCATATGGTTTGTTTAACTAAAGAGGGCGAGCTGGCTGAGAATCTTCATGCCGATGTGCACCTTCATGTCCTTAATAAAAAGCCTGGTGTCGATTTGCAATTGCCCCGTCGACTTCGAGCGCTTGTTCAGGGAATAAACCCCACCGCTGTCAATAGCCATTTATGGACTGCCAATTTGTGGACGCGTTTGAGCTTACTGCGAACCGGTATTCCTGTGGTTGTTACCGAGCACAGTCGTGATACATGGAAGCCGGCGCACTATAAACTTCTGGATAGATTGCTCGCTAAGTCAACCAACAAGCTGGTTGCAGTGTCTAACGATACCGCAGACTTTTACAAGCAAGATGTCGGCATAGCGAATAGCCTGGTTTGCGTCATTAACAACGGTGTGGATACAAAACGCTACGCTGCAGGCATCGGCACAACGCTTCAGGCTCAGTGGGCACCAAACAACGAAATTTTGATCGGTACTGTTGGCAGAATGGTCAGCGCTAAAAATCATATCCGGTTACTGGAGATGGTTGCTATCCTCAAAAACCAGTTGGATAACTTTAAAGTAGTGCTGGTTGGTGACGGCGAGCTAAAAGAATCCATTGAGGCCGCCGTGAAAGACAAACAGCTTGAAAAGCATGTGATATTAGCCGGAGCACGATCCGATATTCCTGATGTGCTGGCAGCGTTTGATATATTTGTACTCTCGTCCGACAGAGAAGGGCATCCACTAACCGCACTTGAAGCTCAGGCTGCAGGAACCCCGGTGGTACTCACAACAGCAGGTGGTTCTGCTGATGCTATCGCAAGTGAAAATAATCAGTACGGTGGAATACTAGTTGAGAAAGATGCGCAAGCGCTTGCCAGTGCTATAACAAAATTGCTGAGCGACCCCGACTTACTGAAAGCCATGTCAACATTTGCACAATCTCATGCTTTGGCACACTTCGATATGCAGCACATGGTTGATCAATACGAGCAACTGTTTACCGCTTAGCTTTTTACGGCATAGCCTAGAGTTGGCCAAGTCGTTTTATTGCCAGGTATCGCGTTATTAAGTCTGCCGATAAGTCACGCGGTGCAACATCCATTAACTTTGCACCACTGGCTGTGGCCAGCTTATGCTGCCTGGCCCGCTCAAGTCGGTAATTTTCTGCACTTAGCCACAGCAAAGCCTCCTCTGTGTTCGTGGGTTCGCTTTTTATCGCTGCATCCAAATCGGATTCGCGCAGGTCGGCCATAAGCACCAGGTGTTTGCCCTTTAAGCGTTGCAGAGCACTTAATGCAGACTGCCCATCTTCGTTGCGCAGGTTCGTAATAAGGATTACCAGTGCTCGGCGTCGCAGCCTTACCGCAAGAGTTTCTACCGCTTGCACGTAGTCTGGCAATTCGCGCGTGGCTTCTAAATCGTAAAGGCCGTTCATTAAGCGACGGGCTGCGTGTATGCCTTTGGCTGGTGGAATCCAGCGATCAACGCCACCAAATGTCATGATGCCGGTTGCATCACCTTGTTGCAGTGCAACGTGAGCCAATAAAACAACTGCATTTAGCGTATCGTCCATGTGCGAAGAACGCTCGTCCTGATGGCGCATACGCATGCTGCAGTCAAGTAGAAACACTATTTGCTGATCGCGTTCCTGAGCATATTCTCTGGCAATCAGCTTTTGCATTCTGGCTGTTGCCTTCCAGTCGATTTGCCTCAGACTGTCACCTTCGCGGTACTCGCGTAGTTGGTGAAAATCGCTGCCTTCACCGGGGCGTGGCAAGCGGCGCACACCCATGTTGTCCAAGTTTCTTTTGCTGAGCAGCAAGCCAAAGAGTTTACTGTTTTTAAAGTTAGGATAAACCTTAACGTTGTTCTTACAAGGCAATAGTTTTTTTCGATACCACAAACCCAGTCTTGTAGACACTTGCGTGTCTATACCGACAAATTTCATTTGGCCGCGATTTTGAGCCATGATCTCGTAGTTTACCCGCGTGGTTTCCTGTCCGGGTAAGGTCAGTTTGCGAGGCAGTCCTCTTATGTGACATTGTTGTGGGTGCATGTCATGAACGTTCAATTTGACACTTTTGTTATTGGAGCTAGTAATGCTTAACCCCACATCGCTCCATTGTCCATGGGACAGTACCTTACGTATATCACGCCGGCCTTCAAGTTTTACACCGCGAAGGCTCAGCCAATCAATCACCATCAGCACCAATAGCGCTGCAGGCAGAATCAGCCACGGCATAAAAAGAGACGGGTAGTACGCCAGCAGGACAGCGCTTGCTGCCAGTATGAGGCCAAGCCAAAGCAGGCGCGGAGTTGGTATCACGTTCTTGGTGCTTCAACCGTGGTCAGTAAGTTGCCAATCACGTCATCTGGCGTGTAGCCTTCAATCTCCAAATCTGGTGTTAATTGCACCCGATGTCGAAGTACCGCTGTTGCAATTTGCTTAACATCATCAGGTGTTACAAAATCATTGCCATGCAACAGCGCGTTTGCACGAGCAGCACGTAACAAAGCAATGGAACCGCGAGGTCCTGCGCCGATGTCTATACCACTCCATTCACGTGTTGCCGTCACGATCTTCACAACATACTCCTGTACCGCAGTATCCACCGCAATGTAACTTGCAGCGTGTTGAATCGCCACCAGGTCATCGACGCTAATCACAGCTTGTAAAGCGCTTAAATCAAGTTGATTGGCAATACTTTCGTGAGTGATCTGCTGCAGCATCCTGAGTTCTTCTGCTGGTGTAGGGTAGTCAATGAGCACTTTGCACAAAAACCGATCGAGTTGGGCTTGTGGCAGTGGATAGGTGCCTTCCTGTTCAATCGGATTTTGTGTTGCTATAACAATAAAGGGTTGTGGTAGCGCACGGGTTTCACCTTCAATACTCACCTGTTGTTCTTGCATAGCTTCTAACAGGGCCGACTGTGTCTTAGCTGGTGCCCGATTAATTTCATCTGCCACAACGACATTGGCGAACACCGGGCCCTCTCGCACAGTAAAGGATTGTTGATCGTTGTCGAACATGGCATGACCAACTATGTCACTGGGCATTAAGTCTGGTGTAAATTGAATACGCACATCTGTGGCTTGAGCTGAAAAAGCCAGACACCTGGCAAGAAGCGTTTTTGCCAGACCCGGAACACCCTCTATCAGTACGTGTCCACCTGCTGCAATTGAAATAAGCAATTCATCAATTGTTTTTTCCTGACCAATGACCACCTGGCCAAAATTGGTTTTCAGCTTGTTCAGGTTTTGATGTGCAGTGGCAAACGAATTTGGGTCAATCATGGGCACAGATTACTCGGTTAAATTCTGTTGGTTAAACAACTTCTGATGGTTTATTTTTTGTAGCGCCTGGCTGGTTTTAAGTATGTTGGCATCACCTGAGGTTTTAGCAAACAGAACTTTTTCGGCTTGTGACGCCGAGCATTTCAATATTTTACTGGCATGCTTAATTAATTCTGCACGATCTGCGTCTTCTTGTTCTGCAGTCATGGCGTGTTTGGTACCCAGTTTGCCTCGCTGTCTGGCAAGTTGTTCCAGCGTACTTTGTTGTACGTTGGTCACAATCTCTGGTGTGTGTTTGTGGCGATACCAGTATTCGCCGCGTGCTTCCAGGTGGGCCATCAAGTTGTTGTTGATTGGTGGGAGCTCCTGTTCAATTGGGCCAAGTCGAGTCGATGCCCAGCGAAGAAAGCCTGCTAAAACCATCATTGCCACTAATATGCTGACGGTGAACTTGTTCCACACGAATTTAAACAAACCAGGTTTTCCTGTCGGTCGATATACCAGCATCATCGATTTAGTTTTTGCCGATTGCGTCAACCATAATAATGCGTAGGCATGATCGAGTAGTTCAAGCTGTATGTTGTAAAACAGTGCAGGGTCTGAATAAACGCTAAAGTAGCCTTCTCCCATTGATTTGTAAACGAGTATGGTTGAGTCGACAATTGTGTCTAACGAATTATTACCAGAACCATCTTCGCCCATGAAATTATTGATAAAATATGGGCCATGTTTTGTGCCCAATAGCAGTTTGTCTTCAATATCTTTGTCATTCAGCCATACATAAAAAACATTACTGTCGACTGAATGCTCAGCTTTCTGATCTTCCGACAAGTCGTATTCTTCGAGGCTTGCAACGCCTAATTGCTCCAGCAGAGTACTGGCAACGTTGGTATCCTCAAAAGCAGATTCATCACCAGGGCTAGTCAATAAAATCCCCCCGGAATTTATCCAATTCAGGATTGACTCAACTTCGCGCGGGTCTTCTAATTCCAGCAAATTATCTAGCAGCAATACCCCGGTTTCTTTAATATTTAACTGTGTTAGCACTCCGCGATTTTCGGCCATCATTGTTTCAAAGCCGTGCTTTTCTAAAAACCGGCTGGCTGCCAGAAAAGGATTTTTCCGTGCCTCCGCGCTTTGTGCCTCATAATAAGTTTCTTGCTCGAACTCCATTGTTTTATACAAGCCATAGACACCGGCACCGATGGCAATCATCAGCAGAATAGGCAGTATTGGTAATTCACGAGACTTCATGATGCAGCCTTACCAAAGGCTTTGTGCCAATCATCAATGAGTATCTTAATTTGATGCTCTTCCTGGGGTTGATTAGCGTAAGCTTCTCGTTGCCATACGCTCATCAATGTGGAAAAAGTGGTTCTTTGATTTTCATTTGCAACAGCGGAAACGCTCTGTTTACAGTCAGACTCAGTAGCACCGCTGGCTATTTTTAGTTCGTATTCGGTCATGATGGCGCGCAATGCACCACGAAATAAAACACTGAGGGCTTTTCGTCTTTCACCCTGATGCAACAGTCTTTCTGCTGTGGCGACGATATCCTGTGGCAAATCCTGAGTGAGAGGGTGACTTTTTGCATCCTCTTCATCGCGATTACCCCTCGTTAGCGCATTGCCAGTTTGCACGGGTACACGAGTAAATTTGATGATGGTATAAATGAGTAACACCACGAATAAAATAGCAGCACCCCAAATGAGTAGTTTGAGCACACCAGCGACTGATCGAGCAATATTACTGAGCCATTCAACAAAGTTGGGATTAAGTTTTTCTTCTTCTCTTTTTTCTTCGTCTTTATCAAAATTAAATTTTGGCACTGTACGTGTTTTGGTTACACCAAAGTCATCAGAAGCCATGACCTCAATCAAACTTTTTTCAACCTCCGATGCAGATGGCAGGTATTGCGCCCGATTTTCGGCCCAGGTTTTCTCACCGGGTGCCATGCACAGTATTAAAATCAACACGCTAGCAAGGCTTGCCCGCGTGCGCGGTGTTATATTCCGAAAACGATGCTCAATGTCCCAGGCTTCCAGGTGCATACGTCTATTAATGTAAATGATAAATCCACTGGCAACATAGAAGGGTGCCACCAGAGCACCTGCTACAACAGAAGCAAAGGAGGCGGCAATGAAGTAGGGTTCGAATTCATTGCTGTCAGCATTTAGTAAAAAGCTACTCCAATCGACTTGACCGATAATATTGGGTAAGAAAAAATACGCGAAAAATGCGATCAAGCCATACGTTAAAAAGACTTCTATGTGCAAACAAACCAGCATCAGTAAGTAATGCCTGGTGGTTACCATAGTGAGTGTGTCTATACGAACAGCCCGTAGTTTTCTTGGTAGTTTTTCCAAAAAGACAACACCATAAGTCATGGAGCGCTTGGGGCTGAAACGTGCCAACGTTAAATAGGTTTTAAACAGTAACCAAAAGTGGCTCTTGGTTAGTTTTACTGCCTCTCTCTTACTGATTGGTTCTGAAAACAAAGCGCGCGACAGATAAAAATGCAACGGCAGCTCGTACAGTGGCTTCAGCCACCACCAAAAAAATATCATCAACGACCAACCGAGCCAGTACTGGATTGCTGCGCTAAGCACAAATACGGGTACTGAAAAAAATAGCCACAGCACTGAGAGCGATAAAAAGTGCGATCTTGCGAGCGTAAATCCGGCATCCATTGCCTGCCATGCTGAGCGCGGCCTGGGCAGGACTGTCAGGTTTTCGATATCAGCCACGGTGCTTGAGCCTGCGTCCAGAGAGTGCTAAGTAGGCGATAATCAATATCCACATAACCACGCCCACAATAATCTTAATTTCAAATGGCCTGTTATTAGCAGACCAGTAGGCTTCTATAAATGCGGCAAACAATGTCATCAGTCCAGCGCCAATAATAATAGGCACTGATTTTTTAGCTGCCCGCATTAATGCTAAACGTCGAGTTTGCCGACCCGGTTTGATAAGCGCCATTCCGAGCATAAGTCCTGCTGTACCACTGATACACAAAGCAATTAGTTCTGGTGCACTGTGCCCTGCGACAAATCCCCAAAAAGTTTCGTGAAAACCAACTGCGGTTAAGTGCCCAGCGGCAGCGCCAATATGAATGCCATTGAAAACCAGAAAAAACACGCTGCCAACACAGTACATAATGCCGCTGGCAAATACGCGAAAGTCGATACCAATATTGTTGGCGATATAAAATCCGAACATGTAAAGATTGGTTTGGGATTCCAGCCCTTCAGGTCTTATTGAACCGTTGGCCGGATCATACATTTGTTCCAAAGCGAAGCGTTGCCTTGAGCCCATGAACAAGTCTGCAAAATCAACTGAATAAGCTGCAAGTACACCGCAGATTATCGTGGGAACAAAAAAAAGTAAGCTTGCCACTGTCAGCAACTTGTGTTGCTCTCTCAAGCCTGCAGCAAAGCCACCACCAAAAAACCGCATCATTTTGTCTAACACATGAGCACGATGTTTGTAGAGCTGATGATGCGCACGAACAATAAGATCGTGCAAGCGGTTGGTTAGTGCGTGACTGTAACCACGACTCAATGCCAGAGCATGTTGCTGGCAGAGCGCTGCATACAACTTCGGTAAATCACTGTTGTCAGATGTAGCTTTGTGCCAGATGCGTTTTGTCTCGAGCTTGTTCAAAGCACTCTCGAGTTGCTGCCAATCCGTTTCGTATTGTTGTTCAAATACTTGTTGATTGAGCATCCGACTGTCCTCGCAGTATCCACTGAGCCCAACTTTTTAATGTGTGAACCGGGTCTTGATTATCTTCTATCAGGTGGCTTAACACACTGGCAAGTTCGCTTTGCCGATCAGCTGACAAATTGCTACAGCGCTCTGCAAAATCAACAATAGACTGCCGCTGGTCACGGCTTAACCATTCAGGCGGAGGTGTACCGACGTCATGAACAAACGTGGAAGGAGGGGCGGCTTTATCGCGGTAAATGACCAAAGTACCGGCGGCCAAATCACCAAGTCTTCTGAATCGATTGTCGAACATCATGCAAATTAGTCCAACCATATAAAAAAATGGCAGGCTGTCGACTACGCGGAGAAAATTTCTAACCAGAGCGCCCGACAGGGTGATTGGCGTGGCGTTGTCATGCACCACCCACAGACCAAACGCTTTTTTACCAGGTGTGGTACCGGTCATTGCTTCAAATGTGGTGGAGTAAAACCAGTTTAATAAAAACTGTGCAATCATAAAGATACCAATGAATGCGACGCCGTCATCCGCACCACCGGTTGAACTGCCTACCACAGTACCCAGGATAATTAAAATAACCGTACGTATCGTGCCATCCACCAGCCAGGCCATCCCTCTGACGACCGGGCCGGCAACGGCAATTTGTAACAGCGCACCTTCTGGTGTTTCCACAGTATGGAGCGTGTCTACCGCCTTATCCATTGGTGTACTAATGGACCTACAACCTATTTAATTTGTTATTGCTGGCGTAGTTAACCCGTCGGTAAGCCTGGCAGGTCTGGCATGCCTGTCATCATGGCTGCACCGCCTGCAATACCAGCGACAATTGCGGCAACAATAAACAGGATATACAAGATACCCAGTACCTTTTCCCAGCCGCGCGTTGTGCGGGGTGCGCCGAAGCGATTGGCGTGCTTGTGCCCGGGCCAGAACATGATGTACAGGCTTCCAATAAACACGACTAAATTGACGAACGGAATGAAAGAGCCAACGAATACCAGTAGTGACCACCAGCCGCTGTGATTTCTGTCATGCAGGCGCTTTATCATCATGCAAACGGTGACATAGATAAAAGCGATAAGCAGAACAATACCAACGAGCCCCAACACGATAAGCACTGGATTGGAAAAGTCGCCCCCTTCCACCACACTGCTGATACCGGCAGGACCGCCCATGAGCATGGATCCAAGAAACCCCAAAACGCCGAGGACGAGGAAAAAAACCAGCATGGCCGCAAATAACTGACCCAGATAAGACAATACTGACAAACGGCCTTTAGCTGACCAGGTTGACGTCTGTATGGTGGTGGCGTTGGCGCTATTGTCCAGATTCGCCGAGGGGGCCGCGTAGGGGTCGTTGCTCATAAGCTATTTTTCTCCAAATCCTTGCTGTGTTTTTACGTTATTTTTCACTCATTAATCGTAGCGTATATTTACGACTAAAACATAACCGTTTAATAGCATAGTGGGCATATACTGCTTATATGAGTTCATATCCTGAATTAAAGCAACGCATCGAATCGACCATTGCAGAAAACAATGGCGATGGTCGAAAACTGATCGCTATAGCTGGTCCTCCCGCTTCGGGTAAAAGCACATTGCTGGCGGCAATAGTACAAAGTTTGCAAAAACAGTTTGGCGAAGAGCGTGTGGTGGGCATTCCTATGGATGGTTTTCATCTCGATAATGATCAGCTCGACCTTGACGGGTCGCGTGCGAGAAAAGGTGCGCCGCACACATTTGATGTTGGTGGTATCCAGTCACTAGTCTTACGGTTAGGCACAAAAGAATCACCCATTTATGCTCCCGAATTTGATCGCGCCAGTGATTTGTCACGAAATTGCGCTATAAAGATCGATAGTCAACACGATGTTGTATTGATTGAAGGCAATTATTTACTGCTTGATGAACCGGGTTGGAAAGACCTGTCTCAACACTTTGATTTAACGGTTCGCATAGATGTGCCTGTTAATACACTGCGAGAACGATTAGTGCAGCGTTGGTTGCAGCACGGCCTTGATGAAGATGCCGCAACCAAAAGGGCGCTGAGTAATGACATACCCAACGCGGAAACAGTGCTTTCACAATCAACTGAAGCTGATTTTGTTTACCGCCCTGAGATACTGAAATGAGTGCAACTTCAACAACGGTCGGATGGCGAGAGTGGGCGGAATTGCCCGAGCTTGGTGTACCGGCTGTAAAAGTAAAAATTGATACGGGTGCAAGAACGTCCGCCTTGCATGCAATAGATGTCGAAAGAAAAAAGGTGGATGGGAAAGACATGGTGAGCTTTACAGTTCAGCCTGTTCAGCGCAACAAAAACGTGATGGTCAGGGCGCAAGCTCCGCTTATTGATATTAGATCAGTATCCGACTCTGGTGGGCATACTGAAAACCGTTACGTCATTAGCTCTAAACTGATTCTTGGTGGTCTTGAAAGGGATATTGACATTACGCTAACAGAACGTAACAGTATGCTGTTTAGAATGCTCATAGGACGAACCGCTTTGGCGGGCGGTGTTTTGGTTGATCCGGCCGCATCATTTTTATTTGGGCGTAAGTCCACACGACTTATTTATTCATCAAACTCCGAGGCAGGAACATGAAGATTGCTCTGCTATCGCGTAACAGGTCATTATATTCCTCGCGTCGAATCATTGAAGCTGCCGAATCACGTGGGCATGAAGTACAGGTTATCGATGTACTTCGCTGTTATATGAACATCGTCTCACGCAATCCAAGCGTGCACTTGGAGGGACAGCAACTTGAAGACTTTGATGCTGTCATTCCCAGAATCGGGGCATCAGTAACATCCTACGGTACCGCGGTTATCAGGCAATTTGAAGTCATGGGTGTGTATACGCTTATCGAATCTGTGGCTCTGGCACGATCTCGCGACAAGCTGCGTTCTTTACAATTGCTTTCACGCAAAGGTATTGGTTTGCCGGTTACCGGCTTTGCTAACAAACCGGGTGATACAAAAGATTTGGTCAAAATGGTTGGCGGTGCGCCGTTGGTTATAAAACTACTCGAGGGCACGCAAGGCATTGGGGTGGTTTTAGCGGAAACATCTAAAGCGGCAGAAAGCGTAATTGAAGCCTTTATGGGGTTAAAAGCCGATATCCTGGTACAGGAATTTATAGAGGAAGCAGGTGGCTCGGATATTCGTTGTCTTGTTGTTGGTGGCAAAGTTGTGGCCTCCATGCGCAGACAAGCACCAGAAGGCGAATTTAGATCCAACCTGCACCGTGGAGGCTCTGCAAGCCTGGTCAAAATATCACCTGAAGAGCGGCAAACTGCCGTCAGCGCAGCAAAGATATTAGGTTTATCAGTTGCCGGTGTAGACTTGCTGCGTTCTGATCGCGGCCCTTTGGTGATGGAAGTGAACAGCTCACCCGGTCTTGAAGGAATAGAGGCGGCCAGTGGCAAAGATGTTGCCGGTATTATCATTGAGCAGTTAGAAAAAAATGTGGTTCGTGGAAGTACAAAAACGCGTGGTAAAGGTTAGTGATAGATGCGGTTAAAAAGAACGAAGCTATTACAATAGCCGGTGTGACGGTTGCGCCGGGTAAACGCCAATACATAGACGTGCCGCTACCACCGATGTACACACACACATCGGTATCTATGCCGGTGCACGTGATCAATGGTCGTAATGCTGGGCCAACATTGTTTGTCAGTGCTGCTATTCACGGTGATGAAATCAATGGCATTGAAATTATTAAAAGGCTGCTGGGAACCAAATCTCTTAACCGGCTTAATGGAACGCTTATCGCAGTGCCTGTGGTTAATGTATACGGGTTCTTCTCGCAATCACGGTATCTGCCAGACCGACGAGACTTAAACCGATCGTTTCCTGGTTCTGATCGCGGCACTATGGCATCGCGATTGGCCGACACATTTATGAGCGAGATCGTTGAAAAATGTACGCATGGTATCGACTTTCATACCGCTGCTGCAGGGCGTGCAAATCTACCGCAAATTCGGTGTGACTTAGATGCCAGTGACGAGATGTTGCCTTTAGCGAAAGCATTTTCACCGCCTGTGATTCTTGATTCACAAACACGAGCAGGTACGCTGCGAGCAGCCGTGAATGAAAAGCCCGTTTTACTTTATGAAGCTGGTGAGGCTTTGCGCTTTGACGACTTGGCGATACGTGCTGGTGTTAAAGGTTCATTAAGGGTTATGCGGTATTTAAAAATGTTACCACCTGCCAGGTCAGACGGTAAATACGAGCCCACTATTGCCAATGACAGTGTTTGGATGCGAGCACCGCAGAGTGGCATAGTACGCTCACGCTTACAGTTGGGGGCGATAGTTAAACGCGGCGATTCTTTAGGTCTGGTCTCTGACCCGTTTGGTGAAGCCGAAGAAGAAGTTATTAGTCAGGTGTCGGGTGTACTGGTAGGGCGAACCACCATGCCATTGGTGCACGAGGGCGAGGCTTTGTTTCATGTTGCTTGTCTTTCTTCTACCAAGTCGGCAGCACGAGTGGTCGACGAATTTCATCAAGAGTACGAGCAAGCACAATTGCGCCCTGTGCAAGATCTATGATGCTGCGACCACAGTAATGCGTCGGTTTTGCTTACCCTTATTTTCTATTTTTCGCACAAGCATTGCGCCAATCTCTTTGGTGGATGCCACATATGTACCACCGCACGCTTGTAAATCGATACCGTCTATGTCCACTAATCGCACAGTACCTTGTGCATTACGTGGTGGCTTGACTGACATAGTGCGCACTAACTCTGGCTGCGCATCAAACTCTGCATCTTCTATCCAGCGTGTGCTGATTGCAGCATCACGTAAAATGTATTCGTTTAACTTGGTGGTTAATGCTTCTTTGTCTAACGGCTCTTTTAAATCAAAGTCCAGTCTTGCACGATCGAGTTGTATGGAGCCGCCGTTAACCGGAGCATCGATAATGGCACACAGCAAATGCAAGCAGGTATGAAAGCGCATCAGCGCATAGCGTCTATCCCAGTCCAGTTTCAAGGTGACTTGATCACCTACTGCCATTGCGGGTGATTCAATTATATGAATCTGCTCGCCTGATTCTCGATCCTTTCGTGTGTCGGTAATGGCTTGTTCATCACCGTTACCTAGTACCGCATGCCCGTGATCACCTAATTGTCCACCTCCATGTGGATAACAGATACTTTGGTCAAACTGTACGCCACGCTCGTCAATATGCGTAACTTTCGCCTCGCAGGTTTTCAAGTAGCTGTCGTCGCGGAATAGTTCTTTGGTAATAAGACTCATGTTTACATTCCTGATGCTCTGTACGCTACCCGGATCAAGCTATCGGTCCGGACTTAGCAAAGCTTGGGTTTGTGGTATTCGCACCGGATGCCATCGCTTTTGAGCAGAGGAACAGGAGCATGCCAACCGGAGACGCAGAGTACCACGAGTTTGTTACCCGAATTGTACAAGGAGAAACACTACTTGCCAAAGTCTTGCACGATGTGTCGGTTGGGATAGATTATCCAGACAGCTTGAAAGTAGTTGATAGCAGTAGAATTGGGTTCATTAGTCATTCATATGGTGGGCGCATGACTATATGGGCGCCAGCTTTCGATCAACGTATCAAGGCATCGGTTTCTAATTGTGGTTGTGTTAACTATAAAGATTTATTAAATAGAGACATTGGAATCCAGCCCGAGTTTTGTGTGCCTGGTATTATGAATGAGTGCGATATCGAGGATATAGTTCGGTTGATAGCGCCCCGAGCCTTGTATAGTTCGGCCACTGAAGAGGATAAGTATTCACGTGGTGCTAGAGCTCAAGCTTATTACATCGGCTGCAAACCAATGGAAAGGTTTCGCTTAATAGTTAGTCCTCGGTATGTCAGCCGTTTGTATGAGCCATATATACTAATTGCCCGCCTTCTTACATCAAAATTATCGGGGATGTACCTTAATCCCATCATTGAATTGCAATTGTTAAAATACTGCTGGATCCCAGCCCAATGTTCCACTAGCATCGGTTGAAGTTCAATCTCCAATTCGTGGAAGATTGTTTTTTAATTCTGGAGCTTGTGAAATGAATTTTCGTGCATTTTTATACCCATCTGTTGTTGCCTTATCTGTTTCTTAGGCTGCTTGTAGCAGCTCTAATGACAACGGTGGTACCTCCAGTGGCGCAAGCGCTTCTGGCGGCACAGGCACTACCTCCGGTGGCGCAGGTACCACAGGCACAACTACAGGCACAGGCACAGGCACAGGCACAACTACAGGCACAGGCACAGGCACAACTACAGGCACAGGCACAGGCGGTAGTAATGATCTCAGCGCAATCGCCGGTTTGTGGGATGCTACGGAAGATGCTGATGGCTTCGAAGATGTTTTTTACATTGAGATTTTTGCGGATGGAAACGTGACTAGCTGGGATTACCTCGGAGATGAATTTGATGCAGAAGAAAATTGTTACGAATCATTTTCATACACCGTGCAAAACCTGGGTAGCAACCGGTACGACTTTCCTGGAGAAGACATCACCGTAACCGCTAGCGGCAATGTGCTAACAGTTACTGACGCCGAGGGAACGTTCCAATACCCTCGGGTTACCGCGTTTACATCAGCTGCGTTTAACGAATGTATTTAGCCTGCTACTAATATGAAGCGAGCCCTGATATTGGGCTCGCTTTGCCTTCTTGAATTTCCTCTGGCCATCACCTGGTCGTATTTAGTTTGATAGCTTGCAATTAACAAGTTGCTGTTACCAACTGATGCGTCTAATGAAAATTACGCGAATGCGTGGTTAAGTCACCGAGCATCCAGCTAAGGTCTTCAATCTTTTTAGCGACCAAATGCACAACCTCTTTCTCACGCTGTGTTACACCCCATACGCTGACCATCTTTGCGCCCAACACTTCCTGACGAAAGTTTTCGACTACCTGATGCCATAGAATTACATTCATAGGGCCATTCTCATCTTCTATGGTCATGAACATCACACCGTTAGCAGTGCCGGGTCGCTGGCGTACTTTTATAATGCCAGCCAGTCGAGCCATTCGCCCATTGGGTACAGCAGACCAGCTAGTCGAATCAATGATGCGTCGCTTGCCCAGTTTGTCTCGTAGCAAAGCTAAAGGGTGACGTCCCAGCGTTAAGCCTGTGCTCATGTAATCGGAGACAATGTTTTCACCTTCGGTTGGCAAGGGCAGTTGTTGTGTTGGTTCTGTAGCAGAAGCATTTTCAAGTAGTTCGGGCAGTTGCTCAACGCCCAGTAAATCCCACTGTGCCTGATGCCGATCACCGCTGATGTTCTCTAGTGCACCGGCCACAGCCAAGGCTTGCTGATCGCCCTGATTAATGCCACTACGTCGAACCAGGTCTGCGGCAGTTTTAAATTGAGCACACTCTCTTGCCGCTAATACTTTGCTAGCGCCGGTTTCTGTTAAACGCGCTACTATTCTAAAACCCAATTGCACCGCTGGTTCGCCGTTTTTCCCAGGCACCAAATAATGATCCCAATCGCTTAAATTAATATCCACTGGCAACACCTCAACCCCATGCCGACGTGCGTCCTGGGTTAAGTCAGATGCGTCGTAAAACCCCAGTGGCTGACTATTAAGCATGGCGCAAAGAAAGGCTGCCGGTTCGTGGCACTTTAAATAACAAGACACATAAACCAGTAAGGCGAAGCTTGCGGCGTGTGATTCAGGAAACCCGTATTCGCCAAAGCCTTCTATTTGTTTAAAAATGCTTTCAGCGAACTCAAGTTCATAACCGTTTTTCAGCATGCCACCAATCACGTTGTCTTTAAACTGAGTGACTGCGCCAACGCGTCGCCAGGCGGCCATGGAGCGTCTTAACTGATCAGCCTCTCCGGCGGTAAAGCCTGCAGCGACCATCGCAATTTCCATCACCTGTTCCTGAAAAATAGGTACGCCTAATGTTCGTTCAAGTACGCGCTCAAGATCTTTATTAGGGTAGGTGACTTCCGCTGTGCCTTGGCGTCGCTGCAAATACGGATTAACCATGCCACCCTGAATAGGTCCGGGTCTAACGATAGCCACTTCAATGACAAGGTCGTAGTAGTTGCGTGGTCGCAGTCGTGGCAACATCGACATTTGTGCGCGCGATTCAATTTGAAAAACACCGATGGTATCAGCTTTGCAAATCATGTCGTAGGTGGGCGTATCATCTGGTGGTACATTCGCCATGGTGTAATCAATGCCACGAAAATCCTTGATTAAATGAAAGCACTTGTTAATAGCCGTTAACATGCCCAAAGCCAACACATCGACTTTCATTAAACCCAGCTCTTCCAAGTCGTCTTTATCCCACTGAATAATGGTGCGATCAGGCATAGCGGCGTTTTCTACCGGCACCAGTGTTGAAAGATCTTTATCGGAAATAACAAAGCCGCCTACGTGTTGAGACAAGTGCCGGGGAAACCCGAGAATTTGTTCCAGTAACCATGCAAATCGTGTCATTAACGGGCTGCTTGCATCAAAGCCCATTGACTGCAGGCGTTCGCCAATCACATTAGCGCCATCCCACCAGGCTAATGACTTTGATAAGGCATCAACCTGTTCGGGTTGCAAACCCAGCACTTTGCCAATGTCACGAATGGCACTGCGTTTTCGGTAGCAACTGACTGTGGCTGCCAGGGCTGCCCGATGCCGACCATATTTAGTGTAAATGTATTGAATGATTTCTTCGCGGCGTGCGTGTTCGAAATCGACATCGATATCGGGTGGTTCATTACGCTCTTTTGATATGAATCGTTCAAACAACATGCTGGTGCGAGAAGGGTCGACCTCAGTAATACCCAAGCTATAGCAAACAGCCGAGTTCGCCGCTGACCCGCGGCCTTGGCACAGTATTTTTTGAGAGCGTGCAAAGTGCACAATGTCGTACACCGTTAAGAAGTACGATTCGTATTTCATGTGTTCAATAAGCGAAAGCTCGTGCTCAATTTGTTCGGTGACATGATCTTCAACGCCATCGGGCCAGCGCCAACGCATACCCTCATAAGTTAGCTGACGCAAATACTCATTGGCCGTTAATTCGTCGGGCACCACCTCTTTTGGGTATTGATAATTAAGCTCACCTAAGTCGAAATTGCAAAGTGCTGCAACATCGGCGCTATTTTGTATGGCTTGCTCCGGGTAGATAGAGCACAGTGCACGCGCATCGCGCATATACCGCTCGCCATTTTGAAACAGCTTTTTACCGGCAGTGTCCAGGGTGCAATTATGCCGAACGCAGGTGAGCACATCTTGTAAGGCGCGCCTTTGCCGCCTGTGCATATGCACATCGCCCGTGGCCACAACAGCCAGCTCAAACCGATTGGCCGTGTCGATTACCCAGTGCTTGTGCTTTTCATCGTAAGCGCCGTAGTGAAGTTCGAGTGCTAAGAATACATGCGGCCCTAACTGGGTAAACCAATGCAGCCATTGGTCGATGTACTCTTGTGGGGTAGCAGGGTGGTAGGGTGGCACCAGCAACAAGCAACAGCTATCGAGCCCGGCATTGTCGATAAGCTGGCGGCTAATATCGTATTCGCCTTTTTCGGCAGCACGCCGCGCTTGAGTAATAAGCCGACACAGCCGCGAATAACCACTGGCATCGCGTGCCAAAGCCACTAGCTTAAAGCCATCGTCGAGCGCAAATTCGCTACCGACGATAAGCTTAAAGCCAATATCCCTGGCCCGTCCATAGGCCCGCACAATACCCGCCATGGAACACTCGTCAGTAATGGCCAAGGCGGTATACCCCAGACTAGCCGCCATATCGACCAGCTCTTCAGGCTTTGATGCACCGCGCAGAAAGCTGAAATTGGACACGCAGTGCAGCTCTGCATAGGCGATAGCGGTGTCTGTGGTGTTGTGATTCTCCATAGACTGTATAAATATCCAGTTATTATATATGCCGTACCCACTGTATATAATACCAGTTTATCATGTTGAACGACGATCATTCCAGAGCTAGGTGATTGCCATGCACAATAATTCTTTATCATTCTTTGCTATCCTTCCGTAATTCATTCGTTATTCTTTTTTGTTATTCCTTGTTGCATTGGCGAATGAAGCTGTGTACCATAGTCTCACTATTGGCAGTCTACAGAAAGGATTGCTAATTTAGACGACGGGAAGGAAGGGTACATATATGTCCATTACAATCGAAGAACTGAATAGCAAGCGCGCGCGACTAAAGAGCGAGTTGGAAGATATCGAGGCCACAATACGGGTATTGCAGTCTCACGAACTTAGCAACGGACAAAACAACCACTCAACGTCTCCAAAAGCGAATGATGATCCTGCGCCCAGCGTTTTCAGCGAGACTGGCGAAATCGATCTGGACAAGCTTGAGTTGCCAGCAAAAACACGTATTAACAAGCCAACACTTGAAGACGAGGTTCGGGGTATCGTTAGCCGAATTTCTGCGGAATTTACTGTTACGCATGTATACGCTGCGTTAAAACAAATGGGTAAAGACAAAAATGACGCCAAGCATTACAGGAACCGTGTCTCTATAACAGTCAAGAAACTTGCTGAAGATGGCTTTGTTGAGCGTACATATAAAGGCAAAGGAAACGAGCCTCATCGATACCGCCGTGCAACCAATGTACGCAACATGATGAGCGAAAAAGAAAAGTATAGCCTTGCATAGATGAGTTAAAAGTCGGGGTCTGCTGCGAACAGACCCCTTTTATCAACCGTGTCGGACTGGCACATTAACAAGGAGACCAGTATGCGACTAGAAACCGCGCTGTGGTGCTACCTCATTAGGTTGAGAGCTGGCGAACCAGCAGCACTTATCAGAAGAGACTAAGTACAAGTCAAAAATTGGTGACGGGGTGGCTGAATGGTCAGGCGGTACCCTTGAAAAGTAACCTATGCCGGTTCGAGTCCGGTCCCCGTCTCATTTTTTTGACTCACAAACTATACCATACTAAGCATTGCTTGCTGATATTTTCCGGTAAGTGCTTGTTTTTAAATAGTGTTTAATTTACTCTCACGCCTTGCATTTCAAGCAAAAAGGCCTGCATCTCACATGGACAAGCCTGCCTACACGAGATAAGTCCATTTATGGATCGCTCTGCTCTTGAGTGCATTTGAAGCGAGTCTTGCCTAGAAAAGTTCATAGAAAAGTTGTAATCCGCCTTGTGTCTAAATTCTTGAAGCACAACAAAATCATTGGCTGCACTAGCCAGCAAAGGAGGGCATGAAGGAGAGCCAGTCATATGCCTTAAGCTAGAGTTGCTTCCTCCCATTCTTTGAGCTGCAGCCTTTGCTTTGCCATGATCCAGCATTCTTCGTGCGCTTGGCCTTACCGAAGCCCGAAAGCAGCGAGACCACTCATACGTCAGCGCATGAAAAAGAGCGTAGTAGGATGCCGATATAGATCGGCGTAGCGATGATTGCCTTGGACGATTAGGCTCAAGATTGGCAAGCATTAAGGCCTGCCCTAACAGATCTTTGTTGTATCTGTCCGTCAACTTACTTGTCTGAGTTTGATTTCCTCGGGAAACTCTTTCTCAAACTCCTCCTCAGTTCGAAACCAGCAATACGTGTAAGTGACTAAGTTGCGCAATCGGGAAGATACTAACCCGCACAAATCATCCAGCTTGTCCATTGGCCAGTTATCTTTATTAGAAATTGGCTCCATTATATAAACCACGTTCGCGTAAACCTCGCCAGGTATATCGCCATTCTCAACCCAAAAGCCAGCAACGACTTCGGCCTCTAGTTCGTCATTTAGATCCAGAAGAGAGCGTCTAATCTCAACAATTTTTTCGTCGCTAATGTACATGATGATCCTTGGTCAAGATCTCTTAAGGGCTATGACACATGATGTTTCTAGTATATAGGCAAAAATAGAGGCCAATCCATAACCTATAGCATATTTTATGTGGCGGGGGCCACAAGTAAACTTCCAACAAATGCTATCAGGGCTATTTGCCGTATAGTCAGCTCTCTTTTGGTTTGATTTTCGTTAATGCTTCTTTGAATTTCCCACCTGTTTCGTCAGCCTTCAATACCTTAGCAGCTTCAATGAAGCGCTGCGACTGCTCCTTATCATCCGCCTTTGCTTTGTCGTCCGTAATTCCGGTCTTGCCGATCTTTTTCTTCATTAAGCAGTTCTTTCATACGTTAGTCGCTTGCCAACTACGCTAGTTAGCAGCGCTTCCGCACGCTCCACGTCGCTTATATCTAAAGCTGAGCGGTGATTGTACCGGAAATCAAACTCAGCCAAATAGCGGTTTAAGTGGTTGTGTGCGCAATGCTGATAAGTTCCGCGCATGCCGCGCTTAAATACAGAGAAATAATTCTCAACTGAGTTAGTGTTGATTTCAGGATTCTCTTTGTTAACGTACTCGCCAGCATGGTGATTAACAATGTGATGCTCAGAGAACTCTTGACCGATCTTGCGATAAACCATTGCACCGTCAGTCATTAACTGAGCTTCACGGGCAATGTTAGCTTCTAATACAGGCTTTACTTCATCTATTGTAACTTTAGTCATAACCATAGATTTAGCTTGCTTAGTGTCACGGTCGATCAATGACAAAACTTTGCGCTTCTTGCTGTAGTGAGGACCAGAACCCTGTTCCTTAGTCTTAACCATGTAGGTTTCGTCAGCTTCAACAAAGCCACCGCCAGAACCAAAGTTAACATCGTCGCTTTTCATTGCTTCGCGGATGCGGTGAGACATAAACCACGCAGTTTTCAGGGTAACGCCAAGAGTACGGTGCAACTGGTTTGAGCTGATGCCCTTCTTACTAGATGAAATCAAGAAGATCGCTTGCAGCCACAAGTGCATCTTGACGTGGCTAGCTTCAAAGATAGTGCCGATCTTTACAGTGAAAGGCTTACGGCAAGCGCGACACTTATAAGTACCGATGCGAGTGCTCTTGCCTTGCATCTTAGTGATACGGTCAGAACATTTACAACGAGGGCATACAGCGCCATTTGGCCACAATTTCGACTCAACGAACTCATACGCTGCTTCTTCGTTGTGAAAATATGGTTTGCTCAAAATGCTCATGTGTATATCCCCTGACTATGAGATATACTATACAGAAAAACAGTGGGTACGTCAAGTATTATAACTGGATAAATATACAGTATTCGAGCCAGTGTGACAACTGGCATACCGGCGGAATTATGTAGCAGTTGCACAAACCCTCTTTGCAAGGGGCTAATGCAACGCATGCGCGGATTCAGCTGGGATCGAGTATTCAATTATGGAAAAATCCGTTCGGCATCGATGTTGCTTTCACTTGTCGATAAATCGATTTACTAACGGCTAAAACCTGCCAATATTTCGATCGATAATTTTATAGGTATAGGAATTTAGGATGAAATACGCAGTACTATTTATCTCCCTGCTGCTGACATTGACGGCTTGTAGCAAATTCGAATCAGAAAAGAGCAGCAAAGGGGTGAAATACATCTCTGAGTGCTTACATAAAAACATGGAGTCACTAGAGATAGAGAACAGAGAAGGAATGAGTATAAAACCACCATTCGAATTCAATTATCAAGACCAGGATGTCGTGGTCTCTTTTAACCAAATTAATGGGGCAACGCATTTTATTAGCGTTGAAGTACAAGGAAAATCAAGTCAAGCAGAAGCGGACAGCGTGCTTGAATCTATATTTTCATCCATAACAAAAGATTGTGAGCCCTAAACAGATCTCGGTGACGCAATCTCACCAGTTGCACAAAGATGTGCAACTGAATAACAACTTAATTTTTAAGCCTTTTCTAGATTTTCTGTGAGTTTGCCAGCGGCAACTTTTCCAGCGCCATTGCCAGTAGTCATACTGGTGCCATCGCCAAATGTGGTCAGGCCAGTTGCTCCCCACTGAACTTGAAAATCCACCACTCTTTTTTCGCTGCTAAAGGAATCAATAAACGAGAAGCTGCCTTCGGCAAGCCAGGCCATACACCGGATGCCGGTAGTGTCACTATCACCACTTGCTGGAACGTCTTTCATTGGGCAGGATACGAAAAACTCAACAACTTCATTGGGGTTAACGACAGCGCGAGCTACATCGCTGGACGGAAAGCTGCTGGTGACACTGGCCTCATCCACATCATCCTTTATCTCTTTGGATTTGCAGAGAATGACATCAGTGCTTTCAGCTATTTTCTCCTCATCAAGAGTAGCAACGTAATGCTGATTAAAGTTAATTATTACTTTGTTCATTGTAACCGGTGAGAGGTTTAACGCGACCGACTGGCCAGTGTTCTTGATTCTCAAGTTGAATCCAACGCAGGGCTTAAAATAGGGAACTTGTGAGTGCCAAGCCGCTTTCGCATCCTCAAACACAAAGTAGGGTTTCTGCGAAAGTGCATTCGCTTTCTTTGACGCTGCTGCATCTTCTCTGGCAGTCCGCCACGCCCTGTAAGCGAAATAGGTAGTAGCTGCAACAAGGCCCAGGATAAGCAAGCTATACCAGTACCGAGAAAGCCAAGGCCAGAACCAGCTCCAGAATTTAATTCCGACATATTTGAGTCGTTCGCTCGCGCTTCCTGTGCGATATTTATCTAATTGGACAGATTGTTCGTTAGTACCATCAGGTGTTTTTGCAGCACTGGTTTGTTCAGCACTGCCGTCGGCAGTATTCGTTGCGTCGGTGGAATTATTTTCACCACTGGCTGAATTGTTTTGTTCTGTAGAGTGTTGGTTTTGGTCGATGATTCGGCTATCACCTTCCTCTAATTCTATGTAACTCATTTCCACACCACTATCTGTGTGGCAAATCGTGGTAATGCGTGGCAGTTGATTATCGTCAGAAGGACTAACGTAATATTCACTGCAATCATTTGCCTGCAGGCTAGACGCTGCGCTAACGGTAAGTCCAATAACAAGCCAGGCAGCCAAAGTTTTTTTCTTCTTTGCGTTTTTCATAAATCAACAATAAGCCGCCCGTCATCGTGTTCAGGTTGCTTACTCTCTCCAGTTTTGAGCTACGTGAGTTTGCTTCTCCCTGGCGGTAATACGCACTAGCTCGTCATCGATAAAACTGCATCCATTCAATCCATCAGGATGCGCTAAAAAGATTGTTTCTGTGCGTTGCACATTTATACAGTTGTTCAACTACTTACCACTTAGACAGTATAACGGTGGCGAAAGACCCTATCCAGCGGTACTCTTTGAACAATCGTAAGCAATGGCGTTGCAAGTGCGGCAAACAGACTGTTAGAGTAAGATTTTGTAAAACTGCGCAGATTGTCGCAGATGAGAATAAAACAAAGCCTCATGACCGATCGCCCAAATTTTTTGTACTTGATAACCGACCAACAACGTGCAGACTGGTTGGGCTGTTATGGTCACCCGGTTTTGAAAACGCCGCATATTGACTCTATTGCTGCACACGGTACCCGATTCGAAAACTTTCATGTCGCGGCGCCGGTGTGCATGCCAAATCGGGCGTCATTAGTGACGGGGCGTTATCCGAGTGTGCATGGCTTACGCTATAACGGTTGTCGATTGCCGTTATCTGCCAATACGTTTGTTAATCAGCTGGCTAACGCCGGCTACCACACAGCGGCCATTGGTAAAAGTCATCTACAGCCGTTTACTGGTTTGCCGCCAACGGGCAAGTCGACCGAAGAGATCAATCGTATGCCTGAAGCATGGCAGCGTGTTGATGGAGATTATAATCAGGAAGAACCTGCAAGCTACAGCAGTAAAGAACGCTTTGCATTAACACTGCCGTACTATGGTTATCAACATGTGGATACGGTGACAGCGCATGGTGATCGTTGTAAGGGTCACTATGGTCAATGGTTTAGAGAGCAAACGACCGATTGGCAAGCGTTACACGATAATGCGAATCAGCTAAAGCACAATTATTCCTGTCCTCAAGCATACCGTACGCCAATACCTGAAGAGATGTACCCAACGGCGTATGTGAAAGACAGGGCAATTGAGTACTTAAATAATCGAAAGCTGGAGGCCGATCCGTTTTTTGCGTTTGTGTCTTTTCCTGACCCGCATCATCCGTTTAACCCGCCGGGTAAATATTGGGATATGTACAGTCCGGATGATTTTGAAGTGCGCCTGCCATTGTCGGCGCATAAAAACCCGACGCCGCCAATGCGTGCGTTAGAGGCGCAGTGGAAATCAGACGCCAGTGCACCAACACCGCAAACCGCTCGCATGCTCGATGAGCAAGCATTGAAAGAAGCCATGGCGCTAACAGCGGGCATGATGGCGTTTGTTGATGATGCAGTGGGCGAAATACTACAGGCACTGGAGAGTAACGGTCAGTTGGATAACACGGTTATTTGTTACAACTCCGATCATGGTGATTATCTAGGTGACTACAACATGTTGCTCAAAGCCGCGCTGCCTTTTAAAAGTGTCACCAAGGTGCCATTTTTATGGTCCGACCCAGCTGACGATCGCACGGGCCGTATAACTTCGGCGATGGCATCAACCGTTGACATTGCTCCAACCATTCTGGCGCGTGCTGGAGTCGAGTCTTATCACGGTATGCAAGGTATCGCATTTAATGAGGTTTTATCTGGTGGCCAGGCGAGCAGGGAAGACTTGCTTATCGAGCACAATGATGGCGGTGCGCGCCTGGGTTTTACTGAGCCTGCGCGCATGCGAGCGGTGGTATCACAAAAGTGGCGATATACAATGTACTTAGATCAAGATTGGGGCGAGCTCTATGACTTGGAAAACGACCCTGATGAATCACATAACCTATGGGATGTGGAAGAATACAAAACCGTTCGGGCAGAATTGTCCGAACGGCTTAATCATCACCTAACCAGGCAAATGGATGAGAGTCCGCGTGCTAATCGTATTGCTTGATTTGCGAGCTGTTGTACTAATTCCTTAATTGTAAAATTCTGGTCTTGATGTCTCAGACTCTTTGTTGAAGTAGTAGCCAACATTTCTTATGAACTTAAACTTCGATCTGCGTTTGCTTTCTTTTCCACTGTCCAGCGGGCAAACCCATTATCTTTTTAAACGATCTCTGAAATGCAGATTCAGATTCATATCCTATCTGCTGCGCGACAGCGCTGATTTTTTCGCCTTGTTCCAGAAGTCGGCAGGCAAGTTCCATTCGCCATCTGGTTAGATAGGAAATAGGAGGTTCACCAACAAATCGATTAAATTTTTCTGATAAAGCCGAGCTTGAAAGGCCTGCATTTTGAAAGCAGTTCTAGCGTCCATTTTTTAGTAGGGTCTTCGTGAATTAACTCCAGCACTCTTTCCACATGTTTATCTTTTAACGCAGTTAGCCAATTCTCGACGTTTTGTGCTTCAAGAGTGTCCATCGTCTGCTTCAGAGCGCGTAAGAACATAAGTTCACTTAGCTTAGTGACCATAGTTTTAGTACCTTCCCAGTCATCTTTGCTTTCAACCACTGCCGTTTTCACTAACTCAGGCATGAGCGGATCTTCATCAAGTAAATTTTTAAGAATCACCATGCCCGGTAATATATTGAGTAATGGGTTGAATGGAGATCGATCGCAGCCGAAATACCCACAGACGAGGCTTGCCTTATCACCACCCTCTCCGATCTCCATCATCATAAATGGGCGACTGCTTTTTGCTGCACTAAGATAAAACGCGACGTCCGCAGGTGTACCTTCCCAAGTATCCACATCTGATGTAATGACATGTTTTCCACCTGAAGGGAGTATCAAAACATCACCGCTACCGATGGATACGGGCCCATAACTGTCGTCGCCAAGCTTGGCAAAAATTTGACCATCAAGAATGATGTGAAATGGAATAACACAACCCGCATCCGGCATCATTGCCGCGCCAACCTGTTCCATTGAGGGATTCATGGAAATCCACGGGTGCGACGCGTGAACCTCAAAATAGAGCGCGCCTTGCAGAGAAATCGCACGAGTAACGTCAGCTAGTACGTCCATAAAGTAGCCTTTTCGGTATAAGTCACTATCACCGATAGTTACAGACAGCTACTTGCTTTGCAACTGGACGTTAGGGCATGTTATTCGGGTATACGAGCATTTACCACACACGAGTTTTTATCGAGACTGCAGATTCACTCATTGTTGAAGGAAATACCTACTATGAATCGCACAGTAAGAATTGCACAACGTACTCTGATTATGATGCTGATCGGTTTTTACTTGGTTTCTTCCGTGTCTCATGCAAACCAAGTCAATGCGAAGCGCTTTGTTGTTCTACTAGACTCCGATTCAATAGATAAAATAGTTGAATCGCAGGAACATGCCTTCGGAAATGTTGAAGGTAACACGGCTGAATCAAACCACGAAGTAAAATTGAAGGAAGAATTCCGAACTGAATCTCAAGGTTATTTGTTGCTGGAGGCGCCCGATGAAACCAACATAACCAAGTATTTAGATACGCTTGAGTTGTCTGCTATCAGTGTTATTGAAACCGAATTCACAAATAGTCCGGAAATTGGAGGAGGACCTAAAGCCATGGAAGTACCTCAAAGCGGACACAATGTATTTGTTATTGAACGAGGTGTACCAGGGATCTCTAAACTTCCTATGGAGAAGCAAATTGAAATTTCGAAAGGCTCTCAACAGGTTGTTGGTCAATTCGGTGGCGCTCTGGAATGGGATAAATCATTTCTAACTCAAGAAGGAACTTTCTGCGTTTATAGAACCGATGATGAAGATCACATAAAGGAACATGCATCACTCGCTGGATTTCCTGCTGACAAGATTTCAGCTGTTCAGCATACAGTTTACAATTACTAAAATATTTCAAACGTTGGACGCTGCTCTTTATGTAAATTTATACGACAAGGCATAGCAGCGGACAACTTTGAGTGCGCAAAGGGCCGGTTGCGCCAAAGCTTGATATGGCGCCAACCATCCTGGCGTGCGCTGGAGTGGAATCGTATAGCAGGTATGCAGGGTGTAGCTGTATTCTCTTTCTGCGACCTGATCGGTTCAACTGCCTTATCTCAAAAGCTCGATCCTGAGGACATGCGAGAAATCAATCTGGCCGTAAGAGTTGGCATTGCTACAGGTTTAGTAGTAGTTGGAGATCTGATTGGCGAAGGCGCTTCTCAAGAAAGTGCAGTGGTCAGCGACACTCCAAAACTTGCAGCACGTCTTCAAGATCTTGCGCAAGCGAACACGATCGTCGTTTCCTCCGCTACTCATCGATTGACCACTGGCCGCTTCCTATTTAATGAACTAGGTGTCCATTCGCTCAAAGGCATTGAGCTACCAGTCGACGTGTGTCAAGTGCTTGAACAGTCAAGGCAGGAAAGCCGGTTTAACGCTAGCGTTAATGCTGATTTGACTCCTTTAATGGGCCGCGAAGAGGAGATTGCATCGCTTTAAAGGATATGGGCTCAGGCGCAAAAAACGGCAGCAAAATCAATACGGCATTTTAACCCGGTTACAAAATATCCAGCTCCCAACTGCGATTCTGATGGGTAGCAGGTTATATGAAGCCACGGCTATGGTTGGGTAACAAAACTAATGAGGCAATGCGCCACCTGATTAAATTGATTTGGCAAACCGGGAAAATGCGAAGGCACTATTGAGATTGAACAGATCCGGGTGCAACTTCACTATCTGTCTAAAAATTGCTTCATCATCACCCATGTAGGCAACCATAGATCGTACTTTGCTGCCGCGTAGCGAGGCAATCTCGGCCGGATCGTCGTCTGGCAGGAACTCAACCAGATTGGCAGCATAGTCAGCGATTGCTTCGGCGACAGAGGGATAGTCTTGACGCCGAGTCATAATTTGCGCCTCCGGACACATCGCTCTCAGCTCCATCAGGAATTCGCGGTTGAAGGACCAGAAAAACACGCGATCAAGCAAACCTGCATTACAAACCATTTCGAGAACCGGTGCAGGTGGGGCGGATTTGAATTCCAGATACGCGCAGCCATTGTAAAGGTTCAAAAGTTCAATGACCTCTTTCAGAGTCGGAATGCGCGTGCCTGCAAAGAAGGGATCAAACCTCACACCGGCGTCAAGCTTGCGCAACTGTGCAAGCGTATGATCGCACACCGGCCCGGTTCCATTGGTAGTGCGATCGAGCATTGCATCGTGGAACACTACGATTTCGCCATCGGACGTAATTTGGAGGTCAACTTCGATGTAATCAAACCCACCAGCCAATGCGCATTCCAAGCCCGGTAAGGTGTTCTCTGGTGCGATTGGATAAGAGCCGCGGTGGCAAACAATGTGGAAGGGGTACGAGCGCGGTGCTTTAAAGGGATTGACTAGCTGGGGCATGTCCGAACAGATGCCGGTCACCGGTTTGGTGCGGATCTCAGCCATTCTAATCGGGTCTTCCTCGTGCCAAATAACAACGCGTTTGCCATCACCAAAGGCGCGACTAAAGAACTCAGGTGTCAGTTCATCCTGGGGTCGCTGCATATGCTCCCAGCACAAATGAATAATGTCGGCCTGGGTTGCATGCACATGAGGATTGACCCCAATGGGCACCAGTCCGGCCACAGGATAGACACTGCCCGCCTCTTGGAGAGTTTGGACGATTTGCGGCTTAAATGCCCCGATAATGACGGGGCTGATCTTTGCATTCTGCAGCAAATGCAGGGTGGCCAAAGCCGCATCTACATCTTTGATGTCAGCGTAAATTCCCGCACCAAGTTCGGCAGCCAAGGCGACCACCTCAGCAAGGTCCGGACAATTGGGAAGTAATTCTTGCAACTCGCTGCGCGATAGACCATTGAGGACTTGTCCGTCGGCCAGTTCGGCATCGTGAAAGACAACAGGCACGCCATCTGAGGTTGCCCTTATATCTACTTCCCACATATCGGCGCCAAGAATGTCGGCCTTTCGAAAGGCCGCCAATGTGTTGCCCGGCGCATAAGCCGAAGCGCCGCGGTGGGCAATCGCGTAAGGCAGAACAGGTAAGTGCATATCTGTCATAAACGGATCCCGTCTGCCGAAAAGGCCAAGATACGATCAATTGCTACGCCCCAGTTTACACGCTGGCCCACTGTTAATTGTTCGCCACTGGGCAAGATAGCGCGAATGGCACCGCCGTTGTCGAGGCGAACATCGATTAACTCTTCGCGGCCTTGTGGTTCAACGAAAATGACTTCGCCCTCCAGTCCCGTGCCATGCTGGGGACCGAAATGTTCCGGTCGGATTCCAATAACTATGTCGCCCTTGGCGTCAAGCGTTGACGGGCGAGCGAGTGTCTGACTTGCGCCAAGATCAAGCCTCTCCCCAGCCGAAGCTGGGAGGAAAGATATTGGCGGGTTCCCGAGGAATCCGGCGACGAACTGTGATCTGGGGTTTGCATACATCTGTTCAGGCTTGTCAAGCTGGACGATCTTGCCTTCTTTCATCAGTGCGATCCGATCGCACATCGACATCGCCTCGACCTGATCATGGGTAACCAAAATCGCAGTGATCCCGGTTTCGCGCTGAATGCGCCTGATCTCTGAGCGCATTTCAAGCCTGAGTTTCGCGTCCAGATTGGCAAGCGGTTCATCGAGAAGCAGTACATCCGGTTTTCGGATCATGGCGCGCGCCAGTGCCACGCGTTGCTGTTGTCCGCCAGACAATTGGGCGGGTCTACGATCCAGAAGTTCGCCGATCTGGACTAGGTTTGCCAGACGTGCGACTTCACTCTTGATCGCCGATTTCGGCAGTTTCTGCACCTTCAGCGGAAAGCCGATATTCTGCTCAACGGTCATATGTGGATAGAGCGCATAGTTTTGGAACACAACGCCAACGGACCGTTGTTGTGCAGGTACCGACGTCACGTTGCGTTCGCCAAAATGTAATGTGCCACCGCTCATCTTATGAATGCCGCAGATGGCAAACAGAGTTGTGGATTTCCCGCATCCCGATGGGCCCAACAGCGCGATCATCTCACCGCTTTTGACAGTCAGATTCATGTCTTCGATTACGGTGACAGCACCGAACCGTTTGGTAAATTCAGTTAATTTGAGTTCCATCAGCCCTTAGTGCCGCCGCCATAGATGTTCATGAGCTGTTTCTGGAACAGCAGGTAGATCACAATTACCGGAATCGAATAAAACATACCAATTGCCTTAAAGAGCCCGAAGTCCGCGGTCGCATCGTCTTGAATAACTGCGTTCATATAGGTGGCTAACACCTGCGTGCTTGACCCCGGCGCAAGGACAAGTGGCAGAATGAACTCCGACCATCCCGACAGAAATGAAATTATCAAAAGCGCTGCGAGACCGGGTTTGACTTGTGGCAGAACCAGTGACCACCAGACTCGTGCGCGGCTTGCGCCATCCTGCACACCGGCCATTTCGATCTCCCACGGCACGGTGTCGTAGAAGCCCTTCATGATCCAGACTCCAAACGGAAGCTCGAGCGCCGCCTTGACAAAAATAATGCCCAGAAGGCTGTCAAAGAGGCCCATGAACTGAAGAATGATGAAAATAGCGATGATCAGAGTAATCGTTGGAAAGGCGTGCAGAATGATCAGCCCACCGAGAAAATAGGGACGCCCGGGCATATTGAGTCGCGACAAGGCATACCCTGCCGTCGCGGAAAGTGTGGTGACGGCCAAGGCGGTGGTAGTGGCAAAAATGAATGTGTTGAATGTGACCACCCAAATCGATGGGCGTCCAGCATCAATTTTCTCCCACAAGAACCGCCAGTTTGAGAGGTCTAATTCGCCGGGCCACAGCGAGCCGGGATTTCTTTGGGCAACGCTGTCGATGACCTGAAAAACATACATGATCAACAACGGTGCTGAAAAAATCGTGAGAATCAGCACTAAATGCCAGACACGAGAATTGGCATTCATTGTTCAATTCTCGGCTTGATCAGCAGCTCTTTGAAATTGAAGAATCGCAAATAAAGGACAGATAAAGCAATACCGATAAACACTAGCACCAGTGCATAGGCTGCCCCCAATCCGTATTGGAGATTGCCACCGTAGTTATTCAGGGCCGTATGATAGGCCGCAAGTGCCCAGACTTCAGTTCCACGACCAGGGCCGCCGTCTGTTGCCAGCAGTATGTACTCAAACGAGGTCAACAGACTCAACGTTTGGTAGGAGGTCATAAACAGAATGGGCCAGCGCATCTGCGGTAAAATGATATGTCGGACCTGCTGCCAGCGGTTAGCTCCGTCCACTTCGGATGCATGGAGCATCGATGTCGGGATGGCTTTTATGGCAGAGGAGAACAAGATCATGCCTAAAGATGCGCCAACAAATCCGTTAATCAGCACCACGACGGTCCAGGCATGCGTGGTTGTCTGCATCATCCAGTTTTGTGACTGCACACCAAACCAGCCAGTTACTGTCGCAATGAAACCGTCATCCCAGGTGAACCAGCTCCACATCAGTACATAAAGGACGGGTGGCAAAACTCGGGGTAAAAACCAAACGGCGCGAAACGTGTTTGCGAGTTTGTTTGGTAGATAGAACGTCGACAACGCAAGAAACAATCCGAAGATAATGTTAAATATAAGTGTGCAGATGACATAGAACGCTGTGTTCATGGCAAAGCGCATGGTCGAGGGCAGTTCTAGTAGCAGTTTGAAATTGTCAGTGGTCCAAACCCAACCCGTATAGGCGACACCCACCAGGGCGTCGTGATCTGCAGCGTCTATTCCCGTTGCAGATAATGCTGTGCGAAACGACTCTTCAGAGCCATAACGTTCGCCCATAATCGTAACGGCGAACAGGTCGGCGGCCTCCTTGCGATCCCGCGTTTTTCGAATTGGGTCGTCCAAGCCCTTCAGCAGTCGCTCAACGTCCCGTCGGGCGGTGAATGTTTCACCAAGGAAGTTGTCCCGAAGCTCATCAGCTGTATTATCGCTAAAATTCTCTGCTAGCGCTGCAAGCCCCTTCTCGGTGATCTCAAAGCCAGCGGTTTCAAGTTGTTCAATCGACTTGGTGCTGACGCCCGCATTCGGCAAGCTACGCAGCTGTTCATTTATAATCCGGTAGTCGCCTCCCATTATCCCTGTAGAAGTCGACATATTCGTGAACGCGAACACCACCGTCAACAACACAGGAAGCAGGAAAAAAAAGAATACCGCTACAAGAGCAGGTGCTAGAAATCCGATCCCTAGCAGACGTGAGGTCATTACTTATTGTCCTTAGCATTGTGGGCTAGGCAAAATTAGTGCGCCTAGCCCCGATCTTTTATTCAGCGTACAAGCAGATCGTCGCCAATTGTAGCCCGCATCTGAGCTTCGACTTCAGCAACGGCCTCTGCCGGTGTCTGTACACCAGTCCAGGCTGATTCTAGTCCACTAAACATGGCTTCTGAAAACGCGCCATATTGTAGGTGGTTGGGTTGCGCGTTGGCCGCACCAAGAAGCACTTCGGTTGCCTCAGATGCCCAACGGTTGCCGCTATAGAGATCTAAACCTTCCTGCGCCTTCGCCACCGCGAGGTGGTTCGACTGGATTGCATGCAGCGTATTCAAACGCGGCTCTGTCGCTATAGCGATGAGTTGGGAGGCGACCTCTTCGATACGGTCGTCTTCCTGGTTCATCACAAGATACACCAAGGGATGCGTGATGGTATTGGCGCGGCCATTGTCATTACCTGCAGGGATTAAAGAGAACTGGATCGTGTTCCAGAAATCTTCGTTTCCTTCATTTGCGTAGCGACCGTAGTGCCATGTACCGCCATGCCAGAAAGCAGCCCGACCATTCGCAACCTCGTTATACCATTGGTCCCATTCGGTGCCAATATGATTTTTTCGAGTCACGCCAGCGGCTACAGCATCAACGAAAAATTGGTAGAATTCGGTCATCGCAGTCTTATCGAGGACAAGCTTTCCAGATTCAGGATCCATTATCTGGCCGCCGAACGACTGGTAAAACTGAACGTAGTCCGGCCCGTTTGAGACGCGGGGATAAAAGCCGTATCCTTCTTCTACAATTCCCATTTCGACCGCTTTGGTTGCGTCAGCCAAAACATTTTGCAGGTTGTATTCGCCGGCAGCGACTTTGGCGGGCAGAGCGTCGATGTCGTCTTCGCTGTAACCTAGCTCCTTCATCGTTTCGCGCCAGAAGAAAAACGGGCGAGACTCGGCATCCTGCGGAATTCCCCACTGGGTGCCTCCGTAGGAGGCTATTTCCATAAGATTCGGGTAAACGTTATTAAGCGGCCAGGCATCAAGGTCGACATAATCCTCGACCGGCACGATATAACCCGCCTGGCTCCACGGCGTGATATCCAGATGAGATGTAACTACAATGCTCGGTGCGGTTCCAGCCTCAGCACCAAGAGTGACCCCTTGCTTGAACTCTTCCCAACCGGCAAAGTCGCGGCGACCTTCAACAGTGATGTTGAGCTCTTCGCCAAGAACAGCGGCTTCCCGCGAGAGAATATCCGCAGCCATCTCGATGGCCTCGATGCGATAGCTGTCGCCGTCGTTAGAGCCACCAGCCCAAACGGTAATTGTTATGTCTTCCGCCATAGCAGGCAACGCTATGCTGACCATAAATGCCGCCAAAGCGGTCTTGTGTGCCCGGATTTTCATCGAATTCCTGTCCTTTGTTATTTAATCGAATCTAGAGTAGCACATGTGAACCGAACGATTAGAGCAGCGGATCACGCCGGGGTTTTGGCCGTACCGTTTCTTTTGCGAAGATGGCGCAAGCATTTTATAGTCAGCTGGCAGTGATAGATTGAACCGGTTGCAAATACTACGTATATCAAGTCCCTGCCATTCGGATCTTGAAAGACCAGGTTGTGATTCCGGCAGACCACCGTTCGCTTGACAGGGCTTGCTGTAACGGTTTATTTTCACCCACGGGCAAACTGACGGACAAGCAGTGTAATGAGCGCCGACGATGTGCTGCACTTCTACCAGAACTGGAGTGATCTCGGGCTGACTATTTGGATTGATGGGGGTTGGGGCATTGATGCCTTGCTTGGCGAACAAACCCGGGATCACAAAGACCTCGACATCACCCTCCAGGAGAAAGACTTGCCAGCATTATTACGACACGTCGCTGCCGAGCAATTTGTCGAAATTCCAAAGCCCGACAGTCGCGCGTGGAATTTCGTCATGGGCAATCCTCTCGGCCGGGAAATCGATCTGCATGTGATCGTACTCGATGCGCAAGGCAACGGCCAGTATGGACCTGCTGCGGCTGGGGAGGGCATGTACCCGGCGCAAGCGTTGACGGGTAATGGGTGCATTGGTGACACTAGTGTGCGTTGTATTTCCGCTGAATTTCAAATTCAATCACACACCGGCTATAGGCTGGCATCGAAGGACTTTCACGATATCAGGGCCATCTGTGCCCGGTTCGACCTTGAACTGCCGTGCGAGTATAAATAACAAGACTTTGGCGTGACAGGCATGTGACATTAGCCTCTCACAGTCGTAGCCCGTGGAAGACGATTACCTTTTGAATGCCATCACAACTAACATAAAGCAGACAGGCAGATTGCGCACCAAAGAAGAGCGGTTCCAACATGATGAACTATCTCAATTCTCTTAATGTTTGAAATAAAATGATTTCGCTATCGTCGCCAGCTAGTATTTGCATGCCACCTCGCGTGTAACTTAAGTTACTAAAAAATCCTTCATCATTTTCAAATTGCTGGAATACAGCAACTGTGACGGGCTGATTTGCCAGTACCGGCGGTGACATACGAAACGAACCGGTATGCGATTCTCCAGTTTTAATCGTCGTTGCATCCATTACGGCAAGCGCACTACCACTGTGGGTTAAGTTGTAGTTAAAATTCTCAACTGACACTTGGTAGTGGTTCCGATAGATGCCCGATAGCTTCATTTCCCCATCGCCACCAAATGTACCCCGGAGTCATCACTGAATTCCTTTTGCTAGCCCTGGTTGATTCTGTTTCTGAACTTGGCTCCGCACTGGATTCGCCGTTTTGTGCAGCTTCACTGCTCTGTTTGGTGGAGTCATTTTCTTCATCTGATTCCGGCAGTTCTACAGTTTTATTTTCGCTGCTGGCATCTTGTGTCTCACTTCCAATTTGCACTTCAGCCGGTGTTTGTTCTTGCTGTTTAGAAGCGGCGGCGGTTTGAGAATCGCCCGAACTGGAATTGGAACATGCTGTAGCGAACCCTGTGATGGTTAATAGAGCCAGAGTGGGTAGTGTGGATTGCTTCTTATTCAAAAAACATTGGTCGTTCCTGTGCTATTGTCGGCTGAGTCTTGTTAGTGGTATTAGTGTTTGCAAGTATAAGAGCAGCCTGGGAATGCCATGTGGGTGCATATTGCACCGATTCGGTTAAATATACCCGAATGTTCTGTATAAGCCGATACATATCAAAATATTGTCTGTCGGCATCAATACAGTCGCTGCCAAATATTTCGTTTCGTGTAGCCGGATAAACTGTACCTCAAGTTCTCACTCACCTTCACGAACGACTAAAAACCCATGCAAAAAGTCGCGATTTTTGTTGATGTTCAAAACGTCTACTACACCTGTAGGCAAACGTTTTGTAAGAACTTTGATTACAACAAGTTTTGGTCCTTAGTGACCAATGAACGTAAAGTCACCAATGCTTTTGCCTACGCCATTGATCGAGGTGATCAGAAGCAAACTGAATTCCAGAACATTTTGCGTGCAATTGGTTTTGAGGTAAAGCTAAAACCCTTCATCCAACGCAGCGATGGCTCGGCAAAAGGAGATTGGGATGTTGGTATAACTATAGATGTTATGGAGTGCGCTGAAGAGGTCGACGTGGTGGTACTTGTTTCTGGTGATGGGGATTTTGATTTGTTGGTAGATAATATAAAAACGAGTAAAGGCAAACGTGTTGAAGTTTATGGCGTAGAAAAGCTTACAGCTAATTCGTTGATAAATGTGGCTAGCGAATACATTCCCATCAACAAAGAACTTCTACTCCCATAAAGGTGTGTTGACTTTCAATGCCAGATAATTGATTATTGACCAATGAAATTTGGCATCCGAGCCCACGCAATTCAAATTATTACCATCATCCCTTAGGGCTGGTGGCTTATGACTGTGTAAAGCATAACAAACCGCTCATCAGGCGGTTTTTTTTTGCCACCTCTTGAGTACCATTAAACTTAAGGGAAAGCAGCATGAAAAAGGTAGCGATATTCGGCAATGCAGGTGCTGGCAAATCTACGCTGGCTAAGCAGTTAGCAGACATCACCCAGCTTCCTCTGGTTACCATCGATAAAATTATGTACCAAACGGGTGGTGCAATAAACCCACACGCAGACTATCTCAGTATCCACGCTGAGATTATAAAAGAGGATGAATGGATTATAGATGGCTACGGTTGTGCACCGTCTGCATGGGAACGGTTTGGGCAGGCGGATACGCTTATCTATATTGACTTACCGTTGTTTGTGCATATTGCGTGGGTAACAAAGCGATTCATAAAAGGTCTGTTTATCAACCCGGAAGGATGGCCCGAACGCGCACCGATGCTCAAAAGCACTATGACCAGTTATCGGGTTGTTTGGCTATGTCACCGCAAGCTGACCCCAAGATACCGACAATACGTTGTTGAGGTTGCGGCCGGTAAGCAAGTTTTTCGTCTGAGATCACCGCGTGAGATAGCTGCATTTCTTAAGAGTGTTCGATAAATCGTAAACCCTTGCGTTAACGTTATTAAACGCCCGCGCCAGTTGATTGCTTGATTAACTCTTTATACAAGCGCTGAATTCGTTTAGTCACAGGGCCAGCTCCAGTGTGTTGGCCAATGCGCTTGTTATCTATCTCGGCCACGGGCGTTTGCGCACCAAACGTACCGGTTAAAAATGCTTCATCAGCACCATACGCTTGGTATAGGGAATAGTTTTTCTCAAATACCGGTATATCGTTTGCGCGGCACAGATCAATCACTTTTTGCCGAGTAACGCCGTTCATGCAATAGTCGCCGGTTGATGTCCAAACTTCGCCGCGTCGTACAATAAAAAAGTTACAGGCGTTGGTGGTATTGACAAAGCCGTGCGGGTCTAACATTAAGCCTTCGTCAGCGCCAGCTTGTTCGGCCTGTAGGCATGCGATAACGCAATTGAGCTTCGAATGAGAGTTGAACTTGGCATCCTGGGACATGGGTAGTCCACGCACTTGAGGCACTGCTGCTAAGCGAATGCCGGTGGCATGTAAATCTGCTTTTGGTTTGGAGTGTTCAATAATGATCACCATGGTTGGACCACTGCGGGACAGGGAAGGGTGTTGAAACGGTTTTACCTTAACCCCGCGTGTAATCATTAACCGGCAATGCGCATCGTTGGTCATATCATTGGCTGCGGCGGTTTTATTCAGGGCGTCCAGCACACCTTGTTTGTCCATGCCTATATCAAGGGACACAGCCTTACAACTATTAAATAAGCGATCCATGTGTTCGTCAAAAAACGACCACACCCCGTTGTATAAGCGCAGACCTTCCCACATGCCATCACCGAGCATAAAGCCACTGTCATAAACAGACACTTTGGCCTCATTGCGTGGCACGATATCGCCATTTACGTAGATCGATATATCCTGATTACGTGCATCTTCTTCAGAGTCGTGAGTGGTGAGCTTGTCCTGATCGTTATTCATAGCCGGTTTTCTAACCTGGATTGATTTACACTGATAGTTCGTAAAACAATTTAGCACATCATGATTAAGAATCTGGTTCTGGATATAGGCAATGTAATTTGTGAGTGGAATCCGCATGCTCTAAGCGCATCGGTGATCAACGACACCGTTGCGCAGCAAGCCCTAATAGACGTAACTGTAAAGCACAGTGAGTGGTTAGCGCTGGACAAGGGCACTATTTCGCTGGACGATGCCATCACTAATGCGCAAGCTCGCACCAAAATAGACAAAGATGCTGTCGCGGGTCTCTACCATAATTTACCAGCATCCCTGGTGGCGCTTGAACCAACTATCAAGGGTATGTATCGAGCACACGCTGCCGGTGTGCCCATGTACATATTGTCCAATATGCACACTCATTCGTGGACCTACCTTAAAAAACATCAACCGTGTTTTGGCCTGTGCACAGGCCATGTAATTTCGTCAGAGGCCAATTTGATAAAGCCTGATCCTGCAATTTATAAACACTTAACAAGCACGTTTAATCTGAAGCCAGAAGAGTGTGTGTTTGTGGACGATATGCCAGAAAACATCGAAGCTGCAAAAGCATGTGGCTGGCATGGCCGGCAAATGAACGACACGCAACAGGGTGGAGCCATTATTGATGAGTTGGTGGAGCAAATTTTGGCGAGGTAGGAAGTGTTGGAGAATATACGTATGATAAAAGTCCGTCAGTATCGAGCCGAGGATCGCGACGCACTTGTCAAGCTCTGGCAAACTGTCTTCCCGGACGACCCTCCACACAACGCGCCCGAAAAAGTCATTGATGAAAAACTGCGCGTCGATGATTTGATCTTCGTGGCTTACCACGATAACGCAATGGTAGGTGCGTGCATGGCTGGCTACGATGGACATCGTGGCTGGTTGTATGCCGTGGCGGTATTGGCATCGTGCCGTCGGCAAGGTGTTGGTGAGCAAATGATAAAGCATGTCCTGGAACATTTAAAACAGCTTGGTTGCGGCAAAGTGAATTTACAAATACGTGCTGACAATACAGAGGTTGAAACTTTTTACAGGTCGCTTGGTTTTGATGTAGAAGAGCGCATGAGCATGGGTTTGAGGATGACATAGAGACTAAAAAATAACCAAAAAAAACGGCCCTGTATAAGGGCCGTTTTTATTTTCGCTACAGTCAGTATCGATTAACGATCAGGATACAGACCGTTGTTACTGTACTCAGGACGCTGGTAAGCGCGGATGTAATCAATTTTATACTGCAATGGATAAATTGAGTCATCATCTGCAGGGGTTGGTGCCCAGGCACTACCAGCTACAAGGTATGTCACGATATTCATTTGCTGACGTGCCACCTGAGGACCAGTTAATCGTTTGATCTCTTTTCCATCTATGTACCAGATAACCAGTTGTGGTTCCCAAAGCACACCAAACGTGTGGTAGTCGTCTGAATACAAATCACCCGTAGGATTTTTGTATTTCATGGTTGGTGCGGAGCGTATAGCGCCATCGTCCGATGCATCACGGTAGTGATACGTCTGGAAGGCATCTTCATCACCAAACGGGTTATCCGCCAGGTATTCAACGATATCAATTTCAGGCGCATGCAAGTTTTTCTCAGTACCCGGGTAACGGTGATACATATAGAAGCTTGAAAGCATGCCCGAAGTACCACCGACTTTCATACGACCTTCAACATAGCCGTAGGTCATACCGAACCGATCGTGACTTGAAAGTGCACCAGACAGGAACAGACAACGTTCCAGACCTGAATCGTCTTCTTCTTCACATTCAGCCGGCAGAGAATCAGCGAATTCTTCCGGTGTACGAATGGCTTCAATAACAAGGTCGCCATTTTCAAATTTGAACGGGTTGTAACCGAAACCAGGTTGTGCCTGTGTGTCGACGAAGTACTGTTGCTCACCATTGATAAACTCAGCATCGCCCCAAGTCAAAACAGTTTGCCACTTGGTTTCATCAATTGCCGGACCGTCGAATTCGTCTTCAAATACAACTGAGAACTTGTCAAGAAAGAATGCGGTGTCTGACAGATCATGATCTTGTGCAAACGTATCGTCTGGCTCTTTGTAAAAGTCTTCATACTTGGGCACAGCAGCATTTTGCTCTGCGTGGTAGACGATAGTTATGGCGTTAGATCGTGGAGACTCGTTGCCTTCATCGTCAACGGCTGAGATCTGATAGCTATAAGTCTCACCGGCCATCGGGCCGAAAAGACCACACATGTGTACACGATCCTCAAAACGCGTGTAGTTACAATCCATGAAAGACGTAGAACTCCAGATCTGGTCCAGTTCTTTTTGCGCTTCGGTGTTTGGATCAGTCTCATCACCGCGGATAATATAAACATGGTCGTCACTGCGATATAAGCGATACTCAACTACCTCGCCATCATCATTGGAAGGCGCCCAGTTCAGCTCCGCCCAATCGTTTGAGACTAAGTCGATACGCAAATTCTTTGGTGTTGTTGGAGCACCGCCAGCGACCGGCTCTTCAGAGTCGATTTCCAGATCAGTGCCAAACGGGTCTGCAGGGTCCGGGCTTGGTATTGCCTCAGCAAACGGGTCTGCCAGCGTTGGCGGATTTCCGAGTTCCGATGTACCACTGGGAGTGCGAGAGTCCCCGCCACCTGTGGTATCACCGTCAGTGGTGCCGGTGCCGCCGGTAGTGTCGGTTCCGTCGGTGGTGCCCGTGCCGTCAGCAGTGCCCGTGCCGTCGGTGGTGCCCGTGCCGTCGGTGGTGCCCGTGCCGTCGGTGGTGCCCGTGCCGTCGGTGGTATCTGTACCGTCAGTGGTGCCATTGCCGTCGGTGGTGCCATTGCCGTCGGTGGTATCTGTACCGTCAGTGGTGCCCGTGCCGTCAGTGGTGCCTGTACCGTCAGTGGTGCCTGTACCGTCAGTGGTGCCTGTACCGTCAGTAGCGCCGGTGCCGTCAGTGGTACCTGTGCCACCAGTGGTATTTGGATCGTCTTCTATGACGCCAGAGGTATTACTACCCGTTGCCCCCGTATCTCCGTCAGCAGAACCAGAGTCTCCGGACGAGCAAGCCGCCAAAGAACCGGTGAGTAAGCTGACGGCAACTATTTTTGAATACTTTTTCATATTGAACCTGTTCGTTTGTAAACGTGGTTTTCTTATTTTTCTTGCCGCGAATGATAGCACTGCCAGAAAAGCTTGCTGCGAGACATGCATCTAAAATTCGGTGTGATCAGTGACACATCAGCAACATCCGGTCGGAATTGGCTCACATAGCGCTTCATTACCTGCTTTTTGAGGTAATTTTTAACACATAGGTCTCATCACCGATCAAAACCTTGCCGTTGGGCGGGCTTCCAGTTTCAGAGCTGACACCGCGCTGGTATAGTGCCGCTTTTCTGCAGAATTGGATGCCTAACTAGAATGAAAGTTGCAAATTTGACTGTTGCCGATGCACTGTATCAATTCGTTAATGACGAGGCAATTCCGGGAACGGGTGTATCGCCAGATGACTTTTGGCAGTCACTTGCCTCTATCCTTGGGGACGTCGGCCCGCGGGATAAAGCGTTACTGCAAAAGCGGGACGAGATACAGGCAAAAATCGATGCCTGGCATAAAGCCAATCCTGGCATGCCAGACATGGCGACGTACAAAGCCTACCTGAAGGAAATAGGTTACTTGGTTGACGCACCTGACAATGTGCAGGTCGACGTCTCAAATGTAGATGCCGAGCTAGCCACAATCGCAGGCGCGCAACTGGTGGTGCCGGTCAATAATGCACGTTATGCGCTCAATGCGGCTAACGCGCGGTGGGGCAGTTTTTACGATGCGCTGTACGGCACTGATGCTATTCCTGAATCAGATGGCGCTGAGAAATCGGGTGGTTACAACCCGGTCCGTGGCGAACGTGTGGTGGCTTATGCCAATGCATTTTTAGATAAAGCCGCACCGCTCGCGCAAGGCTCGTATGCTGATGTTGCTAATCTGAGCATCAAAAATGGTGCGTTGCACGTCGCACTAACATCCGGCAGTGAGATCGGTTTGCGTGATGCTAAACAATGTGTGGGTTACAACGGCGATACCGCCGCGCCCAATAGCATATTGTTGGTCAACAATGGATTGCATATCGATGTGCAAATTGATCGTGATCATCCGATTGGCAGTACCAATCCTTCCGGTATAAAAGATGTGGTGCTTGAGTCAGCACTGACGACTATTCAGGATTGTGAAGACTCAGTTGCTGCGGTCGATGCCGATGATAAAGTGATTGTGTATCGCAATTGGCTGGGGTTAATGAAAGGCGATTTGCAAGATAGCTTTAAAAAAGGCTCCAAAGAAGTCGTCCGCAAGCTAAACCCTGACAGACAGTACCAATCACTTTCAGGAGATGCCATAAGTCTGGCTGGTAGAAGTGTGCTGTTAGTTCGAAACGTGGGTGCGCATATGATGTCAGACATGGTTCTCGATGCTGACGGGAATAAAGTTGCTGAAACCATCGTTGATGCCATGGTCACGGGTCTTTGTGCCATGCATGATTTTAAAAAATCAGATTCGCAGCCGCGAAATTCGCGCACGGGTAGCATGTACATTGTTAAGCCCAAACAGCATGGTCCGGAGGAAGTTGCCTCGTCGGTTGATTTGTTTGCACGCGTTGAAAAAGCCCTGGGCTTGAAAGAAAATACGTTAAAAATTGGCATTATGGATGAAGAACGACGCACCACAGTTAACCTGAAAGCGTGTCTCAATGAAGCCAGGAACCGGGCAATTTTTATCAACACCGGTTTTCTTGATCGCACTGGGGATGAGATGCACACCAGCATGCACGCTGGCGTCATGATTCCAAAAGGTGAGGTCAAAACATCTACGTGGTTAATGGCATACGAAGATAACAACGTAGATGTGGGACTTGAGTGTGGCTTGCAGGGCAACGGTCAAATCGGTAAGGGTATGTGGGCCATTCCGGATGAAATGGCCGGGATGTTAGAGGCCAAGATTGGGCATCCTCAATCGGGTGCAAATACCGCTTGGGTACCATCGCCAACAGCAGCCGTGTTGCATGCAACGCACTATCACGAAATTAATGTATTTGAGCGTCAGGCGGAAATTGCTAAACGGGAGTCTGCAGAACTTGACGATATTCTGACGCTACCATTGGTAGATCAAGGCCGCAATTTTTCAGAGGATGAAATTCAGCGCGAGATGGATAACAACGCGCAGGGCATACTTGGCTACGTGGTGCGATGGGTTAATCAGGGTGTCGGTTGTTCGAAGGTACCTGATATCAATAATGTCGGTTTGATGGAAGATCGTGCTACCTTGCGCATCTCCAGTCAGTTTTTGTCCAATTGGTTACTTTCTGGTCTGGTTACCGAAAGCCAGCTACGCGACACCATGGAGAAAATGGCCTTGGTGGTTGATCAGCAAAATAAGGGTGATTCGGAATACACACCTATGGCGCCTGAGTTTGATGCCAGCGTGGCGTTTCAGGCCGCGCTGGATCTGGTTTTAAAAGGTATTGAACAGCCAAACGGTTATACGGAGTTCATATTGACGTCTCGCCGCAGGGAAAAGAAAGCGCAAGCCTGATCGGTTCCCTGATCGGTTCCCTGATCGGTTCCCTGATTGGTTCCCTGATTGGTTCCCTGATTGGTTAGAGGTCCAAGTTTTTTTTGGAATGGCTCGGGAATTTTATACCCGAGCCACGGTCTACACTCACAAGACGTGAGTCAGTTTGGCTCATTGCATTAGAATTAACCATCATCCAAGTCTTAGAGTCAGGAGATAAGCGTATGACCCGTTCAGCCTTTAAAGCTGTTGTTGCCGCTGGTGCGGCTGTAACCCTTCTCGCTGGTTGCGCATCGTTAAACCCGTTTGCCAAGCCGGACCCACGCTGGGCCGACTTTAAGTCGTGGACCAAAATCACGGAGGGTACTGAGCCAACAGGCGATCCGACTCGATTGCTAGGCACCGTGCATAAGGGCGAAAACGGCTATCGCGATGTGTATGTAAACGATATTGGCAAAGACGCCCTGTTGGGTGACGCTCCCAATAACTTTCCCGAAGGCTCTGTTATTGTTAAGCACCAGTTTGACAACAAGGCGGATTGGGAAGCAGGCAAAAATGGCGATGTGACTGTCAGTGTTAAGCAAGCCGATGATGGTACTCGTAACAAAGATAACTGGGTTTGGGCTGCAGGCATGACAGCAAAAGCGGGTCCTAGTGATTTCTGCGCAGTTTGCCACACAGCAGCAACAAGCTTGTACGATTCAGATTTCGTGTTCACTACGGCGGGATTTTTGAAAAAGCACGCTGCTGAGTAACGCGTTTGAATTGATTGGCTGGCGCACAGGTTTGTGCGTCAGCTTCATGGCCGCCGCTATACCTGCATATTCCCCGCTAAAACATCTGCATTTGCGCATCGGTTATTGCGCTAAAACTGGTTCCCATAAACTGCAAAATGCCGTCAGCCGCTGGTGCTAATTGTTTATCCATGTAGTGTTGGTAGTCTGGTAGGGCCGTTATGTTATCCGTTGGCTCTGGCCCGTTTCTCGTTATAATGTAGCTCACCCAGCTGCCGGGTTTGCGGCGCATTTTTCTAGCCGCTTGCACATGCGGTGGTACGTTACGTTGATAGTCGTCGAGCTTGCGTCGCAGTCGTTTTCTATAGCTGATGTCTGAATCTCTTTCACCATTAAGTAAAGCAGTTGCTGTATCTCTAACAAACTGTTCGAACGGTTTGTCGTTAAAGATCAATTCGAATAATGTACGTTGAAATTCTCTTGCCAGCGGGGTCCAGTCAGTTCGTGCAGCCTCCAGTCCCTTTACCACCAGTGTTTTATTGTTCTCATTGTCGCAAACTAATCCGGCGTATCTTTTTTTACTGCCTGTTGGCATACCGCGAACCGTTGGCATCAGGAATCGCGAATACAAGGTTTCAAACTCCACTTCCAAATAACAAGCAAGATCAAATTCTTCGCGTAGATGAGTTTGCCACCACTTATTTAGCATGTCGGTTAGGTGTTGACCAACTTCGTGCGCGCTTTGCAGCGAGTGATTTTCGCCTAACAGAACAAATAGGGAATCTGTGTCACCATAGATTACGCGATAACCCTGAGATTCAATTTCATCACGCGATGTGGTGATAATGTCGTGTCCACGCCGAGTGATACTGGAGGCGAGTTGGTGTGAGTGAAAACGGCAACCGCTGGTGCCAAGCACGCCATAAAAAGAATTCATGATTATTTTTATGGCTTGTGATAATGGCTTGTTCGATTCTTTTTTAGCTACATCACGTGCATCCGATAATGATTCAATAATGCCGGGCAGAATATGTGTATGACGCGAAAAGTATGCCTCCATAAAGCCTGGTACCGGGTTCTCGCCGCTTTGTGCCAAGCCCATTGGATCTATGCAAAATGTTCTGATGATGCTCGGATACAAGCTTTTAAAATCAAGTACCAGCACATTTTGGTAAATGCCCGGCGCTGAATCGAGCACATAACCACCGGGGCTACCCAAACCCGAGCTGGTGGTGTCGACATCAGGTGCTACATAGCCGTGGCGATGTAAGCGCGGCAGATACAAGTTATCGAAAGCTGCAACCGAGCCACCAAGTCTGTCTATTGCCAGGCCGGTTAAGTTGGCCCTTTGCAGAGCGAATTCAATCAGGTCGGCTTTGACAAAAATATCGTTGACCAATTGGCAGTCTTTTATGTTGTAGTCCGCCAGTTGAGGTTTGTCATTTTTAAACAGCTCATTAATACGGGCAACTTTATTTTCGCTGCTGGTGATTAGCTTGCCTTCACCAAGAAGCTCGTGTGCAACATTGTCCAGAGAGAAACTATCAAACGCCCAGAATCCGGCTTTCAATAAATCGATTCCATCCAACACCGCGCGGCCTGGAAGCTTGGCTATGCGTGGTTGGCCGGGGTTGCCTGGTTGCAAAATAGCAGCCGTATCGTTGCCGCGACCCATATCAAAGTTAAGCCCTAATGCTCGGCATTTTCGATCGATAAAATTCAAATCGAAATTCACGACAGCCCAACCGATAATCACATCGGGGTCGACTTCTCGTAACCATGCAAAAAAAGCGAGTAAGAGGCTTCGTTCATCCCGGCAATAATGCAATTGGTACCCGTTGCGTTGTATCACTGTGCCATCACTGGAGGTATTTATCATGTAAACCCTGTTTTGAGTGGCGTCGCCGTGCATGACAGAACCGGCAACAGAGTAAAGCTGATCTGTGCTGCCTCGCGTTTCTATATCAAGTGATAGTGCCTTTAATCCAGGGGATACGGTTGCAGGTTTTATTTGTGGGTTAGTCAGTGATAAGTGATCGCCGTTGTTGAGTATCTCACCAGTAGCAGCAAAACCTGCACAAACAAAACGTTCCATCAAGAATCGATCACTGGGTTTTAAATCTGATTCAAGCAAAGCATTATCGAGTTGGCGTAACGCGCTTAAATCTCGTTGATGTCGAAAGTAAATACCATCAACAGGTTTTCCACTTAACGTCTTAAGCGATAAAGCGTCGCGTCTTGCGCGTTCTGGGGTAGGTAGTGTATCGCTTCGTTCAATAAAGCAAACTGCTTCCTGATGGGTTATTGCTAGTCTCACAGGGCCTTGCTCGCTTTTACCCCAGAAGCACAGCTCTATCCCCGTGCTGGTATCTCGCCAGTGCCTTGTTAGTAAATAGCCTGTAACGCTCTGTGTCATTTGCTCAGTTTACAAAGTTCATAGTGTAAAATGTTGGCCTTAGGTTTAAATTTTAATCATCATGCTTCGTTATTTGCCCGGATTGTTTCTTGTTCAAGTGGTTAGCGCTGTGTTGTTATGGGTAAACCAGGATTCAACACCACAAGATTTAGCCATACAATTTGGTGTTCCAGCCTTGCTGGTCACCTTGGTTACAGGGTTATGGTTTGCCAGTATTGCGCGTGCGGACGCCGAACGAGCTAATGCCAAACTTAAAGAGCAGTACGCCCGCGAACGAGAAAAACTCCAGATTAACGCCGAAAAAAGTAAAGCGCGTGTTGCGGTGCAAACGCAAAAGGAAATTCGAAAACAAGAAAAACGTATAGGCCGAAAAGCCAGCTTAAAAGTTGGTTTAGCTTTTATGGGTGCCACTGCTGCAGGTATACTTATGCTGATTACAGAATTACTCACTTTCGGGCTTATGACCATCATGACTACCTTGGGTGGATTGGGCGGGTATCTTGTACGGTCCCGTCAGAGCTATGACGCTACGGTAAACTCAAATACACAGGATTTAAGGGTAATTGACGCGCAGAACGCACCATCAAAATTACCCGCAGCCGTTGGAACAAATCTCGACGATATCAAGTAAACCGTGGATTCCACTGGGCTTTTTGTGACACAGTTTGTTTAACCTATTTATTTTGTGACGGAACTCCCATAGATCGCACTGATTTAGCGTTGTATTTAGTTGAGTTAATCTCGATCTATCGGTGAATGTTATCTAATTAGTTTTAATGTCCATTTGGCTCCCTGTTCCAACAAGGTATTGGCCTATTGCTTGAAATATAAGTCGTACAGGAAACTCAACGACGGCTTAAATTGAAAGCGTTTCACCCCTTTTTGCAGCGCAACTTAACGTATCAGCTGAGGTGCCAGCTTACGATCTTGCTGCGGCTTCTGCTGCTGGCAAGCTTTGCGCTGTTCGCTCAAAACGCCAAAGCGTTGGTCTTAACTTCCTACTTCGAATCGATTCTGGTGCCCAATGTATCCACTGCGTGGACCACGGTAACGCTTGACAACAACTACGCCAATGCCATTCCTGTCTGTACCTATGTACTCGGTACATTTGCTGGTACTAACCCAAATTACACGAATCCACCTGCGGTTGTTCGAATCCGAAACATCGGTTCGAGTTCCTTCCAGATAAGAATTCAGGGTTGGGAAGATACCAGTGCATCAGCCGGCGATGTGCACTGCATGGTGATGGATGAAGGTGCGCATACGTTGCCTGACGGTCGATTAGTGGAAGCACATAGCGTCCTGTCTGATCTAACCAATGGACAGTTCGCAACCGATGGTGGTTGGTCGCTTGCACTTATGGAAGATGTCAGTGCCAGCATTGTGCACAACTACACCGCACCTGTCGTGCAAGCATCAGTGATGAGCTATAACGACAATCGCGCCAGTGTTCCGTTTATAACCGATTGTGACTCTCGACAAAACCATCCGTTTATGACTGGTATGGCTGATGGTATTTGCGTTGGTAAACACATCGGTCAGATTGCAGATTCACGCGCACCCGAAACTATTGGATACATTATTGGTGAAACGGGTATCGGTACGATTAACAACGTTTTCTACGAGCTGGCTTTGGGGGTAGATTCGGTTGCTGGTAATAACGCAGGTAACACGGGTGGTACTTACAACGTAACTCGTGATCACACGATGGCAGTGCTAACCCAAGCCGGCGAAGACGGTGGCAATGGTAGTTACGCCGTGTTGTATAGCAACGACCCGTTGCCGGCAAATGATATCAATCTTGCTGTTGATGAAGATACCTTTACTGGCGACACGACGCGCAATCACACCAACGAGCCCGTTTATTACTGGGCTTTTGCCGGTGCTGAAATTACATTAATTAAAAACCTGATCAATGACGACGGTGGCACAGCCACCATCGCTGACTTTGTTTTAAGTGCAACGGGTACAGATTCTATTTCGGGTGTGAGCGGCACAAGCACGGTAACCAAAGCTGTGGTAACCCCGGGTACTTACACATTGGCAGAAACCACCATGCCGGGTTACACAACAGGCGCATGGGCCTGCACAGGCGCAGCGAGTGCCACTGGAACCACTATAGACGTCGTTGGCGGCGATCACGCCATATGCACGATCACGAATGATGATAACCCGTTTGCAACGTTGACACTTGAAAAACAACTAGTGAACGACAACGGTGGCACCGCAGTCGTGTCCGATTTTACATTATCTTTCTCCGGTCCTGGCAGTTCTGGGTCTGGTGTCATGGGTGATGCAGCTGTGACTAACGTCACCGTGCCTGCCGGTAGTTATACCCTAACTGAAAACTCACTAAATGGTTATAGCCTGGATGGTATCAGGTGTAATGGCAGCGACAGTGACGCTGTTGATGGTCTCGATATAGTTGCTGGTGAAAAAATAACTTGTGTGTTCGTCAATAACGATCAAGCGGTCGATCTGAGCATTCAGAAATCGGTCAACGATGATTCGCCAAATATAGGCGATACCTTAACGTTTACTTTATTAATTGAAAACAGTGGGCCAAATACCGCCACTGAATTACATGTAGTGGATTCCGTTCCAGCTGGATTTAGCTACATTGCTTCGTCTATGACAGGTGGTGACGTTCAAGACGACAGCTCTCCTGAAGGAACGGGATTGGATTGGACAATCAACACTCTGCCATCAGGTTCGTCTGTGTCTTTGACATTTCAGGCGACAGTGTTGGCACCCTAATTTAGAGTTGATCAGATGAAGAAATTATATATCCCCATCCTGTTCGAGCCTTTGCGCAGAATAACTAAGCGCTCTCGAATCAGTTTGCTGTTGTTGGGACTCAGTGTTCCGTTGACTGCATGGTCGCTTAGCTTAAGCGACTATTTAAATGAGTCAACGGTAACAGCGTCGTCGTCGCAGTTTGAAACCAACATGAGCAACAACACCAGCACAGTGCAAATTACGCCAAATGCTGAACTGATTGTGGTCAAGCAAGTCATAAATGACCATGGTGGAGTAGCCAGCCTGGCTGATTTTTCAGTGGCCAGCAGCGCAGGCACGCTTAACTTTGATGCTGGTGTGACTGCAGGGTCGACTACAACATTCACCTCAGACACTGTATATGTGCCACCCGGTACCTACACGCTGACGGAGCTTGATTTCGCAGGCTATACCGAAGGCAGTTGGTCCTGCACAGTGGGAACGGTGGGTAGTGATACGTTTGATTCCGGTGCGGTGACATTGGCGTTTGGTGAGCAGACAGTTTGTACCATAATCAATGATGATATCGAACCCACATTAACATTGGCGAAAACTGTAACCAATGATAATGGCGGCATTTTAACGGATGCAGACTTCTCGTTATCGGTCGATGCTGCTGTTGTCAGTAGTGGCGTTGCTAACCCAGTCCTGGCGAACACTGCTTTGACGATCAGTGAGCTGGATGTAGATGGTTATACAGAAGGTACATGGGCCTGCACAGATGTCAATGGACTAACTACGGGCTTACCAACGGCAGGGCTGGCGACCAGTACCACCGTTAACCTGTTGCCAGGCTCTGATGTCACTTGCGCTATATCCAACGACGATATTGCGCCAACGCTAACACTCACTAAAACATTGGTTAACGATGACGGTGGTGACCTAACCATAGCCGACTTCGACATATCAGTTGATTCGGTTGAAGTTGTCAATGGTGCAATCAATACTGTAGCCGCAAACAGCGCCATACTTATAAGCGAACTTGATATTCCTGGCTATACGGAAGGCATTTGGTCATGCACTGATTCTACAGGCTTAACCACAGTCTTACCGAGTGCCGGTGTTGCCACTGGTGAGACCATTACTCTCGCATCGGGTGCTGTGGTTGAATGCGTTATCACTAATGATGATGTTGCACCCACACTGACTCTGGTTAAGACCGTGGTAAATGATAATGGCGGAACAGAGGCGATTGAAGATTTTGACATTTCGATTGATGGTACAGAGGTGGTTAGTGGTACGCCAACGACGGTCACAGCCAATACACTCATCACTATTAGTGAGCTGGACTTGGTTCCTTACGCAGAAGGTACATGGGCTTGCTCGGATGCCAATAGTTTAACAACTGGCTTGCCGTCAGCCGGCACGGCCACCGGCACTGATATTTCGTTGTTGCCTGGCTCTGCTGTCACATGCTCAATCACTAATAACGACTTGGGCATTGACTTAACCATTGCTAAATCGGTTGATGATGCAACGCCGAACATTGGACAGACAATCACTTTTACCTTGGTGGTCAGTAATGCTGGTCCGGATGTGGCAACCAACGTCACGGTCACTGACCCTGTGCCTGCTGGATTCAGTTACGTGGGTAGTTCCATGGGCGGTGGTGATGCAACTGATGACACTGACCCGACCGGTGCTGGTCTGACGTGGACAATCAACTCGATACCTGTTGGTTCACCCGTCAGCCTGATGTTACAGGCAACGGTCAACGCACCTTAATTAGCAGCATAGGCACAACCTTTTAACATCGCTATGAATCGTCACTTGGTTAAGCTGCTTAGTGCCACAGCAGCCCTGTTCTTAGGATCAGGGCTGACGTCGGTCTTTGCGCTAACCACAGTCGATTTTACCAACACGGGCACCGTTATATCAGACTCGACTCAGTTTGAAAGTAACGGTGTTAATAATGACAGCGCAGTGTTGGTTAAACCTAAAGGGCTAACCGTGACAAAGGTCGCCGATGCGTCGGGCTTATCGACGCCAACCAAAGTGGGAGACCTGATTAACTACACCATATCGCTTGATAATATTGGTTTGCTCGGTTTAACCGATGTGGTTCTAAGCGACACCATTATTCCTGCAGCTAACCTTTCGCTAAGTTCTGGTGACACGAACAACGATAATGTGCTCGATGGAGACGAGGTGTGGGTGTATGTTGGTACCTACGCGATTACTCAAACCGATATAGACACCTTTGGTGGTGGTGATGGTGATATTGATAATACAGTTACTGTCGTTACCAATGAACTGGACCCAATCAGTGACAGTGCCAATGCACCAATCACACAAGCGCCGGCCTACACAGTAGAAAAAACAGTTGACAAGTCAACGGTATCGACGCCAACTCAATTGTCCTACAACATTGAAGTCAGTAACACTGGTAATCAAACGTTAACTGGTTTGTCGCTCAGTGATACTCTACCTGATGGCTCCACCGGTACGTTAGTGGGTCCTGCGACTGACAGTGGTACAGCTAACGCACTCGATGTCGGTGAAACCTGGGTTTACACGCTCACTTATAACGTCAGCCAGGCGCAAATCGATGCAGGCGTGCCATTAGTTAATACGGTTGCTGTAACAACAACACAAACTGGTACAGACTCTCAATCTGATACAGCACAAACAGGCATAGCCATAACTCCAGTTATGGAAGTTGAGAAAACGGTTGACACTGCCTCGTTAAGTGCACCAACCCAATTGAATTATCAAATTGTTGTGACTAACACAGGTAACGTTAGCTTAAGCAATGTTGCACCAGTGGACACGTTGCCCGATGGCACTAGTGCAACGCTAACCGGTCCTGTTGCTGATATCGGTATTGCAGGGCAGCTTGATGTTGGTGAGTCCTGGGAATACACCAACAGCTATAACGTGACCCAGTCAGAGATTGATCTTGGCCTGGCCAGAACCAACACCGTCAGCTTCACCAGTGCACAAACAGGATCAGACAGTGTCAGTGATACTGCGCAAACCACCATTACCAGAACACCGTCTTTTAGTGTAGAAAAAACAGTAGACGAGAGCAACATCTCAGCTCCTGGTCTGTTGAGCTATCAAATTAGTGTTAATAACACTGGCAACACATCACTGACCGACGTCGCTATCAATGACACTTTGCCAGACGGCACACCAGCAGTGCTAACAGGTCCAATTGCAGATACAGGTGTTATAGGTGTTCTGGATGTTGCTGAAATCTGGACGTATTTAGGGCAGTACAGTGCCACTCAGAATGATGTTGATGCCGGGCTTGCGTTAATCAACTCGGTGAGTGTTAGTACTGCTGAGGCTGGCGAGCAATCGGATACTGCTGTCACTAACGTGAGTCAGGCACCTGCGATTAGTATTGTTAAGTCTGCCAGCGAAACTGATTATACGGCGGTTAGTAATACGATTAATTACACATTTACCGTATCTAATCCAGGTAATGTAATGCTGAGCAACATCACGCTCGATGACCCGATTGTTGATCAAGGGTCCTTAAGCTGTGCTTTGGTGCAACCGTTTATATTGTTGCCCGGTGAGCAAACTACGTGCACGGCCGAACGCACTGTTGTCATTGGCGATATCACCACAACACAGATTGTCAATATTGCAGGCGTTGTCGCCACGGACCCAACCGGTACTGACGTCACAGCAAGCAGTAATACGGTGGTTGTTCCCATGCTGCAGATACCACCCGTTGCTACAGACAATAATTTTGATTCGCCTGTGAGTGCTGTACCTGTTACTTTGGCTGGTGCAATTGATGACTTTGACAATAACGGTGACCTGCGTGCAGACACTGTCAACCTTACCGGCACGATTTCAGTTGATCTTGATGGTGATGGCGACAACGACACCCTGGTGGTCGCCGGTGAAGGTACCTGGTTGGTTGATGACGTTACCGGTGAAATCACATTCACACCAGAATCTGGCTTTACGGCAGATCCAACGCTAACAACTTATTCGGTTAGTGATGCAACTGGGCTGGTATCAAACATTGCGCAGTTATTTGTAAACTACCCCCAAACTGCGCCTATTGCCGAGGACGATTACAAGCAGAATCTTCAAGTACCAAGCCCCACTAATCCAACCACTGTTAATGTGCTTGCCGATAACGGTAACGGTGCAGACAGTGATTCGGAAAGTGATACAGATGTGCAAAGTGTTCATCTGATTAACGTTGCTGCCACCGACACAGACGGCGATGGTGACAACGACACTTTAGTGGTTGCCGGTGAGGGCACTTGGGTGGTTGATAACTCAACGGGAAACGTCACTTTCACACCGGTTGCTGGATTTTTATCTGACCCAACACCAATTGTTTACACCGTGTCAGACATAAACGACCTGGTATCAAATCAGGCGCTGATAACGGTAGATTATCCGCAGACCGCACCCAGTGCAATCGATGATGAAAAACTGGATCAACCTCTTGGCCAGCCGGTCACCATAGTAACTGTTGCCAATGACACAGACCCTGAAAACAATCTTGAACCAACGAGTGTCATGTTGATTAATCCGGAAACCGGTGCAAGAGTCATTAGTTTGGTTATTGATGGTGAAGGTGTTTGGAGTGTTGATGCGGTAACTGGAGAAATTACGTTTACGCCTGACGCAGGCTTTATAACAGACCCTGCCGTGCAGCAGTACGTCGTGTCTGATAGCACAGGCATAGAATCCAATTTTGCAAATCTCACCGTAACTTTTGAGGCTCCGGCCGCATTGGAAGGCTTTGTTTGGCTGGACAGTGATCGTGACGGGCAGGTTAGCGCAGGTGAGGAGTTAAAAGTCGGTTGGACACTGGAAGTATTTGGTGACAGTGGTGCCTTGGTAGCAACTACTGTGACTGATGCGAACGGATACTATTTTGTTGAAGGCTTGATTCCTGGCCAGTATACCGTGCACTTCTCTAATGAGAACGGTGTGTTCATGGATTCACAAACCACTGCAGGGGTGGTATCTGGCGGACAAATAATCAATTTGCCATTGCCGGTAGACCCGGGTGGTGTTGTTTACGACAGCATTAGCCGAGAAGCGGTAGCCGGCGTGACGTTGAATATGGTGAATGGCAATGGCGACTTGTTGCATGCTGATTGTTTGTTTGCCAATCAGCAGTCGCAGGTGACTTTGACCGATGGCCTGTATGCGTTCAACTTGATTCCGGGTGCTCACGACTCCTGTCCATCAATTGGTGCCTACGCAATAGAGATCGCAAAAGCGCCAAGCGATTATCGCCCGAATTTTTCATCCATTATTCGCCAAGTGGGTGCATCCGGTTGTGGCGATGCCACGTTAGGGTGTGCTGTATCCACAACATTTGATGCTGACCCGAGCGAAAGTAATTGTACTGTCGATAGTTTACCTGGCACAAACGCGTGCGAGGTACAAGCTCAACCTGACGCGCCAGGAGATACACAAAGCACGACTTACTTTGTTGAATTCTATGTGCAATCAGGCGATCAAAACATTATTTTTAACCACCTGCCCATCGATGCACGCGCCAACGATGCTCAGTTGCTGTTGAGCAAGTCGGCAGATAAACGCAATGTCTCGGTGGGTTCTTTGCTCGAATACACCTTAATTGCTGAGAATACGAAAGACGTACCAGCCTTCAAAATCACCATCATTGATGAACCTCCAGCAAGCTTTTCTCTGGTTGCTAACTCGGTGCGCATGACACAGGTCGGTGCTGACGGCGAATTTGATACTGCAGATGACGTGGTTCAAACACTTAGCCCAAGTGATTTAAGTCCAATCATGCTGGGAAAAATCGATTTTGCTGCATCTGAAACTATTCGATTTAAATACGTTATGCGAGTTGGTGTGGGCATCGTTGCAGGATCTTATGCGAACAAAGCCAGTGCGTCGGGGCCAGGTGGGATTGCCAGTAATACAGTCTCAGCCACGGTTGAGGTTGTGGCTGACGCAGTACTGGAACAAGCCACCCTGGTGGGCAAGGTCTTTAATGATCGAGACTCTGATGGCGCGCAAGACCCGGCTGGTGCTACCGGCATGTCTTTACGTAGTCATCATTATGGCTGGAGCAGCTTAGCGTTACCACCGATTCAGGGTCGTGACAGTGTTAACGATGACCCTGCTGACACCGCGACAACGGTCAACATGCCAGTGACCGAAGATAACCGATTTATGATTCTAACGCGTGAAGGAACACGCATCTCTGTAGATCACGACGGTACTGTATCTGAAGCGCATGTGGGGGACAAAGCCCGTGGCCTTAATGGCCAGGATATTCGTGTGTGCACACAACGCATGAATGCTGTTCCAACAGATGGTTCAGGTTTTACACCTGCTGATGGCGCGCAGGCTGATGTATTGCAAATTGTCGTACAAAACTATGGGCTTAACGAAGAAGGCATACCGGGTGTTCGCCTGGCCACAGTCACAGGTTTACTAATAGAGACTGATGCTTATGGTCGTTACAGCATACCGGATGTTGATGCTGGTAGTACGGGCATTGGTCAGAACGTTGTTTTAAAAGTAGACCCCGCATCGCTACCTCAAGGTGCACGCTTTACCACTGAGAATCCTTATGTGTTGCGTATTGTCAATGCCTCTCTTAACAAGATTAATTTTGGTGTCAATGTGCCCGATGAAGACCCTTATTTAAATCGTGGCAGTGCGTTGTGTGAAAGCGAAGCGCAAGAGCGCATCTACCAAAGCGTAGAGGTGAGCTTAGGTTCGGTCTTTTTCGATACTGATAAACATGAAGTGCGTGAAGATCAGCAAGGCATTGTTCTCGATATCATTAACAAGCTGCGCGAATATGGTGGTGGGCAAATACTCATCGAGGGCCACACCGACTCGCGCGGCAGTCATGAATACAATATTGCATTGGCAGAGCGTCGTGCAGAAAGCATACGACGCATCCTGGCTGAGAATTTGGGTGAAGAGCTGATGCAGGTGATTAGCGTGGAAGTTAGTCCAGACGCATACGCGGAGCCGGAAAAATGATCGCGCGAATAGTGTTCTGCTTGTTTCTGTTTTTTACCGCGTCTTTAAACGTCAGTGCAGCTGAAGAAAAGCCTGCGCCCTATGTATTGAAAATTATCAAGTCTGGTGAAGCCAAACCTCGATCGGAAAATGTATCAGATGAGGGCAAGCAGGATAATCGTCGCGTCGATGTTACTTTAACGCGTAAAGTCCCTGTCGATACAGTAAAGAAGGAAACTCGGCGTGCCCTGTTTGGATCAGGTGGTGCAGTGTGGGTCTCAAAAGACCCAACCTCACTTGATCGAATTCTGGAAGTCACAGCACCTGCCAGTATCTCGTTGGCAGAAGACAGGTTGGATGGCCCTGTAGCGTTCGAGGTCAATACCAATTACCCCGCGTTTATAAATAAACTGGAAATTCGTATTTGGTCTGAAGATGCAACTCAGCTAACGCAACCCTTGTATTCAACCGAGTTAGGCAAGGTGATTGGCTCGCAGCAGTTTGAATGGGACGGCGAGATAGAAGGCCTGGACATAAGGCCTGGTACCACTTTGCTCTACGCTGTCAGAGCAAGTGATGCACAAGGGCGCTATGACGAATCGGTTCGTAGAAAGATAAGATTCATTGAGTCTGATGAAAGTTCTGCCCAGAATACGCTATTACCTGAAATTTCCGTTTCGGAAAATCTTGAAAATGCACTGGGTGAATACGAGGAACTTGAACGACAGTCCATACCGTTAAACGGCACTAAGGTTCGATTGCTGGGGCAAGACATTAACAAAGGCAGTCAAGTTTTTATCAACGAGCAGGAAGTATCAGTTGATGAAGACGGGCGATTCGGGATCGAGTATTTAATGCCTGAAGGGGAACATAGTTTCGACGTCGTGGTACTGGATGATCGTGAAAACGAGCTCAAAAAGCAGCTAAACGTTAATTTAGACAACGATTATTTCTTTATGGTGGCCTTGGCTGATGTGACGGTTGGTGAGAATCAAGTGAGCGGTTCCCTTGAGCCTCTGGCGGCTGACGAGCATCACTATGGTGGTGATATCTTTGTCGATGGGCGTCTGGCGTTTTACTTAAAAGGTAAGGTCCGTGGCAAGTATTTGATAACGGCGCAAATGGATACTGGAAACGAAGATATAGAAAATCTGTTTGACAATTTTCACCGTAAAGACCCAACCAGCGTTTTTCGTCGTCTGGATCCCGATCAGTACTATCCAGTGTACGGTGACGACTCTACGCTGGTAGATGATACTGATAGCCAGGGAAAGTTATACGCAAGAGTTGACTGGGACCGCTCGCGCTTAATATGGGGAAATTACAATACCAATTTTACCGGCACTGAGTTTGCTCCATTTAATCGTAGTCTTTATGGTGCGCAATTGCTCCATGACAGCACGCACGACACCAGTCTGGGAGATGCAAAGCACAGTATTAATGCTTTTGCATCCAAAGCACAAAGCCTGTTTCGTCATAACGAATTTTTGGGTACTGGCGGCAGTTTGTATTATCTGCGTGATACAGACATAGTCGCTGGTTCTGAAAAAGTATGGGTGGAAGTGCGTCAGTCGGGCACCAGTCGTGTAGTGAACAGGGTGCCCCTGGTCGCAGGGCGAGATTACGATATTGATGATTTCCAGGGCCGATTAATTTTACGTCGACCTCTGCTGAGTGTTGCTGCTGATGGAGGTCCATCTATTATTCGTGATGAGCCTCTCGATGGCAATCAAACTTATTTAATTGTTGACTACGAATACAGTCCCCAAAATTTGGAGTTTGACGAATCCAGCGCTGGTGTTAGAGCCAAAAAATGGTTCGGCAATCAACTTGGCGTAGGCGGTACATGGGCGTACGAGCAAAGATCTGGTGATGATTACCAAATCAGAGGAGCTGATATCACCCTGAAGCGATCAAATGAGACGTTTGTCAAGGCAGAAATTGCGCAGTCGGAGTCATCACAAACCTCCGGTAGTTTTATCTCGACCGATGGTGGTTTGAGTTTTACGCCATTTGTTAGCAACGATGCTCAAACCAATGGTAGCGCGTTTGGAATTGAGGCACGCGTGTCGTTGCTGGATTTTAGTCCTGATAGTCGACCCATCGAGTTTGGTGCCTGGGCAAGACGGCAGGAAGCCGGTTTCTCTACTGCCAACACTGATGTCGGTGTACACACCACTGATCTTGGTGTTGAAGCTGTTGCTCGCCCAACTGATAAAATTGCACTGCATGCACGCGCATCTCGATTGGAAGAGCGCGCATTAAGTGTTGAATCCAATATTGCTGCTCAAGTGGATTATGCTTATTCCGACAACGTGGGCTTTTCAACGGAAGTTAAAAACAGTCGGGAAGAAAATCTTGCGAGCAGTACAAATGGTGAGTCAACTATTTTAGCGGGAAAAATATCTGTTGATTTAACACCTAGAATAAACATGTATGGTATCAATCAATTAACACTTAAACATTCTGGTACGCAAACAAGAAATAACTCTTCCACCGTTGGCGCCACGGTCGATGCTATCGAAAATGTAAATGTGCGTGGTGAGGTAAGCTTGGGTGATCGTGGCAGTAGCGCCCTTTTAGGAACAGAAGTCAATCTGAGTAATACCTACAGCGTCTACACTAACTACACTTATTCGTTCAGTGATTCGCAAGTCGAGAAAAATTCGTTTGTGCTGGGTCAGCGTAAAACTTTGAGCTCTCAGTTGAAAGTATACTCTGAGCACCAGTTTACTGATGAGGACAGTCGAACAGGCTTTGCGCATACAGTGGGCTTGGACCAAAAATTAACTGAGTACACATCACTGAGTTTGTCGGCGCAGCGTGCGGTTGTTGAAAGCGAAAACAGTGATAGCACAGAGCGTAACACTGTCTCAGCCGGGCTCGCGTTTCAAAAAGACAAAGCCAGGTTTAATTCTAAGCTTGAGTACCGCTGGGATGAGAGCACAGCTGTTGATACAGAGCAATTGGTAACTACTAATCGGTTTGAATACCGCAATTCGCCTTCGTTCAGGTGGCAGGGTAAATTGAATGCTTCTATTACTGACGACAATGTGGCTGTTGAAGATGCGCGTTTTGTTGAAGCCGGAATTGGCTTTGCACTGCGCCCAGTGACCAATGATCGTCTCAATATGCTGGCGCGTATTACCTACCTTAGTGACTTACAACCTTTATCTCAAAGTGTAAGTACAGATCAGCGTTCGTTAATTACCAGTATAGAAGGTCTGTACGATCTTAATCATCAATGGAGCATTGGTTCAAAGCTTGCGCATCGTAAAAGCGAGATTCGCTTAGAGCGTAATACGGGTGTTTGGATTGACAATGATGCTAGCCTGGCATCAGCACGACTAAGGTACAAAGCCACATTCGGCATAGATGCCACAGCCGCTTATCATTGGTTGCATTCGGGAGCTACAGATGGTCTGCGACGAGGCGCCTTACTCACGATTGGTAGACGAGTCGGGAACAACCTGACCTTTTCAGTGGGTTATAACTTTACCAGCTTCGATGACAATCTTGCCAATGATAGCTATGACGTCAAAGGTTGGTTTATTAACCTTATTGGAACTTATTAGCGGTAATTTTCTGGTGGCAGTACGCACGACATCCGGTGAGGTAAAAAAATGTGACACTGTTGCTGGTGATACACCCGCTCGATTAGTTACATCGACAATCTCGGAGGCCCGTCGCGGGCTATTATGGCGCGTTTAACACCGTATTTGTACCGCAAATGAAAACGTTTGCGTATCTATCTCCATCCTTATGCACTGTATAAAGTTTGTGGTGGCATGGTCGCTTATACAAGTAACCCAGCGAATCGCAGGAGCGCTCTGGCCAAACGTACTGACCAGCTGGAGCACGTTAGGAATGGAGTTTTTGCAGTATTTTGGCGGTGTATTCGAGCCATTTTCATTTTCTTTGCTGTTGTTCGGCACCATCGGCGGACTAGTACTAGGCGCAACCCCTGGTTTGTCACCAACAATGGCGGTCGCGCTACTCATACCCTTTACGTTCCAACTCCAACCCACACACGGGCTCATACTGCTGGGTGCGGCGTATACAGCAACAGTAGCGGGTGGCGCGGTTAGCGCTATATTATTGAGAATTCCTGGTGCGCCAGCTAATATTGCCACCGCCCTGGACGGGCACGAAATGGCTAAAAAGGGCGAAGGGGCAAAAGCGCTGCATGCCTCATTCCTGGCCTCCGGTGTGGGTGGTATTATCGGGGTGTTGCTGCTCATCTTTTTAACACCTGTGTTGGCAAAATGGGCTTTGGCGTTTGGTTACTCGCACCTATTCTGGATGGCGATAGTGGGTGTCACAATAATCGGCTCGCTGGATTCAAAGTCATTTGTGAAAGGATTGCTCTCTGGCTGTCTTGGTTTCTGGCTCTCGCTGATTGGTTATGACGACATCCAGGGTGCGCAACGGTTTATTTTTCATGACGCTTTAACTGGCGGTGTCAACGTTATTACGGCTCTCATTGGAATCTTCGCAGTTCCGCAAATCATTGATATGTTTGCAAAAGGTCGTCAGGCTAACAATGTGTCAGCGATTGTTGTCGAAAAACAAAAGCTTGGGGATTCATTAGGACTGTTGTTCAAACAAGTCAAAGCACTGAGCATAGGCACAGTTGTCGGTTCGGTGGTTGGACTTATCCCCGGTGTTGGTGGTCAGATTGCAGGTTTAGTGTCTTACGATCAATCCAAAAAATTCTCTGAAACGCCCGAGCTTTTTGGCACTGGTCACCCCGAAGGCGTCATTGCTGCAGAGTCGGCTAATAACGCCATGGTCGGTCCATCACTGGTACCTCTACTTACTTTGTCTATTCCTGGCAGTCCGACAGCGGCTGTGTTGTTGGGTGGTTTGCTTATTCACGGCATTTTTCCAGGCTCTGATCTTTTTGAAAGTCATCCACAGGTTGCCTGGACATTCATCAATTCTATGCTGATTGGGCAAGTTCTGATGGTATTTTTTGGTATCTGGATTGCGAGCTATGCTGCCCGGGTGGCGCAAGTGCCCAGTTCGATTATGGCCAGCAGTGTCATGGTGTTAGCAATTTTTGGTGCCTACTCAGTCCAGCAGTCCATGGGTGATGTTTACATTATGGCAGCACTTGGTATTGGGATGTTCTGCCTGGAAAAATTTGGATTCTCAGCCGCACCTTTGGTATTAGGACTGATTCTTGGACCCATAGCCGAGAATAATTTCATCACTGGCAGTCTTATTGCAAACGCTATGGACGGGCCCGTGCCTTACTTCTTATTTGGCCCGCTCAATATACTGTTAATCGCCTTGGTTATTGCGTCCATTGTCTACAGTTTTTTGATGTCTCGGCGCGAAGCCGCTAATGAATTGTCCGCTGCCGGCACCGCCGAGACGGACGTTGATCAGAAGGGCGGTCCGATGAATACGTCTCGCTTACAGCACCTGATACCGGGCTTATCTATTCTGCTTCTGGCTGCTGCTGTTACCTACACTAGTTACACGCGCGAGCCAGCAGATGCGTTCTTGTTTCCACGCCTTGTTGCCACAGTCATGTTGGTGCTGGCGATCTGGAATTTTATTCGCGCGGCCAGCGGCTTGTCGCGAGTGGGTACCGGTTTTTCGTGGCACTTGGCACAAAGTATTGCGCCAGGTTTGCTTGTCTTAATTGTTTATGTGTTTTTCGCTGCAAAGTATTTAGGATTCTATGCAGCTTCATTGGCCACCTTTTTTGTGTTGTACAGTTTGTATGATCCAGGTACGCACAAAGAAGGAAAGGTCTGGTTAAAGCGGTTAGTCATATCCGTGTCGTTCATGTTGCTTATTTATGCCTTATTCACACTACTGTTAAAGGTACAAACGCCACGTGGCATATTCGATTCGTGGATACTTTAAGTTTTTGGTCACTGTTAACTTTGTTCAAATAATTAGATAAATTAATTAGTTTGTTTTACTTGGAGAATGTAAATGAAATTAGGAGTTTTTGGTGCTGCAATTGCACTTTGTGTTTTGAGCTTGGGCAGTTCTGCTATTAATGCAGCTGATTACCCTGATCGCCCTATTTCTGTGATGGTTTCATACGGTGCTGGTGGCGCAACTGATTTTCAGGCTCGTATTGTTACCATGATGGCTGGTGGTGATGATTTTCTTACTCAGCCGATTGTTATTATCAATAAGCCTGGTGCTGGTGGTCGCGTCGGTTGGAACTGGTTTGCCACAGAAGCTGAGAAGGACGGTTACACTTTGAGCGCTTACAACATTCCGCATTTTGTTGCTCAGTCAATTGAAGGTGGGGTCAAGTACAGTGCCGATAGCTTCGAACCCATAGCAAATTGGGGGTCGGACCCAGCGGTTGTTGTCGTTGGCATAGACAGCGAATTTAATACTATTAATGAACTAATGGATTTTGCTGAAGGAAATTCTGGCAAAGTCACATTATCGGGTGCGGGCCTGTACGTTGGGCATCACATTGCCGCTTTGCAAATTGAAAAAGCCAGTGGTGCGAAAATGGCTTATATTCCAACAAAAGGTGGTGGTGCCGCTGCAATGAAAGCGGTTATTGCAGGTGATGTTGTCGCTGGTATTAACAACTTGTCTGATGCGTTTCGTGCAAGAGAGGCCGGAAACGTAAAAATTCTGGCCGTTGCTGATGTTGAGCGTAATGCGCAATTCTTACCAGATGTGCCAACACTAATGGAAGCTGGTTATGACGTAGATGATTCTTCGGTTAATTTTCGCGGCTTGATGGTTCCTAAAGGCACAGACCCGGCAATCATTGATTTGTTGGCAGAAAAAGTACCTGCCATGTTTAAGAGCGCACGGGTGAAAGCACACATGGACGCAGGTGGCTCACCACTTAAAGTCATGAATCGCGCTGAAGTACAGCAAATGTGGAAGGACCGTGAGGTCTATTTGACAGAACTGCTTGCTGGTCTGAAGTAATGTAATGAAGCTGACGCCAGTCAACATGGAAACGACATGGCGACATTGGTACAGCCTCGCCGACTGGTCGTACTTTTTGCGGGAGCCAAAGCACCGTTGTTGGTCGTCAATTATGCAAATACTGTGGTTTTTACGCGACACTACTGATTTTTGGCCGATAATACGAGGATGCGACTGAAATACCAAATCTTCCTCACGCTACTATTAGCGAGCGCACTGCTAATAGCGTTGATGTACACGATCAGTAGTTGGAGATTTAGTCGTGGGTTTCTTGATTACGTTAATCAGAATGAAATAGCACGCCTTGAACCCCTTAGCGAGCAACTTATTGATCGTTATGAAGATGCCGGGGGTACTTGGGAATGGGTCAACGATAAGTCCATGCGCGAGTACCGCTTTGACAGCAAAAATAGAAAGTCAGGCAAGCGTAGTCAAAATAATTTGAAAAATACGAATGCCGATAAAGGGCCACCGCCACTGTCGGGTGATGGATTTAGACAGGACCGTCGTGGTCCACCGTTAATGCTCACGGATGCCGAAAAGCAAACTTTATTTGGAAAACTAAACACCAATCAGTCTTTACATTGGTTGCCACTGGACAGTGGCGATAAGCTAATTGGGTATTTAGCGTTTACCCCCCGTCGAACAGTTGATCGACAGTTTGATCAAGTGTTTGCAGCCAAGCAAAAAAAGACCCTGGGTCTGACGGCCTTAGCCATGATTTTCTTTTCAGGCTTATTATCTATTCCACTGGCCACGCGTATTGTCAGGCCGCTTCTTTGTGTAAACCAAGCTGTTGATGAAATTAGCGGTGGTAATTACGATCATCGCCTGGATATTCGACGCAACGACGAACTTGGTGATTTGGCTAATAATGTTAATACGCTGGGTGTCACATTGGGACAAAATCGCAGCGCCAGACAGCGATGGATTGCTGAAATATCTCATGAGCTTCGAACCCCACTGGCTGTTCTACGCGGTGAAATCGAAGCTGTACAGGACGGTGTGCGTAAGCTCGATCAATCTGGTCTGGATTCACTGCACGGCGAGGTACTACATTTTGGTAGGCTGGTTGATGACTTACATACCTTATCAATGTCCGATGTGGGCGCGCTGGATTATCAAATGGATGCGATCAATGCAGAGACACTATTATCGAATTTTTTTGAGGCAAACTCATCCAAACTTGATGAGCATGCCATTACATTGCAACTCAGTACCGGTGATTTTTCCTCAACCGAATCGACCTTTGTTCAAGGTGATGCACAACGTCTAGAGCAATTATTATCGAACCTGTTACAAAATACCTGTCGCTACACTGAGCGTGGTGGCAAATTAATTGTTGAGTGCAAGCCAGTTGAGAACAATGTCGATGGTCACACAACCCATGGTGCGCTAATCGATTGGCTTGATTCAACCCCGGGAATTGACGCCGAATTTATACCCAATCTCTTCGAACCATTTTATCGGGGCGAGCAATCGCGTAATCGCGCCACTGGCGGAAGCGGGCTCTGGAAGAGCTTCAGCCGGATGTACAATATATTTACTCGGTATATGGCATTGGATACAAATTCGAGGCTGCTTCCTAATCCACATTCCTTTCTTGCTTCTTGCGCTTTGCTTACACATTTGTTGGGCGATAATTACTTTCATGAGCACAACGGTGTCTCAGCGAAGTCCTTAACAACCAAAGGGTAAAACAAATGATTATGAATATTAAAAAGCACATTAAATCTACAATCTTAAGTTCGTTTATCGCAACAAGTCTGATTTCTGGCGCAGCACTGGCGGTGTTATCAACAGAGCTTCAGGATACTAATGGTGACGGCGTTATTTCGGCCGAAGAAATTACGGCAGCACGTGATGCTGGTAAAGCAGAAAAATTAGCGCAGTTCGATGCTGATGGTAGTGGCGAATTGTCACGTGACGAACGTCGTGCCATGCGAGACGCACGCTACGATGCAATGCTAGTGGCCTACGATGCAGATGGTGATGGCGAGCTCTCTAAAGATGAACGGCGTGCTGCTAAAGATGCCCGCCGAGCAGCAGTAGACGTGCAACTTGATGTCAATGGCGATGGCGACGTGTCTGCAGAAGAGGCCGCGGGCATGGAGCAAGTAAAAGCCGAGCGTGAAGACAAGCGTGGCAGGAAGCGTGGTAAAAAGCGCGATTCCTGATTCGGGTCTAATGGTTTTTTTGTTCGTTTTTTTGTTTGATTTTTTATTCGATGTAAGCGTAGATCGATTAAAACGTTTTTCCAGGAAAACAGCCCATCATCGTATTTGCAAGTCGTATTTGTAAGTCGTATTTGCAAGTCGATGATGGGCTTCTCAGATTCCACATGTCAAAATGGAAAATCGCCGCACTGTTCATTGATGTGATTGTGGCGTGATGTACTCTAGCTGGTAACGTTGTTCATGAGTCAATTTGATTACAAGAGTATTCGTTTATGCCACAGTTTTTACGAGTTGCGTTTGTCCATCTTGCGCAAAGTCTGCGTCAGAATAAATCGCTGGTTTTGTTTATTTTCTTGTTGTTGATTTTTCGTGGCGCGATTGCCGACTGGCATCCGGTACCTACGGGGTCCATGAAGCCAACTATATTGGAAGGCGACATCATTTGGCAAAACAAGCTTGCCTACGATTTAAAAATTCCATTTACCGACGTGGCTATCGCCAAATTGGGCGACCCGCAACGTGGTGATATTATCGTTATCAATTCGGACAAAGCTGACAAGCGATTGGTAAAGCGCTTAATTGGTTTACCGGGTGACAAAATTAGCTTGGTGAGTAATCAGCTTTACATCAACGGTACCTCAGCTATTTACTCTAATCCTTCAAGTGATTCTTTAGCGCCACTCAGGTCTAGCGACAGGGAGTCGGGATTGTATACATTAGAATCTTTCGACGGCATGCCAGATTATGTGGTCACAGTAAAACCAGATCAAAACAACCCCTATGTTCAATATTCTGTAGTGGTACCAGATGGACACTATTTTGCCATGGGCGACAATCGTGATAGCAGTGCTGACTCACGTGTTTACGGATTTTTCTCGCGCAAAGAAGTACGTGGCAGAGCCACACATACCTTGCTTTCTATGAATATTCTCGACAGCTACAAACCGAGGTTTGAACGTTTTTTTGAAAGTTTGCGGTAATACGTGTGCAATTGTCTTAAACCAAATTGTCTTAAACCAAATTGTCTTAAACCGGGCCGGCTTATACCAGACCGACCAAGCGTCTGCCTTCTTCGGTCTTTATCGAAAAATCAGTTCCTGCATATTCGATTGCAGCGTCTGTGCATAGCCAGGCAATGGCTTTTGCTGGCCACTCTGCCGGTATGTGGTCAGATGTTTCCAGCTGGCTTACGGGGTTAATTCCCGACGCTTTTATAGACACTTGCATGTCAGTGGCTACAGTGCCAGGGCTCATGCCCACGACTCGTATGCCAAGTTCTCCCACCTCTTTGTGCGCACACTTAGTCAAAGACAACACACCTGCTTTGGTTGCGCAATAGTGACTCCAGCCTTCTAAAGCGCCGGTTGCCGCACCAGAACTAATATTTACAATCACACCGCTGCCTTGCGCTTTCATTAGCGGCAATGCGGCGCGAAGTCCGTGATACACACCTTTTAGATTTACATCGACAACGTTAGCCCACTGAATAGGGTCAGAATCTTCAATACGCGCAATAGGGTCTATAAGGCCTGCGTTATTAACCAGGATATCGATCTTGCCGTATTCGGCCACGCATTCGGTTACAGCATTGGCGACCTCGTCATATTCACTGACATCGCATTCAATGGCACGCGCTTGTCCGCCGCTGTCCTGAATACGCGAGACAATATCGTCAAGCGAATTTTTACTGCGAGCGGCCAATACGACACAAACACCCTGAGCGGCAAGTTCAATGGCGGTAGCTTCGCCAATGCCACGACTCGCACCAGTGATGACTGCGGTTTTGTTGTTCAGCATAGTGGGTTTGCTTGCGTCCGGGTATTAACTAATTCCATGAACTTTGTCCATAAACTTTGTCCATAAAAAAAATGTATCAACTAAGCCGGGGAAATGCCGCGTAGTCTTTCTGAGCGTCTGCGCAGCACTTCAACGGTGGTAAGCAACAATATAGAGAATATAACTAAAATGGTCGCCACAGCAAGAATCGTTGGTGATATTTGTTCCCGAATACCGTTCCACATTTGTCGGGGGATGGTTTGTTGATCGAAGGCTGCAACAAATAACACCACAACGACCTCATCAAACGATGTGACAAACGCAAACAAGGCGCCTGAAATAACGCCTGGTAAAATGAGGGGCAGGGTGATTTCTCTAAACACTGTCAATGGTGTTGCACCCAAGTTAAGCGCTGCGCGCGACAACGAATGATCAAAACCAACCATGGTAGCTGTGACGGTGATGATAACAAACGGAATACCCAGTGTTGCATGCGCCATAATCACACCAATGTAGGTATGCGCTAGCCCGGTTTTAGAATAGAAAAAGAACAACCCAGTCGCCGTAATAATCAGTGGCACAATCATAGGAGAAATAAGTAAACCCATAATGGCCCGTCGGAATGGCATTTCAGGTCGAGACAAGCCCATTGCCGCCAGGGTTCCCAATGTTGTGGCTAATAGCGTTGCAGACACACCGATAATCACCGAATTTTTAGCAGCGTGTAGCCATTGCGCATTTTCCCATGCATCAAGCCACCAGTCTTTCGACCATCGCATAATCTCGGGGGCAGCCATGCCGTGGGTAAGAATTTTGTCATACCAGCGCATAGAGTAACCAGCGGGGTCAAAGCTCAACATTTTTTGGGTAAATGTAAAGTATGGTTCAGCGTTAAACGACAAAGGCATAACCATTAAAATTGGCGCAACCAGAAACAAAAATATGAATGCGCAAATTAATAGGTAGGTGTAATGCCAGACGCGTTCAAGCGGTGTTGTGTAAGCAGGCAACTTGGCCATAAGATTATCCCAGCTTCATGTTGTCAACACCGACCACTTTATCGAACAGCCAGTAGAAAACGATGATAATAAACAGCAATATGCCACCTAAAGCTGCTGCAAGTGACCAGTTAAGTGATTGCAACATATGTCGTGCTATTTCGTTTGAAATAAGCTGACCCGATGAACCACCTACCAACGCTGGTGTAATGTAGAAGCCGATCGAGAGTATAAATACCAGTAACACACCAGCACCGATACCTGGAATGGTTTGTGGGAAATACACTTTCCAGAATGCGGTCCATGATGATGCACCAAGCGAGCGTGCGGCTCGAACATACGTTGGTGGGATGGACTTCATGACAGAGTACAACGGCAATATCATGAACGGCAGCAGAATATGCGTCATGGCAATGATGGTTCCGGCCTGGTTGTACATTAGCTGTACACGGTTTTCGTCTGCCAGTACATTGGTTCCCACCAGGATATCGTTCAGCACGCCCTGGCTTTGTAACAGTGCAATCCATGCAGTTGTTCTCACCAGAAGCGAAGTCCAGAATGGCAGCAACACAAAAATCATGAGTAAGTTTGAGTAGCGCAGTGGTAATGTTGCCAGTAAGCGTGCAACGGGAAAAGCAAGTATTAAACACAACACGCTAATGAGTCCTGATAACCAAAGCGTACGCAAAAATAATGGCACGTAAATACGTTTGTTTTCTGGTGCTCTCACAATGTTGCCGGTTTCATCGTATTTCATGTCAACGGCGGCAAGGTAGAAACTTGCGCCCACAGGATTGGCTGCTCGTTGCATAACATTCCATAAATGCGGGTCGTTCCAATCCTCATCTATGTCAATCAGGGATTCTTTAAACGGCGCCTCAAGCCTCGCGGCTTTACGAGCTCCGCTGGTGAACTGACTGCGTGCACCAGGCAGTTCGTAATTTATTCGAGTGGCGACAACGCCAATAGTTTTTTCTTTACGAGCCTGGACCAGGTCGGCAACCAGTGCCGTGTATCCATCTTCGCCAGGTACACCGGTCACCTCGTTTTTGGCAAAGTACTCAACCAGGTTGGGCATATTGTCCGAAAAAGCAGTGTTATTAACACTGCGGTAGAGCATTTGAGCAATAGGAATGGCAAACGTAATAATGATGAACGCCAGCAAGGGAAAAACCAATAGAAAAGCTCGCCATTTTGCCCGACGCGTGGCGCGCGCCAATGCTTTGTGTAACGGCGTACCGTCTGCAGCGGTCAACGGCGCATTGTTCTGCAATGTGCTCTTTGATTCCATGGATGAGATTGCTAAAATCGATTGAGTGGAAGATTAGTGCTGATGTCAGGAATCGGCAGCCGCAAATGCAGCTGCCGATTTACTACAAAGTTAGAGCTCTGGTGAATTACTTAAATAAACTTACCCATGCAAATAAATCCAAGTAAATAACCCAGCGCTTTAACTTAGTTGGCAAGCAACCATGCATTGAACTGTTCGCTCAATTCATCGTTTCGGTCAGCCCAGAACTCAAAGTTATTAACCAATGCTGTTTTCATATTCTCTGGTGCAGTTGGCATGTGCGGGCCCATGTCAGTTTCGCCATCTTTGTACTTACCAACCAATGCGGCCGAAGAGGCGCGCGCTGGACCATAAGAAATCCAGGACGCTTGTGCTGCAAGAGGTTCAGTACCAGTTGCGAACTTGATAAAGTCCATGGCCAGCTCTTTGTTAGGCGCACCTTTTGGAATGACGAACAAGTCGAAGTCAAGAATCTGACCGTCCCAGACAATTTCAAATGGCTTGCCTTCACCAACAGCTGCACCAAAGATACGACCATTGTAAGCTGTTGTCATGAGTACTTCACCGTCAGCCAGTAACTGAGGAGGTTGTGCGCCAGCTTCCCACCAAATGATGTCGTCTTTAATAGAGTCCATTTTGGCTAGTGCCTGAGCAACACCTTCATCTGTTTCCAGAGTTGAGTAAACATCATCAGGGGCCACGCCATCAGCGATAAGCGCCATTTCCATGTTAGCTTTAGCTGCTTTACGCATGCCTCGCTTTCCAGGGTACTTGGTTGTGTCGAAAAAATCAGCCAGTGATGTTGGTGCTTCACCGGAGATTTTCGAACTGTCGTATGCAAAGACAGTTGACCATACGATGTTGGCAACTGCGCAATCAGTCAAAGCGCCTTCGATGAAGTCATCAGCAGCTGGAGTGCCATCAGGGGCTGCAGGCAATGCAGACGCATCGATTTCTTCCAGCAGGCCTTCATCACAGTAGCGCACAGCATCTGAATATTCAACATCAGCGATGTCAATAGATACGTTACCTGCTTCTACTTGTGCTTTGATTGGTGCTGCTGGATTGTCAGAATCAACTGAATTGATTTTGTGGCCAGTCGCTGCCATCCAAGGCTTGTGGTAAGCCTCAACCTGACTCACAGTGTACGCACCGCCCCAGGACATAATGGTCAGTTCGTCAGCGCTGGCAGCAGATGCAAGCATCGCGGCTGAAACAGCTGTTGATGTCAATAGCAATTTAAATTTCATGTAGTTCACTCTCCCAAAAGGATTCTCGAAGTCGTCTTAACAAGCTGACGACGTAATTATAGTGTTGCGTGCTTTTGCCATAGCAACCGGCACGCAAGCGGTGTTTAAACTTATAGCTAAACTAGCCAACGGATATTTCATCCAGTGCACGACAATCTTCCGGGCTCCATCCGACAGTGGTTTGCTGTCCCGCTTCTAAATTTTTTCTACCCGTGCGGTTGCGCACTTTAACGATAAATTCGTCTGTGCCTGCAACTGACATTCGCACGCGAATGTGATCCCCGAGGTAGATGAGTTCTTCGATTTTTCCAGGAATGGTCACCGGGACTGAACCTGCCGGTGGTTCGAGTTCAATTCTTTCTGGTCGAATCGACAAGGTGGTGCGTGTGCCAACGTCGCCGTCGACGACCTTTTCTGCACTGACTTGTTCACCACTATCAAGCTGAACGGTGCACACGTTTCCGCATATGTCGACAATACTGCCATTGATTCGATTGTTCTCACCGATAAATTGTGCAACAAAAGAATTTTCCGGTTTTTCGTATAAGTCGTTTGGCGAGGAAAGTTGCTGTATCACACCGTCTTCAAAAACAGCAATGCGATCAGACATCGTTAGTGCTTCTGACTGGTCGTGGGTTACGTAGACCACCGTGACACCAAGATTTTCGTGTATGTGTTTAATCTCGTACTGCATTTGTTCGCGCAGCTGTTTGTCCAGTGCACCCAAAGGTTCGTCCATGAGTACCAATTCGGGTTCAAAAACAAGTGCTCTCGCTACAGCCACTCGTTGTTGCTGACCACCAGAGAGTTGTGCTGGTCGACGATGTCCAAATTCTGGCAGTTCGACAAGATCGAGTATGTTCTGTACTTTTGTATTAATGTCAGATTGGCTGAAGTTTCTGACCTTTAACGGAAACGCCAAATTTTCGGCGACCGTCATATGTGGAAACAGCGCGTAGTTCTGGAACACCATACCAATGCCGCGCTTATTGGGCGGCACGTTGTTGATCGGCTTACCGTTTAAGTAGATTTCGCCGTGGGTTGCGGGCTCAAAACCTGCCAGCATCATTAAGCTTGTGGTTTTGCCAGAACCTGAGGGGCCGAGCATGGTCAGAAATTCGCCCTGTGCGATATCCACGTCTAAATTTTTGACAACGAGAGTTTTGCCGTCGTAGCTCTTTTGAACGTTGTCAAAACGAACCATCGGATTGTCTAGTGACACGGCTTGGCATTCCTGAACATGTAAGAACCTAGATTTTACTATGCGGAGACGCGATTTTCACTTTACTAACCATAAAAAAGTTTAATAAGTGACATTTTAAAGTCAAAAGCGCCGCTTCAGTATTAAATGCCAACTGATTCACACACATTCGCCCTCTAATTGACCATTTTCGGGTTCATTATCGATCTCTTGCCATCTGATAGGGCATTGACCGCATACGAATAACTGGGAGATAATAACGCCAAGGGGCCGCGATTGCCTCGTGAGGCGCCAGCCTACTTTCGCATCCAGGCAAATTACTTTTAACGCTATCGTTGAACTTAACGAAGAGGATGCATGTGGCTTCACCTATTCAAATAACCGTAAAACAACTCGCCCGACTCATTGGCACCCCAGCAGCACCCGCGCTGGTTGATGTGCGTATAGATGACGATTTTTATGACGACCCCCAACTGATCCCCGGCGCATTTCGTCATCCGTTTAAAGAGGTTTCATCCCTGGCAAGCCGACTATAAGGCCAGCGTGCCGTGGTCTATTGCCAGAAAGGATTGAAGCTCAGCGAGGGTGCTGCGGCTGTGCTGCGATCGACTGGCGTGCAGGCCGAAGTGCTCGAAGGCGGGCAATTTGGTTGGCGTGATGCATCTCAAATGATGTTAGAAAATGCCAGGGTGCCGAACACCAATGAAAACGGACAAACAGTTTGGGTGACTCGCCTGCGTCCAAAAATTGATCGTGTTGCATGCCCTTGGCTGATTCGACGGTTTGTTGATCACAATGCGCAGTTTTTATTTGTCGCCTCATCCGAAGTCGAAGCGGTGGCGGAAAAATTTGGTGGCACCGCCTTTGATATTGAAAACGTGTTTTTCAGTCACCGTGAAGAGCAATGTACTTTTGACACGATGTTAGCCGAATTTGGATTAAACAATGAAGCATTGCAACGCGTCGCTGCTATCGTGCGTGGAGCTGACACAGACAAGCTTGAACTGGCATCACAAAGTGCTGGATTACTTGCCGTGTCGTTAGGTCTTTCTCGTATGCACACCGACGATCTGGAACAACTTAACGCAGGGATGTTGATTTACGATGCCTTGTATCGATGGGCGAGGGATGCCACCGATGAAGGCCATGACTGGCCATCGTCAACACCTCAAAAGTAGTGCGCAGCCGTGAATATTGTTGATACGGCGGAGAACACGCCGACACCTAATCTTGCGCAGGCATTTTTAATCTGGTTAAAAATCGGCTTGCTCTCATTTGGGGGGCCGGCAGCGCAAATTGCGCTCATGCATCGAATGGTGGTCGAAGAAAAAAATTGGTTAAGTGAAAATCAGTTTTTGAGCGCGTTGAGTTTTTGCATGTTGTTGCCCGGGCCGGAGGCCATGCAGCTGGCTACCTACGCTGGGTGGCGATTGCACGGCATACGTGGTGGCCTGATTGCCGGGTTGTTGTTTGTCATACCCGGTGCGTTGTTGATAATCGTTTTAGGTACCTTATATTCCTGGTACGGTAATGTGCCGCTAATCGAAGGCTTGTTTTTAGGTATAAAGGCAGCTGTCATCATTGTTGTTATTGAAGCGCTGCTTCGTGTTGGTAAAAAGGCGCTGAAGGGTGCGCAACAGTGGCTGATTGCAGGCGTGGCGTTCGTTGGTATATTTTTCTTCGATGTGGCTTTTCCATTAATTGTTATTAGCGCTGCCGTGTACGGGTATTTCTATATTCACTCAAACGATGCCATCACAGGTGTAAAAGCGCCAGGCAGGCAACAATTGAATGCCAGTATTCGTACCGTTGTTATCTGGTTAATCATCTGGTGGCTGCCGGTGCTTTTGCTCTGGGTTTTTGGAGCACATGAATTGCTTATCCAGGTGGGTACGTTTTTCTCAACGCTCGCTGTGGTCACTTTTGGTGGTGCATACGCGGTACTGGCCTATTTGGCACAGGATGTTGTCACTCATTATGGATGGCTTACAGCGGGTGAAATGATGGACGGTTTGGGCTTGGCCGAAACAACGCCAGGGCCACTGATTCTGGTGACAGAGTTTGTCGGGTTTGTTGCAGGCTTTAAAGCCGGTGGTATGGGCTTGGCTTTATCTGCGACTCTGGTTACCTTGTGGGTCACTTTTGCACCGTGCTTTTTGTGGATTTTTGCTGGCGCGCCTTATATTGAATGGCTCAGTGATCAGCCACGGCTCAAAGGCGCAATGAACGCGATAACCGCCGCTGTAGTTGGTGTCATCCTCAATTTATCAGTATGGTTTGCGCTGCATGTCTGGTTCACTTCAGTCGAGCCTGTTAAGCATGGGGCCTTGACGCTCTGGTCGCCAGACTTAAGTTCACTTGATTGGCGAGTAGCGCTACTGACAGTGCTTTGCGGTGCTGCGGCCTTTGTTATGCACTGGTCAATTTTCAGGATATTGTTGGTGGCCGCACTATTGGGCTTGGGATTGTCGTATGTGTAAGCATTGATATAGCTGACTAGGCGGCCAAATCTTTGTCCGGCAGGTCGCCTTGATCATCGAGTAGTATTTTTGTGATTTGATCTGCTGGCAAAGGCTGATTGAATAAATACCCCTGCGCCTGGTCACAGTCAAGACTCTTGATAAAATCGTTTTGTTCTTCAGTCTCTATTCCTTCTGCTACCAGCCCAAAGCCCATACTTTTTCCCAAGGCCACCACAGCCCTTACAATGGATGCGTCGGCCGAATCACCACCATCACTTTGATCTATATCCATGATAAACGATCGATCGATTTTTAAGTTATCCACTGGTAGTCGTTTTAAATAGTTAAGAGACGAGTAGCCGGTACCAAAGTCATCAATAGAAATGGTTATGCCTAACAACTTAATTTCGCTGAGTTTGGCGATGTTATTTTCTACATCGGTCATTGCAGCGGTTTCAGTTATTTCTAACTCCAACAGACTTGGGTCAAGGTTGTACTTTTCAATGGCCCGTTGAACCGTTGGAACGAATGAGGATTGCTGCAACTGCTTCACTGATACATTGACCGAAATGGGTAATGGTGTGCCTGCGGCACTCCATTTGGCGGCTTGTTTGCAGCTGTGTTCAAGCGCATATGTATCCAGTTTTTCTATAACGCCAATTTTCTCTGCCAGCGCAATAAATTCGTCGGGATAAGCTTTGGGTTTGAGGCCATCGGGTGTGTCAATCAGCCATCGCATTAATGCTTCAGCTGTGTGCATTTTGCCGGTTTTCAGGTCGATTCGAGGCTGGTAATACATACAGAGTTCGTCGTTATTTAGTGCGTACCTTAAGTCTTGTGCTAGTTGCAGTTCGTGATTGTCTGACTTGACCATGTCCGGTGTTGAGAACACCACTTTGTTTTTACCTTTATTCTTTGCTTCGTACATGGCGATGTCGGCTCGTAAGACAACACTTTCTGCATCGGTAGCATCCGTGGGGTAGGTGGCGCAACCAATGCTTGCCGAAACGGAAACAATTTTTTCGTTGAGCTCATATGGTTTATATAACAACTCTAAAAATTGATCTGCCGTTTGATGAATATTGGCTTGATTATTTTTTGCTTGCAAGATCACAGTAAATTCATCGCCACCGAGTCTTGCTATAAAGCCTTCGTAGTGGCGGGATGCGTTAACTAAATTCTTTAAGCGCTGCGCAACTTTGCCCAGTAGCTCGTCTCCCACTGAATGCCCTAGCGTATCGTTAATAAGTTTAAACCCATCGAGATCAATAAACAGAAGTGTAAAAGGCGAGTTAGCTGAAGCCTCATTACAGCAGTTCTCTAAATATTGTGAGAACTGTAGACGATTTGCCAATCCTGTTAGCAAGTCATAATTGGCAACTTTTTCAAGTTCTTCGTTGACCGTTTCCAAGGTATCGCGTTGCTGCTGTAACTCGCCAAAATGATAATGCGTTCTCATCGCATTGCCGATACATTGGGCAGCTGCATCGATGTAAGTCAGTAGCATGTCACTTGGATCAAGTAATAAATACCCAAACAGCATGTCATCAACACAAATAGGACACATAACCAAGAAGCTACCGCACAGATCGCCATGATAGGCTTCGGGCAATATCATTTTGGAATCAAAGGGTGTTGATTCGGCTACTTCGATTTCGCCATTTCGAAAGACATGCACCAGCTGAGCTTGTTTGCCTGGGGTTGTGCTAACTTCGGGGTAACAAACCAGAAAACTACGTGGCGTCTTGAGGCTGTGGACCCAGCGGTCCATTGCTGAGCAAATGTCTTCCACATTACTGCATGAGCTCATATCAAGCATCATGTCATAACGGACGTTGTGTAAACGGGTTAATTCGAAATGCTGGTCCATTTCCAAAGCCCACACCTTTTCTCTTACGCTGAAAATAGCGGATGAGATAATCGCCATGCGGCTGTCATCTTTCTTATTTTTGAGTAGCTTCTTGCTTATCTCTTCCACCTTGTCGCACATATTGATCGACCAATGGTTGTGTTGAAAGATGGCGTTCGCTCTGAGCCCTTCGGCAAAATGAATGATGTCGTTTCTACCGTTGATAAGCGTCTGCCAGAGAGGCTCAGATATGTCTTGCATGCAAAGGCCATCTGGTGTATCCAGACCTTTCATCATTTGTGTGAGTAATTGACGTAGCTGCGGTTCACTAATACTTTGATTAAGCTCTGCATCAATATTGGAGCTAGTAGTAGACTGCCTAATTATTAGCTCAGTTGGCACTTGCAAAGCTGCCGAGAATGTTGTCTGCGGCTCAGCTGCCTGTATTTGTCTTATTAATAAATTCACGCTCTCTTTTGCCAACTTTGCTGTAGGCATTCTAACGGTGGTAATTGTTGGCGAGTGGCTGGTTGATTCGGCGGTGTCATCAAAGCCACTGATAGCAATATCGGATGGAATTGAGAAGCCATTTGCTTTAGCAGCACGTCCTGCGCTGGCAGCCATAATGTCATTGGCCGCAACGATGCAGTCCGGTTTTGCTCCACGAGCTAAAAGACTGTCTACTGACTGGTAGGCGGTGTAGGCGTTGAAGTTACCCCTGATATATTCGCACTTTTCCGGGTCGTGTCCGTGTGCTTGTAATGTTGACCTAAAAATTGCTTCACGTGCCAGCGAATATGGGTCGTTCTCGTAGCCGCGTATAAATGTAAATCGTTTTCGTTTGCCGCTGCTGACCAGATGATCCATCAGGCTTTGCATTCCGCTGGACTCATCCAGGATAACGCTGGGAACATTCGCTAATTCAAACCCTGTGCTTACAACTGGTTTATCAATATCATTTAATATCTCTATAAGGGTATCAGGTGTGTTACTGCGAACCAAAGTACCTGACAATGCGATCACACCACTAATGTTGTATTGATTAAGCGCCATTAAAAAAGAATTGGCTGTTTTACCTGTTGTGTTATGCGAATCTGCATTTTGTAACTCGGTTAGTGTTATGCAGAGAGAAGCATATCCGACGCTTGAAAGCTCGGATGCGAGCAGCTCTACAACAGACGCCTGATACTCAAAGTAGTGGTCGGTCAGCAGTGCGATGATGGGGCGAGTTTCTGTCATCCTACCGTGGTGGATTTTATTGTTGTTTGGAGGTATCTAAGGAGTTATCGGCAGATAATATGCTCGGCTTATACAATTTGACACGGATGGGTAATATGGCGTGTTTGCTATGGGGAACTGGTTAACAGGTAAAAGGTGAAGGTATAGTAGAAACGACGTTATTCGGCTGTGTTGTGTCTATTGAGGTGCTTGCCACGTTGAAGGTGTCAGTGTCACTTCACCGTCACGCTCTTGCGCGAATTGAGTTGCCATCTGAATGATCGGTTATATGCATTCTTATGTAACCGAGTTACATAAGAATGCGGTCTCGCGAGTACAGTTTTATAGCTAAGCCCAAGAGGAGGCCTGCGCAAATCAGAGTACCGAGCACCGATAAAATAATGAACAGGGCAGGTGTGTCATCGGCTAAAACAATGCGCTCTAGCAACTGATACTGGCTAAGCATGGGCACAGGCATAGTGAACAACTCAGAACGTATGCTGATAAACTGTAATATAAAAAACGGTGCCATTGGTATGGCCATCAATACACCTAAATAGGTTTGTGCTTCTTTCGAACTTCGAGTAAATGCCGACACGGTTATCAGGACTGCTGAAATAAAAGCCACCAATGGAGATGCAACCAAAAAAGCTTTTGTAATAGTTGACGCATCAAAGTTAAGGCCACCACCAATGATGTCGGTGGGGAAAAACTGAAACAAGATAAATACGCTTAGCGATGTCAGCATTCCTGACAGGCCCACGAAACACATGGTTGCGCCAAATTTGCCCAGCACCAACGACTGTCGTTTCAGTGGTAACCCGAGAAGGGGTTCCAGGGACTGACGTTCGCGCTCCCCGGCTGTTGTGTCAATAGCCAGATAAAACCCACCCATAACCATTGAAATAATCAACAAGAAGGGTAGCAGGGAGGCCAGTAACTGACCGCCTGCACCGTCTAAAGAAGTGTCCTCAGTGCTTATTTCTAAACTGTTGAAGATGTCGGGGTTAATGCCACGGTGTTGCAATCGTAATGCATTGATGGTGCGCTCGTATCCTTGCAATAAGGTTCTGACTCTGCGGGTTTGCTTTGCTGAGGCTTTATCACCTTCATTGACCAGCAGGGTTACAGGGGCTGGTCGTGCTGCACGAATTGCATCGTTAAAACCAGGCATCACCTTTAAAACGAGCGGTACCTCACCGTCGCGAACAGCCTTCTCTGGGTTTTCAGGAGCGGTTTCTATATCGATGTTATTGCTATACAGAAATTCCATCAGATTCGGTGCACTTTCGGCATTAACAACTGCTAAAGGTAAAACCTCATCAAAGTCGATAGAGAGTTGCTTCAAACTTAAGATAATAGAACCGCCTAATAGTAGCGGTAACAAAACAGGCCCGAATAACAAGGCGTAAAATACAGTTTGTCGATCACGCAGGTTATCAATGATCTCTTTGATCATGACCGCAAAGAATCTCATGGCGTTTCACCAATGGCACGTACAAACGCGTCTTCCAGGTCATCCTCACCTGTTCTGTCTTTTATGCCGCTTAAGGAATCAGCAATTGCAATTCGGCCATTCGAAATAACAGCGATGTGATCACATAGCGCTGAGACCTCTTGCATTATGTGGCTCGAGAATAATACGCAATGTCCCTGCCTGGCCAGATCACGAATAATTTCGCGCAAACCACGGGTTGCCATCACATCAAGGCCATTGGTAGGTTCGTCAAGCATCAGTGTTTGTGGTCGATGTACCAAAGCACGTGCTAAGGCCACTTTGGTGCGTTGACCCTGAGAAAAACCGGCTGAGCGTCGATCGGCAAATCCGTGCATATCCAGCTGCTCTAGCAAGGCATCAACGCGTTGTTTTGCATCGTTGCGTGACAAGCCACAAAGCTTTGCATAATAGTTGATGTTCTCGCGCGCCGTCAGCCGAGGATAGATGCCGGCATTGTGTGGCATAAAACCGAGTTGTTGACGAACCGCCAGTACATCGCTAACCACATCAAAGCCATCAATACTGGCTGAGCCTTCATCAGGCTTTATCAGCGTTGCAAGCATTCGTAGAGTGGTTGATTTGCCAGCGCCATTGGGCCCAAGTAAGCCGGTTACCTGACCGTCTGTTGCAGTGAAGCTAACGTCACTTACCGCCAGCACGGGTTGTTCTTTTTTTCCCGCACCGGGTTTGGCAAAAGACTTTTTTAAATTAATGGCCTCAATCATGGTAGTGGGCCATTAGCGTCGATAAAAAATGCCGGCGCTCGAATGCGTTCCAGGCAATCAAGTGGGAGTTCGTTAACCGATGCTTTGTTGACAAACTCTGCTATTAACAAGGGTGTGCAGCCCAATGCTGCCTGCATATGGCCTTGATTTTCATTAACGATATGCACCGCGTTATCAAGATGCTTGACTATCATATCGCCGTAAGCGGGCGGGGTGATTGGATCGTCTGTGCCAGATAAGACCATTGCTGGTTTATCAGACTTAACTGGTGAGTGAAAGTCATCGTCGATCACGCCTTGATCCCACTGTCTACAGGTGCTTTGCATGGCCAGCAGTAACTCTGAACCCAAGTAAGTTTTGTCTAAAACGCTTGTGTCAAAATCATCTGGCAAAAAGGGTTCGTCTTCGGTACACACGACTGCGCTGTGCATACCACCGGCCAGGGTATCGCTAAGCGCAGATATTTGCAGCTGAACCTGACGCGCCAGTGATGCGAAGTTGTCATGCTCGATGGCGTCATACAGCATAGAGGGCAATATGGATGTGCCGTGCGCGCTGTATGACATCAGCCTTAAGGTGACGGCCAAATGCTTGTCACTAAATTCCATGGTGCTCAGCTCACCTGTGCTGATATTTTCGTACTGAATGCTAACGGGCTGTTTTTTTAATCGTTCCAGTAATGCCAGTGTACCCGTGCGCAAATTTGGAAAAGCTTCATGACAACCATCGTTTGATTCGCACCGATCAAACATGCGCAGCAACGATTGCTGGGCGACCAGAGCAACTTCAGGACCCAGGGCTTTTTCAGGAGGCACAACCGCATCAAGAATGATGCTGCGCACATTGTTCGGGTACCGGCGCAAATAATGCAGACCGACGCGAGTGCCGTACGATACGCCATAAATATTCCATTGCGGAATGTTCAGCGCTTGTCTGAGTAGCTCAAGATCTTTCACTGCAACACTGGTTGAAAAAAATCGTGGGTCTACATCCAGCACTTCACGACACTGCCTGGATAAGTCTTCAGTTTTTTGTGCATCAAAAAACAGGTTGCTCGTATCGTCATCTTCACCAGGGTTTGGACAATCGAGTTTGTTAGATGCACCAGTGCCGCGTTGGTCTAGCAGGATGATATCCCGATCTCGTCGAATGTGCCGAAACGCAAAAGACACCGCCGGGAAAGACTCTGTGGCTGATTGACCAGGGCCGCCAGCCAGTAACGTGAAAGCGTCTGCTTTGGGTTTTCGTGTTTGAGCAGCCAGTTTGGCAACGTGCAAGTCGATGGTGTCACCGTCAGGCTTTTGCGGGTCCAATGGGACACTCAGGGTCGCACATTGTGCATCCACTGAACCGGTAGCGCTGCCGATTGTACAAGTAGAAAAAGCGGTGATTTCGCCGTTGGCGAATAGTGCTGTGGCAGGCAGTAAGAAGCTGCTTAGAAACAGGATAGAGGCGGCGGATTTTTGTCGCAAAATTGGCACGATGTGAGTGTCGATAAACCTGTTGTCATCGTTGCAAGCCTTACGCCACTTGAGCCCCAAATCCATCTGACTTCTTAAAGGTCTTCCAGTACCTCCTCCAGCTGCGCTCTAGCCCCACCAACCCAGTTATCACGCTCTATTCGGCCAGGAAAAATTTGCAAAGCATCGGCGATTTTTTCAATGTCGTGCTGCTTGAGCTCAGCCAGTTGCGAATAAGCCGTAATGCCGAGTTTATTAAGGGTTTTTTCGGTTACCGGGCCAATGCCAAAAATCTGTTTAAGGTCGTCCTGTTGATCAACAGGGTCAAATAATTGCTCCAGTTCTTCTTCGTCGACTGTGGTTTCATCCAGATTGTGTGGTCGGCCCGCGTCGTAAATACCAGTTTGCGGCGCTGACCTTTCCTCTGAAGGCTTAATCGAATTGTTTACTGGTTTCTCTTGAACCTCTTCTACTGGTTCGGCTAGTTGGTCGCGCAAGGCTTTTAGTTCAGCTTCTGTTTCTTCTTTGCTTGCAACGTCCTGCACCGATTTGCTGGACCAATCATCGTCGCTCTTACTTGAGCGGACCGCGCTTGACCGGATGGTGTTTGACTGGGCGTTGGCTGACACTGTCGCGGCGGCCAGGCCAGCAGTGCCTGCTCCGGCAGCTAGCGCTGTAGTTACACCTTTTTTGTTCGGCGAATCTGCCCTGCCGTTAGAAGAGTCGCTTGAAGAGTCAATTGACGAGTCTTTATCATCGGTACTCAGCCCAAGTTCGGTTTGCTGGTGCGCTGAGGTATCTGCTTTCGTGTGCCCCGCTGCATGCTTGAGCGTTTGCTCTGAATTGGGTGTAGATGGCTTACCGTTTTTCCGCCGTTCGATATCCAATTCTGCTTGCAGCTTTGTGAATTCTCGCTCCCGATCATTAACTTGCTTTGACTTGGACACTAGTTTTTCGTTGGCCGATTCTAGTTCTCCAATTTCGGCCGTGTGCTTTTGCATAAGCTGCCGCACCAAAAGCTGGCTCTTCTCCAGGTTCTGATTGAGTGCTGGAATCTTTTGATTATCGACTGTCAGCGCGTTGATCTGGCTGGCACTGTGCGCCTTCAGGTCATCAAAATCGTCGGTCAGAATACTGACCTCTGTTTGTGCCTGACTGACTTGTTGCTGCTGTCGAGTCACCACTTGCTGTAAAGACCGAATTTGTTTGCCCGATCTTGCCCGATGTACAATCCAGCCAAGTGCGGCCCCAACAATTGCGGCAAGTCCCAATGAAATTGCAATCTGAGAAAATAGGTAAATCAAGCCATGCTCCCGAACTGGTCTGGATTAATTAACATAACTAATATCAATGCGTCGGTTTGCCGATCTGCCGGCTTCCGTGCTGTTATCAGCAATAGGCCGTGTTGCGCCATAGCCCTGGGAAATTATTTGATCAGGATTAATGTTGTTGTCGATCAAAAAATCGGCAACTGACCCAGCTCTTTGGCGACTGATGCGTAGATTCACTTCTGCTCTACCGGTGTTGTCTGTGTGCCCGGCAATGCGAATTCTAAATTTCGGGTAAGCCTTAAGCACTTGCACCAGCTGCAGCAGTGGCTCTCTACTTTCGCTGGTTAGAGATGCGCTACCTCGTTCAAACGACACTTGCGAAAAATTGATATCGCCCAAGCCTTCCTTGAATCCAAGCATATCGATGCGGGCTTGTTCACGTGGGTCGAATTCGACCATGTCGTCGACGACCACTCGAGCACCATTGATGCTGGTTAAAGATTGAACAAACATTTCTCGATCAACGCCATTTGCCAAAGTGCCACTGGTACTGATGTCACGACCATCTACTGTGATATCAATGTTAGATGCACCAAGTGATTGTGCTATGGAGTGAGCCTGCAGACTAATTGATCTGGGAATATGCTTTAAATCCGATCGCACAGACACGCATAAAAGAATGAACGCAATGGCGGCAATAACCCATGGCCAAATGCTTGGCGTTTCGGATTCGTCTAGTTCAAGTGGTAGTGCAGCGTTTTGCATAGCTGCGGATGATAACAGGTTGAGCTGTAATACAAAATTAGTGAATGTTGCCTATGGCAAAAATCGTTCAGGATTTACTCAACTTTTTTAAGATTTACTTAATAATCGTTGTGCGCCACCCTTCCAAGCGGCAGTATAATTCTGCTGTTGTGTTGTATCGTCTGCGGTGTCTCCCAAAGTGGCACTCAATTCTGCTAAATCCGAGTCGCTCATGAAGGCCAGTTGTTCAACGCTGTGTATGCCTGCCTGATTGAGTTGCTTTTCAACAGAGGGGTCAATACCTTCGATTGCCTGCAGGTTAGCGGAATTAAAACACAGTCCTTCATTACTGGGTCTTAGTTGGGTGAATCTAGCTGAATCACGGTTTGACACTCGCGTGATAGCCTCGCGTTGTACCTCTGGTGAATGCTGATCGACCACGGCGACCGGCACAGCTGCGCCTTGACCATAAGACTTTGGTGGTGGTGCATTTATAGTTTGCGTGGATGGTTGATTTTCTTCCATTCTTTTCAGATGACTGGCAGCTCGCGCGGCGATGGCTGCGGCACGACGCGCTTTTTCGGATGCTTGAGTTGCATGCAACCGCAGTCTGGAGGTTTTTATATAGTGCTGCTTTTCGATGCGATTGACACGCGTCTGTAGCATGTCGGCGCGAGTGTTAGCGTCTTTTAATTGTTTGAGTGCAAGTTTTAACAGTCGATCTTTACGTTGGGATTGACCCAGAAACTTGGAAAGTTTGGCATGGTCGGATTTTACATCGAGCATATCGAGGCTGGTTTGATTGAGCTCCTTGAGCATCAGCCGCTTCTGCCTGCGAGCATACCGTGTACCGAAGAAGTAGCCGGCAGCTAAAGCAAGCATGACACAGACAAGCAGTAGGGTCGGATTTTGTGGTACCAATGCTTCCATTAACTGTAAATTCGGTTACTTCCCAGACACTAAATCGGTACGCAAACTATACGGCATCTGTCTACCGTATACCGCAATAGTACTTATGATACAAAAACGTCGAACCCCAGAACATCAGAACGATTACAATTGAGCGCTAATTCACACGAATTAACGTTGCTTTTGCGGTTTGGGATCACATTTGTGGATTTGGCCACATTCGCGCGTTGCAGCAGCTTAATAGAACTGGCTTAAAAACACTTGGATAACAACGATTTATTGCGGCGATTGCGCTATGCACTCAGATGCGATGACGCTCGCACGTCTCATCTTATTCAGCTGGGCGGCGGCTCGGCGACCACCGCACAGGCTGCGCGTTGGCGCTTAAAAGAGTCCGAACCTGAATTCAGCAGTTGCAGCGCCGAAATGATTACCCGATTTCTTGATGGTTTGATACTCGAGCTGCGTGGTCCAAAAGACGAGCCAGCTGCTAGCCCATGGCCAACCCGCCGCTGCCCGGATAAGCAAAAAAAAGATAAACAAAAACAGGTTGAGCCGGCACCTGCCAGCGATGACTTTGGTGGTGCCCAGTCGCAAGACAAGGCCACTGGTACGCTCAAGCCTGACAAGCTTAAGGCCGCAGTGCAAATGGATAACAACCTCGTTCTCAAACAATTGCGTATTGCCTTGTCACTACGTTCGGACGACGTTCACGCGATTTTAAAAGATGGTGGTAGCGCCCTTAGCGCCTCCGAAGCCGGGGCTTTATTTCGCAAGCCAGAGGCCCGCAATTTTCGTCAATGCGGTGATCAAGTGTTGCGCCAGTTTATTGCAGGGTTGGTCGTGCGGCGCGAGCGTCAATCAGCAGATAAGAATTAGTATCTATGGTTATTGATGATAATGCTGTTGTGGCCATGAGCTATCGATTGGAAAACGGACATGGGGAGTTGCTGGATTCGTCTCAAGGTCAATTGCCACTGGTTTACATGCACAACACCAGTGCTATTTTAAGTAGCCTTGAGCGCGAGCTCACTGGTCGACAAAAAGGTGAGGCACTGGATGTCGTGATTTATCCTGAAGACGGTTACGGCTATGCGAAAGAAGAGCTGGTAAAGAACGTGCCGCGTGAGCAATTTAGCGGTATGGATTTAACGCTTGGCATGCGGATAAAAGCATCGAATAAAGAAAACGAAGAAACTCAATTACTCACCGTTACTGCCATCGAAGAAGACACAGTGACTGTTGACGCGAATCATCCCCTGGCAGGTCAGATACTGCATTTTCATATTGCTATCGTTGAAGTGCGAGAACCAACAGAGCAAGAGTTGGAGCAGGGTTATGCGGTGAATACCAATGTTACTAAAATGGTTTGAAGCACATGCTTTCGGTGACTACGAAGCTTTTTTGTAGTGGTCCTGAACGTTGAGGGTCTGCTCTGGTGGCTGTTCTGGTAGTTGCTCCAGTGGCTTCAGATCGTGGACTAATTCGTCCAGCGAACGTGGCTTGCCAAGCCCGTAACCTTGCGCGTAGTCAACACCCATTTGGCGAAGCACTGTGAGTATTTCATCGTCTTCCACAAATTCGGCAATGGTTTTAGCGCCGACGGTGTGGCCAATTTCGTTAATGGCTTTTACCATCTCACGATCAATATTGTCGCTGGCCAAATTTTTAACCAATGAACCATCAATCTTAAGGTAATCGATAGGGAGTTCTTTTAAGTAGGCGAATGTTGAAAAGCCGGCGCCAAAATCATCCAATGCCAGCTTACAACCCAACGCATGTACCCGGTCAATAAACACGTTTGCCTTGTGCATATTGTCCACGGCGGCGGTTTCGGTAATTTCAAAGGATAATTTTGCCGGGTCGATAATGCCAGACTCGAGCTTTTCAACTACAAACTCTAGAAACTCATCATTGATAAAGGACAGCCCGGATAAGTTTATCAACAGATTTGGTGTTTCAAATTTTTCTTGATGTTTGGCCAACCAATCGACAACATTGCTAAAGACCCATCGATCGATTTCAGTCATCACATTGTATTTTTCGGCGATGGGAATAAATTCAGCCGGTGAAAATAACTGACCCGATTCGCTTTTAATACGCAGCAGAATTTCGCTATGAGCGGTTTCGACACTGTCAGGCAGTATTCTATAAACCGGTTGATGAAACAGAACCAAGCGCTCATCTGCCAAGGCCGTTTTTATGTTTTGCATTCCAGCAATGTCGTTTCGATACTTAACTACCTCTGCATCGTCTTCTTGCGTCACGTGCACACGGTTGCGACCAGACTGCTTGGCAACATAGCAAGCAGAGTCTACGTCACTTAAAATGGATTCTAAGTCGGTTTCGACACCGTCAATGGGGATAACACCGATGCTTAAACTAACTTTGAAAGTTTGACTGGCGTACAAAAAGTCAAAGTCTGCCACTAACTCGCGTAGCTCTTCAGCCAATTTGACGATATCTTCGAAGGCGTCGCCTCGGGCAATAATCGCAAACTCATCGCCGCCGATTCGTGCAAGCATGTCGCCGCGTCGCAAACGATTTTGCATCATCTGAGTTAACTGAATTAATAGTTGGTCGCCTGCGTGATGGCCGCATGTGTCGTTGATTATTTTAAATCGATCCAGATCAACAAACATTAATCCGTAAGCATCCTTAGCACGAGGTGCAATAGCCACAGTGTGTTCCAACTGGGCTTCAAACGAGCGGCGATTGTGTAAACCTGTTAAGTCGTCATGACTTGCTAAGTGGGCTATTTTGCGATTTGCAGTAGTTACCTGTTTTACAACAAAACCAGAAATCATCAAAGAGAGGACAAAGGCGGCCGTACACAACATTAACAGCAAGCCCTTGATGTTTGTAAATCTGGATTGGCTTGAGGCCAGTGTTTCTTCTGCCAGTGTTTTTTCCAACTGAACCAAAACGTTTAATTGGTTGAGCAGCACCAGCTCCTGCAGTTGTACCTCGCTTAGCACAGACTTGAGCGAATCTGGCGTGCTGCTCATGCTGTAGATTTTATCGTTGGCTTTGTTGTAGATTTCTGCCACTCGCTTGTCGGCTTCTTCTACTTTGTCGAGTACTTCTTGCTCGCGACCGTTAGCACCGAGTGACTCCAGTGCTGTTCGGCTGCGGCGGTATGAATCAGTGGTATTGATAAGTTTGTCAAATATAAGCTCGCGCTCGTCCGGGTCGTTTATCTGTAACAACGACTTCATCGCGCCTGAGCGTGATCTAATGACATCGCGCATTTGGTAAGCCAGGCTGGTTTTTTGGGCGTTGTCTTCGATTAGGGCCGACATTTCGTCGTTAGCCGAGCTCAGCGTTGCCATGGATAGCACCAATGCCAATCCCATAAATGCAAACACGGCTAAAAAGCCAATTGTTATAACTGTTTTGGTGTTGTCTTTTTTGTACGCGTCGGCCATGGCGGTTAAATTCCGTTATCCATTAGCGTAAGCGAGCTTGAGCCGAAGTTCCCAACGAGGAACGGCTTTCTTAGGTCGGCGAGATCTAACGTATCGATCATTAGGATTCCCAACCATGGGAGATGTTCTAACACCAAATTGTGTTGCATTTGAGTGCTTTTAGTCCTTAGTTTGAACAAACCGCATTTTTGCGTTGTGCAAAAGCGGTGATTTAACAGAATGACTTCTTGTCTTCTTATAGGTGTTAACGGCGAAATAACGTATCAATTGACCGTTTTTTCGAGCCGATTCTCTTTATTTGTTGCAATATAGGTCTGGTTTTTTGGTGGATTGTAAAAAAAGCAATAAAAACAATTAGATATATATGATTTGGCTGCGAGAAAGGTTAGCTAGTCATTGGGCGTTTTGTGAAGCATGCACGGTTATAGAATCAAATATTTAGGCTTCATGTGCGATGTGAGGAGCTAGGCAAAAATGCCGTGAATAAAAAGTGCGTCTGGCTCGTGTCTGGAGCGGAAGACCCAGTAGTAACTGCCTTGCTCATTATGTGCAATACAGTAGTCGCGGCGCACGTCATTGTTACCCCACCAGCCATTTTCAATGCGTTCTGGCCGAGTGGCCAATTGCAACGCTTCGGTTGCGCGCCGAGGCTCGGGTAATAACCACAATGGGCGCGCCGGCCATTCACTTGGAGCTTGCCTGGTTTCCAGCATGGCAGCCAGCCAGGCCTTTTCTGGCCGGTGGTCGTCGTCGGGCATCGCTGTATACAGCGCATCTTTGCCCAAACGTGCCATCAAGTTATCGAATACGTGTTGCACGCTGGTGGGTTGCGCCTGACTTTTTTGAAACAAGTCTTTGCCATCGCGTTCGATATCAGCCAGCTCTGTGGCTTGAATTTTTATGCGTGTTACAGGTTCTGGCAATTCGGTATTGGCCAGACGCTCCTTGGCAACTTTAAATAAATGCCCGTGGTCTGCGGTGGCGCTTAAAAAGCGTAAAGCCACCGTTGTCGGTGCATGGCGATAGTGATAAAGCACAATGTCGAGTGACGTCACGCCGTTGTCTCCCGATTTTAAGTAACCGCCCAATGCATTTAATAAACGGTTTAATGGAAAACTTAAGGCGTTGGTGTCAGGAGCTTCTAAAGGTAAATCAAAAGCTTGTGAAAAAGTGTCGGGTGCAATAAATGCCGGACACGGATCGGGCAGTGTTCCATTAATTTTATAAACAATGTCAGTGCACTGATGACCAAAGCGTCGTGTAAGGGCTGCAGGTGGAATGTCCATTAGCTGTTGCAATTCTCGAATGCCAGATTGACGTAAACCGCGTTGAGTAAATTCATCCAGGGACAAGTATTCCACGGGTATTTCACGCAACATGTTTTGCATGGTATTTTTAGTGCGAGCTGGTTTCTCAATGCCACTGTAAGCAAATAAAGCAGCTGCTGTAGAGGTTGGCGCAACACCAATCGTAAGTGTTAAACCTTGATCAAAGCACTGTGTGTAGAGTTGATTGAGCAAGGCATCCAAACCACCAAAGAGTTTTAAACTGGCTTTTATTTCCAATAAAATGGTTGCAGGCATACGTGGTGTTACCCACGAAGAATAACCCAGGGCCCATAAGGCAAGTTGCTTTAAGTGCGCTTGTTGCTCCTCTTCATTGTACTCACTGACTTGCAAATGTGGTGCAATTGCATACGCACTGTTTAACGCTAAAGCGGCGTGAATACCAAGCTCACTTGCCACGCTATTGCAAGCCATAATTTGCTTACGTGAGCCTTGTTGGCAAACGATGGCCGTTGGCACAGTAGCGTCGGTTGATGCTTGTTGCCGGTCGATTGGCAACTGCGGAAAATAAAGACAAGCCCACAGCATGGTCAGGGCGTGGGTTTAACCGATGCAAATTTGACAGAGGCTAGTTTGCCAGGTGCATTAAACTCCGGCGGCATGGCTGGCCATTCAACACCTTGTGATTGATCGAACTGGCTCGGTTTTATATACACCGTGTGTTGTTTACCACCGCGCGCTTTAATAATATCAAGCACCATATGTTGCGACTGACTTACAGCAATGCGCAGTGCAGCGGGTGAATGTTGGTCTTGTGCACTGGCCGGGCGGTAAACGGTTGCCCAGGTTTTACCCAGTTCTGCTGCCAGTTGTAAACGACGTTGTTTTTGCGCCGTGGTGCGAGTAACCCAACTCACGACGGCAGCAAAAATACCGGCACGCAGTAATTGTTCGGTTGCCCACAGGGTGTCGGTGTCGTTATCGGTGTTGATAATCAGTAAGCGTTCAAGGTTAATGCCTGCATTAACCAATGCCGGTGCATAAGGTAAGTAGGGCGGGTTAACCAGGGCTGCCCATTGATTGCCTACAGACGGGTTACCTACAGACGGATCGCCTACAGACGGATTACCTACAGATGGATTGTCAGCATGATTACCGGCATAGTTGCTCGCGTGATTGTCTGCGAGATTGTTTGAAGTGACTTGCCGTAAGCCTGGCAACAGCAAGCTGAACTCGCCGATGCCATGTTGTTCGAGCAGTAGCTCGGTTAAACAACCAATACCCCAACCACCCGATGGCAATACTTCATCTAGTTGTGCATAGCCTGTGGGAATAGAGTCTTCATAGTTGGCGTGTTGATCCCTGCCACGCCACAGTGTCGGTTGTGTTTTAAGCAGATGTTCCAGTGCTGTATTGGTTTGTGTTGCTATGGTGCACCTGCTAATCTTATTAAACTTATATATTTAGAATCTTATATATTTAGAATCTTATATATTTAGAATCTTATTTACACACTTAGCATATTTACACACTTGTTAGTTTTCGATTGGTTAGTGTTCGAGACTGGTTAGTGTTCGAGACGCAATACACCTACATACACACCTTCAATGGAGAAGTCTTGTTCGCGAAGGTCTACACGTATAGGGTCGAACTCTTCATTTTCGGGTAATAGCGTTACAATGTTGCCGCGCTTGCGAAAACGTTTAACGGTGACTTCATCATCGACGCGCGCAACCACAATTTGATTAGTGTTGACTTGCGTAGTGGCATGCACCGCCAGTAAATCACCATCAAGAATACCCACATCACGCATGCTTTCACCTTTAACGCGCAATAGGTAATCCGCATGCGGATAGAAGAGATCTGGAGTGACTTGTATGTGGTCTTCGATATGGTCGCTAGACATTATGGGCTCACCGGCAGCCACGCGCCCCACCAGTGGTAAACCATCTTCTTCTATGTCTTCAATGACACGGATACCACGTGATGTGCCCGATATAAGCTCAATAGCGCCTTTTTTCTCAAGTGCGCGCAAATGGTCTTCTGCCGCTGTAGGCGAACGAAAGCCAAAGTACTCACATATGTCTGTGCGCGTAGGCGGAAATCCAGTAGACGCTATATGCGACTGAATCATTCGTAGTATTTCTTGCTGGCGTTTAGTTAGGCCTTGCATAGTGTTAATCCCTGCATTCTGGTTCCGTGAGAAAGAAAAGGGTAACACTGAGTATATTTACAGTTTAAGTGGATTGCAAGGGGTACTGGGTATTTATTTAGTGGTGGGTGACTACCCGGCAGCCACGCAGTGCTTGGTTGTCGTATTACAACTACCGGCGTATGGTATGCAGTAGAATGTGTTAAGCGTCAGAATTGGCCCCGTTATTAACTTACACAGTTAGCGAGTACCTACCAATATGAAATCAATTCATAACAGCGTCGACCCTGATGGATTACTTGAATTTTCCGTTGTCTACACAGATCGGGCGCTTAACCACATGTCGCATAACTTCCAGCAGGTTATGTGTGATATCTCCGCTAACTTAAGGTTAACTTATAACGCTCATGCGGCTGTGGTTATACCGGGCAGTGGCTCTTTTGGTATGGAAGCAGTGGCACGTCAGTTCGCGATTGATGCCGATTGTCTGGTTATCCGCAACGGATGGTTCAGTTATCGCTGGTCGCAAATTCTGGATATGGGCGGTTTTGCGTCCTCCGTGAATGTGCAAATGGCCAGTCAAGCGACGCGCGACTCTAACCAAACACCTGCCCCGTTTGCACCTGCCCCGTTTGCACCTGCCCCAATAGAGCAAGTGGTTGCTGCTATCAAAAAAGATAAACCGGCAGTGGTATTCGCACCACACGTTGAAACCTCTGCAGGCATGCTGCTACCTGATGATTATATTAAGGCTGTAAGTGACGCAACCCACAGCGTTGGTGGATTGATGATTTTGGATTGCATTGCATCTGGTTGCCTGTGGGTCGACATGAAAGCCTTGGGCATCGATGTCGTTATTAGTGCGCCGCAAAAAGGCTGGAGTGGCCCGCCATGCGCTGGCTTGGTTATGCTAAGCGAACAAGCCTGCGCAAGGTTAGCTGAAACCAACAGCAACAGCTTCTCAATCGATTTAAAAAAGTGGCACGAAATTATGCAAGCTTACGAAGGCGGCGCGCATGCATATCACGCCACCATGCCGACCGAATCTTTACGCCAATTTCGTGACGTCATGCTGGAAACCATTCAGTTTGGTTTGGACAAAGCCAAACTAACTCAAATAGCACTGGGGACTCAAGTTCGCGCGCTATTGGAAAGCAAGGGTTATCAAAGCGTTGCCGCAGAGGGCTTTCAAGCGTCGGGTGTTGTCGTAAGCTACACCGACAATCCCGACTTCCAAAATGGCAGTGCGTTTAAAAAAATTGGTATGCAAATAGCTGCCGGTGTACCGCTCATGTGCGACGAGCCAGATGATTTCCGCAGTTTCCGTCTAGGGCTATTTGGATTGGATAAGCTGGGTAATGTTGATGGGTCCGTTGCGTCTTTGCAGCAGGCATTTGATCAGCTGTAGCGTTTGTATTATTGCGCGTAATGCTTTAGCACGAGTACATGCACAAGGGTAAGTCGTTAAAAGATTCGCCTGTTACGCTGCTATTGTTAACAGGTGGTTTTTTGGGACTGACCTTTCCACTTGGGAAGTTGGCAAATGAAGCATCAGTATCTCCACTTGTTTGGGCCTGGATGATTTCTGCTGGTGCGGGTTTTGTTTTACTGGTCATTCAGGTTTTATCGCATAGAAAGGTACCTCTGGGTCCACACTATTTGCGTTTTTATCTGCTGTCTTCAATTTGTTCGTTGGTGCTTCCTAATATTCTTATTTTTAACGTTATCCCAAAGCTGGGCTCAGGCTTTACAGCAATTCTTTTTACGCTAACTCCCCTTATTACACTGACGCTGTCTTCGTTATGGCAAGTCCGAGTGCCTAACGTGTTGGGTACCGCTGGCATTGCTATAGGTTTCATCGGTGCGATCGTCGTGACGTTAACAAGAGGAGAAATAAATCAACCGGTAAGTTTTATGTGGGTTTTTGCAGGTTTGTGTATCCCGATGTCACTTGCGGTTGGGAATCTGTACAGAACGCTGGGCTGGCCTGAGGGCGCGCAGCCATTCGAACTGGCGATTGGTAGCAATGTAGTGGCAGCGATTATCTTGTTTGTTTTCGTTCTGGTGTTTTCGGAACCATCAGCTTTCCAAAGTTTACTGTCGATAAAAACACTTGCGCTAGTGCAGGTCATAGGTTCGGCCGCAATGTTCAGTGTCTTCTTTCGCTTGCAGCAAGCAGGAGGGCCAACCTATTTAAGCCAAATCGGGTATATAGCAGCTGGCGTTGCCTTGTGTGCCGGTACACTGTTTCTCGGTGAGCGATACTCCATTGTTACCTGGTTTGGAGCTGCTGTTATCGTTGTCGGGATTGGGATAAGCGTAGTAGCACAAAAACAGCAATCAGATTGATTTCGGGTACTAATTAAATCGATTTTAAAACTGACCAAGTGGCAGTGGTGAACAACGTTTGTCGTTACACCGCTGCCAATGGCAGCTTTGCTATCGGCTACATTGCGTTTCGCTGGGCGTCGTGCCTTCTAATAAAAATGTTTCAACAATGTCGTCCACACAATCGCTCTTATCCAGAAACACACTAACGTGTCCCTCATGATCAGAGCTGATAAACACACCACCAATAGCTGCAGCCATATCTTCAGATAAGCGGATAGGTGCAATAGCGTCGTTTTCACCGCCTATCACAATAGACACAGGTGCTGTATTGGTCGTAATAGGGGCTAGTGGTAATAACGTTTCGGGCCAACCGGCGCAACTGGCATATTCTGATATTGATACTTCAGCAAAAATATTAGATTGCTGATTGAACTCAGCCAGTGTTGATATCAAGTCGTCGACACTTGGTCGAAACGCATCATCTGCACACAATGTAGCGATGTCTGCCGTTATGCCGTCATCGCCATCTATACTCTCGTTTTCTGAATCGTTCTCATCATCATCTTCAAAGCTTAATAGCTCTTCTAAAGTAGAACTATCGGACGTGTTGATGTAGTCAATTAAATCGGCTGATATAAATTCGCCCAGCTCGGGAAACTCAATGGAGGTGAATAAAATATTAAGCATAAAATCGAGTTCGAATTGACTGGATTCTGTATTGTCAATTGCAAGCTGACTGAGTCGTTGAGCCAGCGCGTCGATCAAAGCCTCTGGCTCACACGTAGTATCGGTATTCTGGCATTCTGCCAATATAGACAATAAGCTGGACTGCATCAGTGGCAAGGGGTCTGAAAGCACAATGCGTAGTGATGAATCCGGACTCACACTTCCGTCTAGTACCATGCGTCCGGTAGATTCTGGAAACTCTTGCATGTAAAGCGCTGTAACGCGTGAGGCAAAGGAGTAGGCGAGAAAATTAATTTTGTCATCCCCTAATGCGATTCGAATTTGTTCGAGGTCTTTTACGGTATTCATCGATCCTAGTTGTTGTAGGTAATCACCGTACTTGGCGTCACAATTTTCTGAAAACTGAATATAGTTTGCGTGAAGATCACTTAGCGCATTTGCGTCAGTTGGATAGGGATTGAAATCGATGTATGCAACGTCAGAGCAATCTACGGGTGAGCTGTCTGTTGTGCCCCGTGGATTAAAACCCACAATATCGTAAGCGTCCAAAATTGATTCGGGTAGTATCAGTTCTTGTATTATCGACTTAACATCATCAACACCGCGCCCGGCAGCACCGCCAAAGTTTACAAATAATGACCCCAGTCGATCATCGCCTCTGGCCCGATGTCGAATAAGCGCGATGTCTATTCGCGCGTTATCTGGGGCGGCATGGTCTGTAGGAACCGACACACTGGCACACTCAAATACAGCAGCCGCGCCTTCACAGTCAGCCCAACTCAATTGATTTGCATTGGAGGAGCTGTTGTCTGATGAGCAAGCGGTGATTGTTGAAATTGTTACAAGCGCTAGTAAAATTCTTTGAAAGATCGGCTTTATTGACATGTGAAGTAGCTCCCGTTACTGCTGTGTGCGAAGAGAACATTATTCAGTTTAAATTAAATTTGAGTTGTATCAATATGTATTGCTAACTGCGGAATGTCTGTACAATAGTGCTACTAATATCGAAAATTAAAATGAGCAGGTTAAGATCACCATGTCCAAGTTCAACGCGTCCAATTTCAAAAATACAAATTCAAAAATTAAAAGTTCGATTTGTTTGTCGGTCATCTTAGGTTTTGCGGGCGCATTGTTAGCCCCGGCGCAAGCGCAAACGGATTCATTACCTATAGCTGACGTTCACATACACTACAGTCACGACTCGGTAGAACTGACTCCGCCAGAGCGTGTTATTGAAATAATGCGTGAAGCCAATTTAAAGTTCGCGTTGGTATCAAGCTCTGACGATAACGGTACGCAATTGTTAAGTGAACTGGCACCGGATTTAATTGTTCCGGGTTTGCGACCCTACCGCCGCCGGGGTGAAACAGGCACTTGGTTCAAAGACCCCGAAGCGCTGGAGTATGTCGAGCTGTTGCTGGCGAACAATCAATACGCCTCTATCGGTGAGTTTCATCTTTACGGTAGTGATGCCGAGCTACCGATTCCTAAACGTATTGTTGAATTGGCTGAGGAATTTAATTTAATTTTGCACGCACATTCTGATGCCGATGCCGTGGAACGGTTATTAGCGCAAAGTGATTCTGTAAAAGTTATCTGGGCTCACTCAGGTTTCGATGCACCAGAAGAAATATCCGCTTTGTTATCCAAGCATGACAGGCTGTGGGCTGACTTGGCATTCAGGGGTGAAGTAGGTAGTGGCGGTCTGTCTGATGCATGGCGTAAATTGTTTGAAGATCATCCTACTCGCATGATGCTGGGTACCGATACCTACACACCAGAGCGTATGTATTTTATTCCTGATCACGCTGCTGGTGCTCGTACATGGTTGGAGACATTACCTGAAGAGCTTGCAGAAAATGTCTCCTGGAGAAACGGCTATAACTTGATCATGCCAATATGGGAGGCCAACAAAAAATCGGTAACAACGAATACGCAACAGGCAGTGAAGACGGTCGAGACATGCGAAGTTGAAAACAATGACAATGCGGTTTTGCTAGAAGGTGAGCGATACAAAGTGCTGTTGAAAACTGATGCGGCGCTAGAGGTGAGCAAGCCTGGCAAAATTAATGCAATTGTCTGCGGTGATGTCAGTACAATAAGTGAGTTCAAGCTCGATGCCAGTATGCCAGCACACGGTCACGGCACCAACTATACGCCCACCGTTAGCATCACAAATCAGACTGACAACACGATCAATTACGCGGTGGATGGTGTAGTTCTGCATATGCCGGGCAATTGGCAATGGGACGTTGAGATTCTGGATAGTGAAGGCTCTGAAGCTTTAGAGCAGGCGTTCATGATTAAGTAGATCTGCTGTGATTAGAAAAACTAAGGTGTCAATCAAAGGTTGTACGTTTTCGTTACTAAAAACGACGAAAATAATTTACCTGCCATTGTTTTCTAATGCATACATGTTTCTGGCATTAACGTTTCTTGCATTGTTGTCTTTGTCATTAGTGCCTCAGGCATTAGCGCAAAGCGAAGTGGAATTTACCGAGCAGGAAATTGATGCGATTACTGCACAAGGGCCGTGGCCTGGTGCAATACCTCATGACCCTGGTAATGAACTCTCTGGACTCTCATGGGCAGAGACACTCGGTGAAGCGCTGTTTCATGACTCGACACTTTCGGCTGATGAGAGCGTTTCATGTGCAACTTGTCACCAGTCCGATAAAGCGTTTAACGACAACAGGGCAGTTGGTATTGGGTTGGATCAGGGCGCACGCAATACACAGGGATTGCTTGATGTTGGCTTGCAACGTTGGTTTGGCTGGGACGGCGGTGCCGATAGTTTATGGGCAGCCTCTATCAGACCCATGCTTAACAAACATGAAATGGGCGATGACATAAACTCAGTTGCCAATGCGTTGCGCGCAAACAGTGCTTTCATATCCGCTGTAAGCACTAATGCAAAAACTGTTTATTTCGACGGCAAGCCCGGCGACACCGTTAACGATCTAAGTGATGAGCAACTTGTGGTCGTTGCAGGCAAATCGATAGCGGCTTTTATACGAACTTTGCGCTCCCAACCCACAGACTTTGATCGCTTTCGCATCGCGTTGCTGGAAAACGATGCAGAAGCCCAATCAGCTTATTCAGATTCAGCAAAACGTGGTTTGAAAATATTCGTTGGAGATGCAAATTGTCGCATGTGTCATTTTGGCGCTAATTTTTCAAACGGTGAGTTCCATGATACCGGTCGGCCGTTTTTTACCGGTGTGGGCGAAGTTGACCCTGGGCGGTACACAGGGTTACAGCGAGTAAGGGAAGATCGCTTTAACCTACTAGGCCAGTACGCAGTTGACAGTTCAAGTACTGATAAGTTAAAAACCTCTGAGGTCAAGCTGGGCCAATTGAACTGGGGACAATGGCGCACTCCGTCGTTACGCAATCTTGCGCATACCGCTCCTTATATGCACGATGGTAGTTTGGCAACATTGCGAGATGTTGTAGATGCGTACGCGGATATCGATACTGATCGTTTGCATTCGCAAGGTGAGTCTATATTGAAGCCGTTAAATTTAACCGACGACCAGCGTAATGATCTGGTGCGATTTCTATTGTCTTTATCAGCTAAGTAGAAATAGTTTCGTTATTGGACTAGTAAGCAACAGCACTGTCAAACATCAACTTAATATCGTCATCCAGATCAACCGTTGCGCAAAAGAAGGTTGTCGCTGTATCGTTCTGGTACATAATTTGAGTTAGCACCGGTGCTGCGGCAAAGCCAATCTGCATAAAGCCCTGCACTCTGCTGACTTCTTGATTATTGACTGTAAGGTACGTAAATGTGGGCGCTGGATCGGGTAGTAGGGTGTTTTCAGCATAAGCCAGTGTTAGTTCCACCAGCGTCTGGTCCGGCCGTTCAAAAGAACTAATAACGCAAGAGTCAATCGTACCTGCTTCATTGGCTTCTTGGTTAGTTAGTACTATTTCTCCTGTTTCAGCATTCGGTATTACACTCCAAGTATCAGGGTAGTTGAACGAGATATTAGCATCGGAATAAGTTATCCCAGCGTCAGCGTCCAATGGTGCTGACATTTCGTCATCTGCATTTTGCATGACCGATGAGTTGTCCTCATCACTGCTGTCGCATCCTGATAAAGTCACAAACGCTGCCAACAATAAATATCTGAGTGCTGTATATCGCATTTTATTATTGCCCTATTCGTTGAAGAGACGTTTCCAAGAGTAAGCAAGTAATGTTAGTTTGTCACATTACAAGCCCTAAACCTGTGCCTGAACTGGCCCCACCAAATAAGAATAATCTACATGACGAAAAGAGACCTTAACGACACCAACGACCCGATGATGCGGCCGCGTTACGTTGGTATCCCCACATTTTTTCGTGCGCCGTTAAAAGAGAATTTAGAAGACGTTGATATTGGTCTTGTTGGTGTGCCCTTCGATGGTGGGGTTACCAGCCGCCCTGGTTCTCGACATGGGCCCAGAGAAGTTCGAAACCAATCCACGATGGTGCGCATGAAAAATCAAGCCACCGGAATCGACCCGCACGAACTTTGCCGAGTAGCCGATGTTGGCGATGCCTGGGTGCCTTCACCATTTGAACTAGAAGGCAGTCATGCCAGCATACAACAAGCGTTTGAAAAACTGCATGAGCGCAACATCCTCCCGGTGGCTGTGGGTGGAGATCATTCTGTTAGTTTACCGATCTTGCGGGCTATCGCTAAAGATCAACCGGTAGGCATGGTTCACATAGATGCACATTGCGATACCGGTGATGATTACATGGGTTCACGTTTTCATCATGGTGCGCCATTTAGTCGAGCAGTGGAGGAAGGGTTGCTGGACCCGAAGCGAACAGTGCAAATTGGAATTCGCGGCACCATTAACGATCTGGATTTATGGAAGTTCTCGCACGACAGTGGCATGCGCGTTATTTATATGGAAGAGTTTTATAAATTGGGTATAGAAAAAACCATCGCTGAAGCACGGCGTGTTGTTGGTGACGGGCCCACCTATATCAGTTTTGACATCGACAGTCTTGACCCTGCGTTTGCTCCCGGTACGGGTACGCCGGAAATTGGTGGTCTCACAACGCTGGAGGCGCAATTATTAATACGCGGATGTCGCGATTTACATGTGGTAGGTGCTGACATGGTGGAGGTTTCACCGGCATTTGATGCGTCTGGTAATACCGCGTTGGCCGGCGCTAACCTGTTGTTTGAATTGTTGTGCGTGGCGGCGGAATCTCGTCAAAAACGGTGCACTACCTAGTATTCATGCACAAGTATGAGGCGGTTAATTGCAACTTAGCGTTAATTGAATGCAAGCTAGGCATATTTACAACTATGTTCTTGAAATCAGTGGCAATTAAGTTCGTGAGACAGTAGGATCAAACATGATTGGCTCTGGGTCATACCTAGGGCTGTTCTGGTTGTTTAAAAAATACCCTTATTGGAGAATACCCAAATATGCGTTGTTCAAAAAAATTACTGGCGCTTAGCTGCGCGACAGCGATGTCGGCATACGGCACAGTCGCACAAGCTGCTGATGTTGTCATTGGTGTGCCTAACTGGCCTTCTGTGTTAGCCACCGCTCACGTACTGAAAGTTGCCATGGAAAATAACCTTGGACTGGAAGTAGAACTTCAGAATGGAACCAACCCGGTTGTATTTGAAGCCATGGACTCAGGTTCCATGCACGTACATCCCGAAGTATGGCTACCAAACCAGGCTAACTTGAACGAGAAGTTTGTTAATGAAAGAAAGACCGTTCGCATGAATCCAAACGCTGTTAATGGTGACCAGGGCATGTGTGTTACCAAAGGCACAGCCGAGCGTACTGGCATTGTTAATCTGACTGACCTTACCGACCCTGAAATGGCGAAGAACTTCGACACTGATGGTGACGGCATGGGTGAAATCTGGATTGGAGCAGCTGGCTGGGCATCAACTAATGTTGAAAAGATTCGCGCCAAGTCGTACGGCTACGATGCCACCATGTCACTTAAGGAAATGGATGAAAGTCTGGCACTTGCAGAGCTTGATGCTGCAGTAAGCCAAGACGAAAACATCGTTTTCTTTTGCTACACACCACATCACATGTTTGCACTGCACGAGCTGGTTATTCTAGAAGAGCCTGCTCACGATGATGCCGGTTGGAATGTCATTCAGCCAACTGATGATCCTGAGTGGCTAAGCAAGTCTGAAGCAGGCATGGCGTGGAGCACAGCCTTTTTGCACATTCACTACGCAGCTTCTTTAGAAGAAGATCAGCCGGAAGCCGCAGCTATGTTGTCGAACGTCTCTTTTGATACTGATACAGTATCTGCCATGACCTTCGCCTTGGTAGTTGACAAGCAAGACCCAGCTGAATTTGCCGCCCAATGGGTGGAAGAAAACGCTGATACAGTTGATGGCTGGTTGCAGTAGTCCTTAACCAGTAAGATTGTTGGAATAACAGGCCGCTTCGTACTTGCTACGAAGTGGCCTGTCTTATTTTAGAAAGCAGGTTTTTTAATCGACTTGTTTTTCTGACGTACTTAACAAACCACCTGATGCGAATCCTATGACTGAAGATGTAGTTGTCCTCGAAAACGTCTGGAAAATATTCGGTGATCGTGCCGATGAAGCACTTGCCGCCATAAAGGAAAGAGGCTTGGGCAAACCAGAAGTACTGGAAGAGTTTGCTTGCGTGGTGGGTATTGCCGATTGCTCATTCACCGTGCAGCGTGGCGAAATTTTCTGCGTTATGGGGCTATCAGGCTCGGGAAAATCCACAATGGTGCGCCACCTTAATCGACTTATCGAGCCGACCGCTGGCAGCATTCATATGCTGGGCAAAGACGTGCTGGCCATGAACGCCTCTGAACTGCGTGAACTTCGGGCTAGACATATCGGCATGGTGTTCCAGCACATGGCACTGTTACCGCATAGAACCGTGTTGGACAATGTTGGTTTTCCTTTGCAGGTTCGAGGCGAACCAAAATCTCGCCGCTGGGAAGTCTCCAGACAATGCTTACACAAAGTGAATCTGGACGGCTACGAAGATAGATTCCCGAATGAACTCTCTGGCGGTATGCAACAACGTGTTGGTTTGGCGCGAGCGTTGGCATCTGACCCTGAAGTGTTGTTAATGGACGAACCGTTTTCGGCACTCGACCCATTGATAAGACGACAGCTACAAGACCAATTCATGGATTTGTCAAAAGAGATGAATAAAACCACGGTGTTTATCACTCATGATTTAGATGAAGCCATTCGCATTGGGCATCGCATCGCTATCATGAAAGATGGTCGCATTGTGCAAATAGGCACACCAGAGGAAATAGTCACACAACCGGCGGACCAATACGTCAGTGATTTTGTAGAAGGTATATCAAAGCTTAAATTGGTGTTCGCGCATTCGATTATGGAGCCGATTGCCGAATTCAAGCCACGCGATATTGACGACATGTCGCAAAGTGCTCGAGTGCATCATGGCACCGACCTCGACAGCTTAATTGATATCTCTACGACAACAGACAACCCCATTATTATTACCGATGATGACAACAAAGATGTCGGTGTTATTACAAGATCGACGTTATTAAAGGGCATCAAAGGAGGCAAAGCATGAGCACCGATACCGGGCTGGAGCTGGGACCAAATTCGCAAGGTACCTCTGTTGAAGAGTTTGTTGTTGAAAACAGCAGTTACTATGCGCGCGCTTTTCAAACCATTCAGGATGCTACTGGTCTTGTCTTTAGCTGGAATACGGCGGCAGCACTGTTAGGACCAATCTGGGGTGCCTTTCGTGGGGTATGGGGTTTTTTCTGGACCTTCCTTGTGCTCGAGCTGGTAGCGCTTGTGCAAATAGGGCGTGGTCTATGGGGAGAGCTGGGTGCCGATCAACTGGCACGGGTCGAAAGACTTGCCGCTAATATTGCCAATCGAGAGCAACAGGCTAAAGAGCTGCTTGCTGCTGGTGATGCCGCTGGTGCTGCTGCAAAGCAAAAAATTGCTGATAACTTATCCAGAGTTGCAGCTGAAGCTCAACAGAACGCCGAGCTTGCAGGCAACGAAGCGTTCAGTATTTTGATGCTTGGTTTGGGCTTACTGTTAGCCATAAAAATCATTGAGGGTTTGTATGCCAACGTGGCTTACGAAAAACAATACCTTCGATGGCGTGCCAAACCAAAAACGGTTGCCTCAGGTACCAGTCGCAGTAATTTGTGGTTTGGCGGCTTGATGCTGGTTGCTATCTGGCCCCTTACATTATTTCGTTTTACCGTTGCCGACCCTGATAGTAAGTTAGCGGCTCTAACCGGTGGTTTTTTGGGTGACAAAATTCCGCTAACCCAGTTTCCAGTTGGGCGCGAGTATCTGGCGATATTATCCAAATATGGTGATGCAGGGTTTGAGAAAATGGCCATTAAATTCGGTGATTTTTTTGATGGGATAACTGCTGTCATTCGTAACGTGCTCAATGGATTAGAAGTGGTGCTTATAGACACGCCGTGGCCGGTTGTGATGATCGTTATTGTGGTTATGGCATTTCGTCTTGCTGGAGTTCGAGTGGCTATATTTACCGCAGCGTCGCTGTTGTACTTGGCGTTTATGGGATTGTGGGAACTGTCCATGATTACCGTTGCGCTGATTGGTGCGGGTGCATTTCTGTGCATAATCATTGGCATACCCTTGGGCATTTGGTTTGGTAAGTCTCGTCGTGCTTACACTATCGCCGAACCGGTACTCGACTTTATGCAAACCATGCCAGCGTTTGTGTATCTGATTCCTATCATAGCTTTTTTCGGAACAGGTAAGCCGCCGGGTGTTTTAGCAACGCTTATCTTTGCTATGCCTCCCGTTATTCGACTCACAGCGTTAGGCATGAGGGGTGTACCTGAAACAACCAAGGAGGCGGCGGTTGCGTTCGGTTGTTCTAAGTGGCAGCTACTGAAAAATGTTGAATTACCTTTGGCCTTGCCATCCATTATGACCGGTGTTAATCAAACGATACTTATGTCCTTGAGCATGGTGGTTATAGCATCACTGATCGGTGCTGAAGGATTAGGTGCATTGATTCTTGAAGCCTTGCAGTACGCTGCGAAAGGCCAGGGATTACTTGGCGGTATCGCTATATTGTTGTGTGCCATGGTTATCGATCGAATCGCACAGGGCATGTATCGTAAAAAAGTTGAGGGGACTTAAGCAGTTGAGCGATGAGTCGAGCGGTAAGCTGCCTGATAATCCGGCTGGCAAGATTGGTGACAAACATACCCATAAGAAATGGGGCATCGATAATGACTACACCAAGTTGCACGATGTGTTGCTTGGTGTACCGGAGTATTTTAAGTGGGTAGAAGCCGGTCCGCTTATTGGCAGGACACTGCAGAATGCACACAAAACTGGCGTCAAGTTTGATTTGCAACTTGCTATGTCGCAGCACGCCGAAATGGTGCGCATATATGAAGCTAATGATGTGAAGTGCCACTACCTTGATTCTGACCCCGTGTTACATCGTAATTTCTTTGCACGCGATAGTTCTGCAATGACACCGTGGGGCGCCTTGATTTGCCACATGCAATTAAAAGTGCGAAGAGCAGATTATGTCACCGCAATAAAGTTCTACCAAGACAACAACATCCCCATCTGGCAATACGCCACCGCAGGACACTTTGAAGGTGGAGACTTTGTTATTGTTGAGCCAGGCAAAGTGTTAATTGGTTACTGTGGCGAGCGTTCAGAACAAGCAGGCTCAGAACAAGTTGCGCAATTTGTGCGTGACGAAGGATGGGAGGCAGTCACCGCACCCATCAGTCGCGAATTTGTGCACATGGATGGGTTGGTTGTGCCCCTGGCCAAAAAACTTCTTGTTGCCTGCCTCGATGCACTGGAACCTTGGGTGGTACAGCAGTTGCGCGACTGGGGATTCGACTTTGTCGATGTGCCATATATAGAGGCCAAGAATCTGGGCGTAAACCTGGTGTCGCTGGGCAACGACAAAGTTTTGTCTATGTCAGGTGCCACGCAGCTCAATGAAAAAATGCGCGCCTTGGGGTTTGAAGTCTACGACCCTGATATGTCTATGTTTACCTTAGGCGGAGGCGGTGTGCATTGTCTGGCTCAGGCGCTTTGCAGGGATGATTGCGCGGGCTAGTTAGTCTCTATTAACGCACTTTAGCTATTCACGCACCGGTCTTTGCCTTCCAGGTATTCGCTCGCTAGTCGTTTATGGGTGATAATCTTTAAATGAGCGTCAGTCACTCCAGCACACACCAAACCCCCACCACTGGTGAGATCTTCAGCATGTCGTGGCCCATGGCGTTACGGGCGGTCATGATGTTCTCCATCATTATTATAGATCTTTATCTGGTTTCCTTTTTGGGTGAAGAAGCCGTTGCTGCTATTGGAATAGCCAGTGTCATCACTGGCATGGTGATGGGGACCATACTTGCCTTTGCTAACGCCATGCAAATAAAAGTGGCGCAGGCTTTTGGCACTGATAATCCACTGGAGCTAAAAACAGCGTTCTTCACCGGGCTGTTTATCAATGCGTCTCTTGTTGTTGTAGGAATAGCGCTGATCATAATTTTCGGTCGCTCCTTGATCGACATGATGGCGCATTCGACTCAGATAGCGCAAAACGCACAGGATTACTTGTCTGTGTTTTTATTGGTTCTGTTTGCAGAAGCAATCAGTAGCGCATTAACCAGTCACTTTAATGGCTGCGGCAGAACCAAGCTAGCGTTTTATAGTTTTCTTATTTCAGGCCCCGTAAATATTGCCGCCAGTGCTGTGTTGATATTCGGGCTTTACGGTTTTCCTGAGCTGGGAATAGTGGGCGCTGCATGGGGTTCATTTATAGGTGCTTTGCTGCGACTGCTCTACCTGGGCGCAAAGTTTTATCAATCCCATGGTGTGTTTGCCAATGTGAAAGGGTGGTTGCACGATAGTTTTTCTGTAGCCACACGTAAGCAATTCAATTTTTCATGGCCGATAGCAGCAACGTTTGTGAGCATGACATTTGCCAATCAGGCTTGCATGGCACTTTATTCAAACTTGAATGTTAATCAGTTCGCTGCCATGACCTTGATGATGCCGTGGATACGTATTGCCGGCCAACTAAGCTATACCTGGACACAAGCCACAGGCATTATAGTGGCGCAACTGTTAGGAAAAGCGTTATCACCTGATGTACTTGATGATTTCCTGAGTCGAGCCTGGCGTGGTGCTTTCGTTGCAGCCGTTATTGTTGCCATTGCCTATGCCGTGATTATTTTCTCAACCCGCTTTATTTATGTAGAGTTAGCACAAGAAACACGGACAACGTTACTCACTTTTCTGCCTGTGTTGTTATTGATTCCATTCCCACGCGTATCGAATGCCATATGTGGCAACGTGCTTAGAGCTTCAGGCGACACCAAAACATCCATGAACATCCACCTGTCCGCAAACTGGTTGTTTATGGTGCCAATGACAGCCTTTTTTATACTAGTACTGGATTTATCAGCCACATGGGTATTCACAATTTTCATGATGGAAGAACTGCTGAAGTTTCCTTTTTTCCATCGACGAATATGGAGTAAGGAATGGCATACATTGAAAACTTGATCTGCTTTGGTTATGTTTTGTGACTGATTCAAGCGACGCCTACGAGCAGCATGCAAAAACGTTTTTAGAAACGCGTGATGCTTCTAATGTCGGTTCAGATATCGTTGAACGGTGGTGCAAGAAAATCCCCACGGGGGCGTGTGGTTTAGAGCTCGGCTGTGGTGGCGGTTATCCTATTACACGTGTTCTGGATGCAGCAGATTTTAAACTCTGGGCCATTGATTCATCCCCAACGTTGGTAGCTGCGTTTGAATCTAGATTTCCTCAAATACCGGTGCGTTGCGAACGAGTGCAAGAGAGTGATTTTTTCGGTCTTCGATTTGATTTTGTTGTTTCCGTCGGGTTGTTGTTTTTGTTGGAAGAGGCTGATCAGGAAAAATTGATACGTGATGTTGCTAACGTGCTGTTGCCTGGTGGGCGTTGGCTGTTGACGGCGCCTGTTGAGACTGGGGGTTGGGTTGATACCTTGTCTGGAACACGTTGCACGTCCCTTGGTACTGACAAGTATCATCGTCTTTTTAACAATGCCGGATTTAAAGTAGAAGCACAGTATGTGGACCATGGTGAAAACAATTACTATGATCTTGTGCTTTGATTGTACTATTGTACTCAGCCTAGTCAGCACAAGAAATGATTTTAACCCTGCGGCACCTGCCTCCCGAAAGGGTTTGGAGTGGTTTTTATTGTTTTTTAAATCAATGGGTTGTTGGTTTAAGTGTTTGAAATGTATGGATATAAGTGGGGTTTGGTTCTTTTCGGTGGTGATTGGAATTGGGTTCAAGTAGTTTCTAGGTGTCCCATATTTGTCCCAAAGCTGTAATTTTTTTCGCAAACTATTTTCACTGTTGTTTGATGGCTCTAGTGTCAATCGCAATTACAGCGACTCTCGGCCAGCAGTATTAATATTTCTGTATGCGTAGGCTGGGAACCAAGGTTTGTTGTGGCCACTGATGTAGCCGCAAATTGGTTCCAATGGAGTTGTAAAAGTTCCTATAAACGACTGCAATATATTTTATGACTGTTTCAACGAGGTCAAGCGCTCTCTAATCCTGTTCCTTTAAGAAGCGTAACTCTCTCTTCTAGTTTTATTACCCACCTTCCTCATGTCATCCACTGGGGAAAAGCACTTTGTAGTCGCTCCAACTGAATTCGCCTATTTACATAGAATTACCACGGGCATTTGGTAAGATGTTAAACGAAAAATTAATTCAGAGTGGTGATAAGCTATATCAAAAAAAATCTGTAAGTGGTTGGCGTGTTGTCGAAACACATCACTAAAAAAATATAAATAGCAGATGTCTAGTCTGTTTACCGAGTTTTCGGATGCGTTCACCGTTACACTTATCACGAGATGGATAGCTAAGGTTAGAAAGCCGCTGTAGATTTTTACAAAGAAATATTTAAAAAAATTAGTGGCGGAATTTGTACTCCATGTGGAGCTCACGAATAGCTTTAGCAACGACAATAACAATCGTTGGTCTTTACCTAAGCAATATTCTCCGTTGCTGAGACTGTAAATTTAACTGTGTAGTGCGTCCAGCTAAGGCTGGAATGTTCGGAGAGGGGAAGAACCTCTCAAAGGTAATAATCTCAAACCTTTTAGCTTGGGTAGCAGGATGGCGGGTGACCAATATTCTGAAGCCTACCGACAAGGCTGTCTTTAAGGGCAGTCTGCGAGCTATCAGGCCGCAATGAAAATGAACGCATAGGTGGCCTCGTAATTTTAATCCAATGGAAGACCTGTCTACACACGAGGGAATTCAGCAATCATGCGTGAAATGAGATCGATGCGCGTATGTTCATTGGCGGGGTGTTAGCGGCGGCATGATAGTAAGGACATTCTAAGCAACTGGAGAAGCCCTGCTCATCCCAGTCGAAATGGCTGGAGCAAGGTAGATTGTATAACCGAGAACCGGGAAATCAATCGAAGATGACAGGGTGGCGGAGAAGCCCGTAGTAGTGTTGAAGCGGAGTAACTTCTGTGGAGCAAAGGGGCTTTGCTGTTTATATCGTTTCCAACAAAAAGTGAGGCAGTAGCGAATGACAAAAACGCTAGTCAGTCTGCAAGAGCTGAGGCGGAAACTCTATCTCAAATCGAAGGCTGATCAGAGCTGGCGGTTTTGGGGGATCTATGTACATGTGTGTAAGTTTGAAACGTTGCATGAAGCCTACCAGTTAGCAAAGTCAAATAAAGGTGCACCTGGAATTGATGGTGTCTCTTTCGATGACGTTGAGCTGGCAGGCCTGGTAACTTTCCTCGATGATCTACGCGCAGAATTGGTTAATGGCCAGTATCGGCCTTTACCCAGTAAAGTACATAAAATCCCGAAAGGTAACGGTGAGTATAGAACGCTAAAAATTCCGGCAATCAGGGATCGTGTTGTCCAAGGGGCGCTCAAGTTGATTCTAGAGCCAATCTTCGATGCGGACTTCCAGCCGGGATCGTTTGGTTACCGTCCAAAGCGTACAGCGCACCAAGCTATTGATCGTGTTTCTGAAGGACTTGTCAAAGGTAAGACGCGCGTAATTGATGTTGATCTAAAGTCGTACTTCGACACAATACGGCATGACAAGTTGCTGGAGAAGGTGGCGCAGCGGATCAATGATCCGCAGGTTATGCATTTGCTTAAGCTAATATTAAAGTCGAGCGGTAAGCGCGGTGTAGTACAAGGTGGCGTGATATCGCCTTTGCTGAGTAATATTTACCTCAATCAGCTGGATATAATGCTTGAAAAAGCAAAACTAGTTACCACTGAAGGGAAATATACCAGACTTGAGTATGCACGCTTCGCCGACGACCTGATTATAGTAGTGAGCTACCACAGGAACGCGGATTGGTTGCTAGAGGCTGTGAAATATAGGCTGATGCAAGAGTTGGAAAAGCTTGGTGTATCGCTTAATACCGACAAAACTAAGGTTGTTAATTTACGCGTAAAACGCAAGTCGTTTAACTTTTTGGGTTTTAACTTTAGGCAAAGAGATTATGGTCGGCCAGAGGCCGGTCATATCAAGATGCCGAAATCTGGCGCAAGGAAATCGCTGCTGACAAAACTTAAGAAGATCTTTCGTTCTATGCGCTCCAGACCGATAGAATGGATTGTTCACAAGATTAATCCCATTCTACGTGGCTGGCTTAATTACTTCCGCATAGGCAACTGCTCGAATTGTTTTGGCTATATAAAGTGGTGGGTATTGCGCAAGCTACGCCGTAGTATGATGAGGGCGAGATTGCGTAGTGGTTTTGGTTGGAAGCGGTGGAGTAATGACTATTTTTACCAAACTTTGGGGTTGTATGATGACTACAAAATCCGGTATCAATGGCCATGAAAGCAGTTCCATCCATCAGGTTCAATAGATTTGAGACGAAGTAAACAGGTAAGCGTAGTGCGGGAAATCCGCATGCTGCGTTTGAGGTGGCAGGGGTTGGAAACGTGTTCGGCGCGCGCCAATCCTTGACCCTACAATGCCCGTGATTCAATTTATCCTACTAACAGGAAAGAATCATGGACACACACGTGGACGAAGACGCAATACGTAAATTAGGTAAAGAGATTGCCAAGGGCATTAAGACTGAAGCTGACCTTGGTGATTTCTCCAAGCTTCTAAAGAAGATAGTGGTCGAGACAGCGCTTGATGCAGAGTTGACTGATCATCTGGGCTACGACAAGAACGACCCCAAAGGCAATGGCACTGGTAACAGCCGCAACGGTAAATCCAAGAAACGTCTCAAGGGTGATCACGGCGATATCGACCTGGATACACCTCGTGATCGAGACGGTACCTTTGAACCACAGATCGTCAAGAAGGGTCAATCACGCCTGACGCAGATGGATGACCAGATTCTCTCGCTCTACGCTAAGGGCATGAGCACACGCGACATCACTGCCACTTTCAAAGAACTCTACGACGCTGACGTGTCGCCAACAGTGATCTCAAAAGTCACTGATGCAGTGATGGGCCGTGTCACTGAGTGGCAAGCCCGTGAGCTCGAGCCGATATACCCGATCGTGTACCTCGATTGCATCGTTGTGAAAATCAGAGAGAACCAACAAGTTGTCAACGGCAACATAAAAGTGACCCACTTTAGCGCTCAAACAGCAACATAAAGTTGACCCACCTGCGTGTTCAATTAATAACCAGTTAACCTGCTTGTTTTTCAGCAGTTTTCCCAGCTTCTGGTAGCAATAGCCCAGCTTTTCGTTTCTCTTTCAACCGGTAGCTGTCACCCTTTATCTGCACAACGTGCGCATGATGTAGAAGCCTGTCGAGCATGGCCGCCGTTAGTGCCGCGTTGCCAGAGAAGGTCGTATCCCATTGTCCGAACGATAAGTTGGAGGTGAGAATGATTGAGCCTCGTTCATATCGCTTTGCAATAACCTGGAAGAACAAACTAGCTTGATTACGCTGCAATGGTAGATAACCGATCTCATCGATGATTAAAATGCTGGGACCCAAGAGTGATCGTTTTACAAAAGCATCAAGACGACCTTGCTGCTGTGCTTTCTCCAGTTGCAAAACCATATCAGCAGCTGTTATGTAACGCACTTTCAACCCTGATTGCGTTGCCAGATAACCCAGCGCTATGGCCAGATGTGTTTTGCCAACACCGCTGGGACCGAGAAAAATAACGTTCTCATGTCGCTCTACGAACGCAAGTGACTCAAGCGATTGCACGGTTTTCTTTGGTGCACCGGCCGCAAACTTAAAATCATAGCTGTCCAGTGTTTTGATCACGGGAAAGCCTGCAAGCTTTGTCAATACCGTTTGAGAACGACGTTTACGTTCTTCCTGCTCTGCCATCAAACACTGCTCAAGAAAATCAGCAAAGGATGCGTCCTTGTTGGCCGCTTGCTCGGCTAATGCAGGATAGTGTTCAGCCACCGCTGTGAGTGTTAGCGCTTCGCACGCTGCCTGGATGCGATCATCTTGAACGTTCATGCTTGCTCCAGTATCGCGTCATACACAGCCAGTGTGTGCTGTAGCGGCTCATCTTCAAACGTTTTTGTTGGCTCTAGTGATGTTGTTGATAAACGCGTTGCACCGCTTATATTGCTTGGTGGTAGCGGTAGCAACGCCGCTCGTTCTTCTATTAACCTTTGTTCGGGGACTTTATCGGTTGTGCCATGCACACGAACGTTTGCAACCATCGCCATCCAACGAGCAAACTCCAGGTTAAGGGTGTCAAGATCCAGCACTTCGCCTGACTGACGATAACGAGTGACGAGTGGAACAAAGAAGCTGCGACGTATGTAGCCGATCTGCCGTTCCACCTTACCTTTGGTTTTTGCTCTATAGGGGCGGCACAATCGTGGTAAAAATCCGTAGTGGTGAGCAAGGTCTTGCAGTCCGGCGTGGAACTGGTGCAAGCCATCGCCGTAGGCGTTGCGCTTGGTGACCACCGTTTTCATGTTGTCGTACAGAATCTCCATTGGCACACCGCCAAACTCTTCAAAGGCCAGCTCATGGCAGTCACGCAGCGTATCAAAACGTTCGTTGCTGACAAACACACCGTAGGCAAATCGACTCCAGCCCAGTGTGGACAAGAAAAGCGATACACGTTTGCCGTTAAGCCTGAACACGCCCCAATCGACTTGCATCTGTTGACCAGGTTCGGTCTCGAAACGCACAACAGGGTCTGGGCGAGGCTCAGTCTTCATGGTGCGCACGTAGTTGCGAACCGTGGTGACACACCCTGTATAGCCTTGTGCTTGAATCTCGTCGAACAGCACGGTGGCTGGAATCCAATCAGGATTAGCAGCTGCGATGCGCGTCTGCAGATAAGCCCGGTAATTATCCAGCTTGGTTACTTTTCTTGATCTGGTCTCGGCAACCGGTGCTTGTTCTGATCGCAACCGGCGTCTGACGGTATTGCGGCTAATGCCCAGTTCCCGGCTGATCTGCCGAATGCTCTTGCCTTGACGGTGTAACACGTTAACTTCCACAAAAATCTCCCTTCCTAGCATACGAGCACCCCTAAAACAGACATGCTCAGAGTACAGGTGGGTCAACTTTATGTTGCCGCTAGTGGGTCATTTTTACAGTGCTGGTGACAAAGTGATTAAAAAATCACTTTACCTGGCACTCGGTGTTGATCTTCAAGGGCAAAAAGATTTACTCGGCATCTGGGTATCAGAAACTGAAGGTGCCAAGTTCTGGCTCTCTGTGCTCACCAACTTACGCAGCCGAGGTGTCAACGATATCCTTATCGCTTGCGTCGATGGACTGAAGGGCTTTCCTGATGCCATTAACAGCGAATACCCGGATACTCAGGTGCAGCTGTGCATTGTGCACATGGTTCGTAACAGCATGCGCTTCGTGCCTTAGAAAGACTACAAGGCCGTCACTGCCGATCTGAAACGCATTTATCAGGCGCCAACAGAGGAGAAGCCTTGGTGCAGTTGGAAGCGTTCGAGCAAGCCTGGGACGATGAGTATCCACAGATTGCAAAGTCGTGGCGCAACAACTGGGACAACTTAAATACGTTCTTCGGTTATCCGCCAGCGATACGCAAAGCTATCTACACAACCAACGCAATCGAATCACTGAACAGTGTAATACGCAAAGCAACTCGGCAACGCAAGGTCTTTCCGACAGAGAAATCTGCTTTGAAAGTGGTGTATCTGGCTATCATGGATGCATCGAAGAAATGGACAATGCCGATAAGAAACTGGAAACCGGCGCTAAACCGGTTTACAATTTTATTTGGTGAGCGAGTGACTGCTTACTTGTAACCGTCATGGGTGTTTACACAGAATGATTTACACTCTCTTATACTAGCGCCATTCAGCGGTTTAACTACACCTTTAAATGGTGACGAAAAAGAATTAAAATCCTTTCCAGCAGCAATTTCGAAAAGATCGCTTCTGGTTTGGAGGCGAAGAACGGGTACAAAAAAGTGTACCTGACTATTAAAGTTAGGTATGCAGCTTATAGCTTCCCCAAAATCACGTAAAACTCTCGTTTTTAGCCGTGATTCCGTATTTAATAATCACAATCGAATAAAAATCAACAAATTTCCCATCAATATCCAGTTCATTCACCAATCAAAAATGTGTAAACTTCACCTTATCGAAGCAAATATCGAATGCATCGATCGATGGAGTGCTAATTCATCCCAACAGCTCCAGCGAACGGGGTTTCACTTACTAGTGAAATTATGAATACTTCTAGAGCATTAAATTGCTCATCCCATGCGTATCATGATTTTTTGTGTTGCGTATTTAAGCGAGCTGTTGTTGTCGTGTTGAAATAACAATTCGCGACTGATGGCGAAATATGCCAACTAGCTGGTTTTTCAGTTTCCACTGAATTCCCGGTCTGGTATCGGCTGCGCCTCTCAAAAAAGCTCGGTTATTTAGCTGGGCAAGAAGCACTTACGTGTTTTTTTCGCGTGTGTCTTCGTTCTTGTTAACCAGTGCTGCCTGTAAGGGCAGCGCACCTTTTATTAACTAGCAGGCCACCAAGAAGCGCTTCACTTGCCGTGCGCATAACTGTGGCTGGAGGATTTTCGTAAACGGCACCTGGTGAACAAGATGGAGATTAATATGTGTAATCGTTACTTAACAGATGAAGAAGTAGCAGAGTTACTTGGGATTGGTGTACCTGAGTTACGTAAAAAGCTGTGTCGTGGGGAGGAGTTACCACCCAGTTGTAAGCTTCCCGGAATGCGGAAAAGGCTTTGGTTCACATCATCAGTCGATGAGTGGATTAGAAAGTTTGAAGTAGATGGTTATTCCATGCCACACGATCTGAAGGACGCCACGGATACATGGAGTAAATATCAATGAGCCTGACTGACTGGATGCGTGAAATACGAGAAGTGAATGCGGTTGAGGCAAACACAGTCGGATTCTTGCCAGTTTGCATCGTCAAACACCCGATGCCCAGGCGCGAACAAAACAGTGACTTCTGGCATTGTCAAAATGGCGCTGAATCGCTTAGAGTTATTCCCGGACTGACCTGTAATTTGCCTTACGGTTACTATGGTCGGCTTGTCTTAGCCGATATGACGTCCAATCTACTTTGTTCCAAATCCACCTCCTGGATTTTAAGGGACAACCCAACAGCCTACACGCGCTCTCTAGGTAAGAGTCCGTCTGGCGGGCCCAATGGAACCTTGCCTGTTGTCAGACACCAAGTGTGTGCCCTGACTGAAAGCAAGTTTCTTTACGGTGATACGCGGTTTAGCAATTCATGTCATAAAGTAAAAGAATTTCGAGTGACTGATGACAGGCCATGGATGCCCAATGAGAGTAGAGATTGGAACGGGACTTTGACTTTCAATCCTGATTTTTGCGACTGGGTAACGAAAAGCGCTATGCCTTTTGATTTAAGGGTGCTCAAAGGATTTCATAAAAAACTGACGTCTTTTGATCTGTATTGCTTGCTTGCACACCGATATGTTTCGATGGCCGAAAGAGGTAAATCGGAAGAGCGGATATCCTTCAACTTATTGTATAAATTATTCGCCGCTCCCGAGGAACGCCCTGGTGTGTTCACAAAACGAATTAAGAAAGCGTTGTTCAATGTATCTAAGGTATACCCACATGCTCGTTATTATTGGAATGAATATGAGAACAAGGGCATTACCCTAGAAGCCAGTCCACCGCATGTGCCGTATGAGTGCACTAAGGAGTAATCGATATGCATTGGGACAATGTGGTGTCTATGACTTCTAGGATTTTAATTTACTGGTTACTTCAGTTGATACCGCAGGGTAGTTTACGCAAGTGGTATGGGGGTACGGCATGAAGCAACGGACAGTATTGAGCCATAGCTTTGTGTTGATTCAAGCGCTTCGGAACTGGCTGAACGCCAATCCTGCGCGTTCTCCGCCCCATAAGGGGCTGCGCACTTCACTGCGCTGGACGCTACGTTTTGTTTGCCGAGGCGCGTCGGGCAACGCCCGACTACCCGTCTTTGACGGGCTTCGGTTGAAAACCGCTTCGCGAGTTTTAACCTTGGTCACTTCGGTGACACTTCGCTTTCGCACAAGCGGTTCTTCGAACCGTTGTGCATCGGCTCATTGTCACCTCGGACGCGGCTGGACGCCGCCCCTTAAAGCCAGGTAGTCAGGCCTCCGGCCGACGCGCGGGGATTACATCCCCCCACAAATCCACCGGGCGTTGGGACGCCCTGGAATGGCTTGGGCCATTCCTGATATTGAGGCTCCCCCCAAGCAGGTTGCTGCGTCAGCTATTGGTGCAGTTGTTTCATTGTTGTTTTTTTAATTTGCGATTCACATTAGGAGATTCTATGACTTATCTGATCCATAGTTACCATGATCGTCAGGAGCGTGCTAATGACAACCGTCAGGCCATTCTCAATTTTCTACGAACAGAGACGTACAGCAGCACGAACATACTTAAAGGCGTTGTCCATTTGAAAGAACGAGGTACGCGACGATTGTTGACGCAGATGATCGACGAGAAATTACTGGCGGCTGATGAAGTGACATTTCTTAAATCAAGAGCACTCAGGCTTTGGGGGATTACTCCAACCGGTTTATTGTCACATTTGACTGATAGAGACGATATTAAAACGATACGGTTAAAGCATCATACGCCAGGACGAGTCAGTCCGATAACGGTGGAGCATACTCTGCTTACGCAGCAAGTACGACTTTGGTGCGGCCCCTATGCGACTTGGGTACCAACGGCCATTATGCCTGGACATGATTGTCCTCGTGGGCATAAAGACAGGTGGGTGGTTTATCCCGATGGTCTTGAGAAGGACAGGCATGACATAGAGCTAAGCATGGCTTTAACCGGTTATGGTGACGAGGTTTTCACTTTTGCGCATGAGATTGAGCGCTCAAGGAAAACGCCGAGACGCTACGTCAGAATAATCGATGGTCATATCAAGAACATGCAAAAACAACGTTACTACGCGGTTTATTATTGGTGTGAAAACGAGAGGGCTGCGCTGAGTCTGAAAGCGTTGTTTGTTCGGTTGATTCAGGACAACTTCGATAATCTATCTTCGCTGGAGTGTTGTTATCGCGAAAATGACTTGACGGTGTCAGAAGTGATAGCTCGGTTTCGTTTTAAAACCTATGGTTGAGGCGCCTTGTATCATGCCTAAGGCGTTGTGATTGATATTGGCTTTATCAGCCCTGATTCTATCAACGCCAATCGCCAGGCTGAATAGGGCATAGCTCGATATGAATCAGAATCAGGGTTGCACTTCCAGCGCCTTATCGTGCTGCTGCCTTTGTTAGAACTGGTAACACCGACAATATCGGCTACTTCATTCTGCGTCCATCCTGAAAGCGCAATTAATGAATCAATTTCGTGACCTGTCGGTGGTCGATAACGGTGATCTGAGAACGGTCGACAGCAATCACGCCGCAATAGCTGTGTGCGGGATAATGCAGGCTTTGTGCGAACGTCATAATGCGCTGCTGGTTCAGTCATGAGTATTTTTAATCAATATTGTGTTTAAATTATACCGCGCCATTGGCGCGAAGGCAATAAGTGTGTAGTATGGACATAGGCTCGAATCGGTCAATTCATTGTCTAGTCGATTAAATAGCATATCGCTTTAGGAGTAAATCATGTCAGAAGCATTTGTTATGAAAGCGGTAGTCAGTATTGTGATACTCGCTTTGAGTTGGGGCTTGCTTATTGCGAATCAGAGTGAATGTGCTTTGAATTTAGCTAACAAGAAACGTGATGGCAGCAAGAAACGTGAGGCTGACAAAGATACGATATGAAAAAAGAATTAGCATTATCGATTTGCATCATGGCGACGCTATTGGTGTTGTTTGTCGCTGGCATTGAATCAAGCACGTTTGCTGTCCACGTGTTATGCATGGGCTCAGTTGTGGCGTTGTTTTTCTATCACTTGAATCGACGCAATCAGGGCTTTACCTTCGACACGGCACTGGCACAGAAAAGTCTAACTTTAGGTGTTGTAGCATCGGTGCCGGTGGCAACGCATGTGTTGCCATTGCTGTAGGGCGGAAAAAATTGAAACATGTCTTATAGACGCCCACTAGTAACCACTAAGACAGGTAACTTAAGATGAGCAACTCGGCAAATGTGGTTTCGATAGCAGTTCATCCAAAATTTACACGGAACTATGTATCACTTGATATGGAAGGACATCGATTTTTGGTTGGCGATTTGTTTATTGATCTTGTAGGTAGCACCGGTGAAATATTACAGATACAAGAAAATGGTTATGCGATTGTTGCAACGAGTGAGCAGCCATGTAGTTATATCGTGGAGACTGATTCTTTGTTAAGACAAAAACGTTGATATCTTACAAAATCAACATTTACAATTCTCTGAACGAAGGTTCCTTTTTTAGTTACAAGACTTGTCACCAAACCCATACCCCCGCTGTTGCAGCGGTGGTTCATTAACAAGAATCCCATCATAAAATCCGAAATCGACTGTCGGCTGTGTCGGTGAAGTGGTCACTACCCCTATTCCGGAGTAGCCGATGACAGAAATGAAAGAGTTTGAAGTTTTTGATGAAGCTTCAAATGCTATTGTGGTTCTACACGTGGGCGGAATTTTCCAGGATTGCTAATACAGGGTGATACCTTAAAAACGCTTTTTGATGATATGAAAGAACTATTAGAGGAAGTTGAAAAGAGCGACATTGAATCGATCAAAGGAATATCTGAGAATGTTCAGGGAAGACTAGTGGATTTGCTTTCTCAATACGAAAAAGCGTTAGAAGCTGATGGTCATGAGTTGCCATACATAGGATCTGTTCGGAGCGTAAGAATGTTCTTTCTATTGCCTTACAGGGAATTGATGATCGGAATTCATATTTTGTGCATAAGTCAATACTCTTACTAGGGTATGCGCAAGTCACTTGTTTCACAATTTTGATGAATATCTGCTTGGCATACGGACCTGTAATGTGTATGTTACGAATGACTGGACACGGCACTTAGCTGGTTTCATCATGAGCAATAAATACTTTTACATTCCAGTTTTGATGCTAGTACTGTGGTCGAGCATGCTTATGAGTACTCAATACCCAAGAGAAGTTCTTCTTGAACTCAGTACCAAGCATTGCGATACCTCCTTAGATGTTGATCTGAAAGAAATGATTGCTAACGAGGATGCACTTCAACTAAGTGGGTTTGTTGTTGATGAACAGTACGATCCCGTTTGCATGTCTTCAAACGATACCGATGAAGTGAGCAGTAACAACTCGATCATCATCAAAGGCCGCGTAGAGAACGCGGTTGTGGAAAAGAAATTATTAGAACTTGAATCGGTTCTGTTTATATGGGCCGATTCCGCCATTGCACCATTTAAGGAAGACAAAGAGTAGAAAGCTGATTCCAACGCACGCTTAATTCGTAACAGTAGTGATAAAGGAGAAGCAGATATGGCAACAAAACGAAAGAAAAAGCCGGCGCGCAAAAAACGTGCGTCCAGACGCGGTGCGTCGAATTCGACACCTCAGGCGATTGATGACAACGGCAACTACAGTGTACTCGTAGAGCTCCGCCAGGCATCAGGTCAATCTCCCGCATTCGCTGCGACCGAAGCGCGAGAATTGGGGCTTGATGGCTTTGAACTCGATGAAGAGTTTGAGCCAGTCTCTCTGTTTGATGAAAACACACCAGAGGATGCTTTCGGATTTGCATCGAACGAAACCTACGTTGTTCGTGGCACTGTGTCACGTGCCGAACAAATGGAAGAGCTTCGTGCACTACCACAGGTTGCGGAAGTTTGGCCAGATACACCCATTGCGCCATTTAATGATTGGGACCCAGCGCCTGATCCAACAGACTCACCTGCTGCTGCACCTTGTCCCATTCCACCGTGCGATTGTTCACCAGGAACACCACAGGGAACCATTGCAGATGTTGCCAACTACCTTGGTGTGAATCAGATATGGACAAATGGAATCAGAGGTACCGGCATAGTCGTTGGTGTACTTGACAGTGGTATCACCGCTCAAGGCAGACCCGTTAAAGCGGGGGAAACCAACAGACGAATACCGCGCGTTATTGACGGTTGGCCTTCGGACTGGGGTACTGAATCGGGTCGATGGGGTGACCATGGGAACATGTGCGCCACCGATGTACTGGGTATGGCGCCCGATTGTCAATTGTATGATTTCCGTATTTCAGGTTCGGGCGGTTCTCCTGGAACCATAAGCAGAGCGCTTCAAGCGTTTAACTGGGCAATTAATCGCCATCGAACAGACGGTACACCCCATGTGTTAACCAACAGTTGGGGTATTTTTCAGGAGACATGGGATTCCACCTATGCCCGTAATCCTAATCATCCGTTCACGCGAAAAGTGGTTGAAGCGATTAACGAAGGAATTCTTGTCTTGTTTGCTGCAGGCAACTGCGGCGATACCTGTCCGGATGGTCGATGTGGTTCTGATATTGGACCGGGAAGAAGCATTTGGGGAGCAAACGGGCATCCCAAAGTCATGACCGTTGGTGCAGTTAACCGAAACGAGCAGTTCATTGGCTACAGCAGCCGCGGACCGGCAGCACTCGATCCGAACAAACCTGACTTTTGTTCGATTAGTCACTTTACCGGCTACAACAACAGTGACTCGGGTACGTCTGCAGCCACACCCATTTGTGCCGGTGTCGTTGCTCTGTTGAAACAGGCCAAGCCGTCCCTATCTCAGGACCAAGCGAAATCGTGTCTAAAATCAACCGCGAAAGACATTGGTCCCAGCGGCTTTGATCAGCATTCTGGGGCTGGCATTATTCAGGGCTTGGCCGCGTACCGATGCGTTTCTGGTCCGATCGTCAGACCAACGTTGGTTGGACCTCGATGCGTACGACAAACCCTTATACCAGCGTGTCGACCAAGGCTAACACTTACCGGTCCCGGGTGTGTACGACCAACGCTGGTTCCACCCAGATGTCCTCGACAAACAATTAGCGGTCCACTGTGTCCGCGACGTACGCTAATAGGGCCGGGTTGTTTTAGGCAAACCCTGGTGGGGCCGCGCTGCCCGCGTATAACGTTTACCGTAACGTGTCCTCGACCGACAATGGATTTTCGTTGTCCACGACCGACGGTCTTAACTTGTCCAAGACCCACTTTGGCTGGTTGCCCGAGACCCACTTTCTCGGCCGCGATGTGCACGCCTCCACCACTTTCTGGGTACGATGATGGGGCAGAGTACTGGTACGGCTACGAGGATTATGCTGACGGCGCAGACTATGCCGATTGGTACGAAGACCCAGCCGGGTATGAAGCGGGTGCGTACGACGATGCTTACAGCGATGACGAGTGGTACGGCGACGGTGAATATAGTGAGGGCGATTGGCAATATTAAAATCGCGAATCACCTGTTGGCAATGTGTCACTAACACATGCCTTTGACAAATGATGCTCCAAAATGGCTCTGGTTGCCTGTTATGGAACCAGAGCATTGCCGGCAGCGGTTGTAGCATTGTGCTAACGGACTCGAGCCATTCACTTGATTAGTGGGAACGTTGTGCAAAGCCAATCATCAGCAATTTTGCGGTTTCTAAAAGACCACAATCTACTCAGTTCTAGAGATTTGGTTAATTCCCGTGTCACTATCATTCCGGAGCTACGCGAACGTTACACCATCGGTACCGTTGTGAAAAACGATATGGTGCAATGCGTTGTGAAGTGTGCATTGCCTGATCAGAGTGCAGAAAAGTTAATGCATGAAATGGCAGTTTGTCAGCTTATCAATGCTCAATCAGTAGTCAAATTGATCGCCCCAGCTGTATTAGCGCAGGACGCAGTCGGTTCAATCGCTGCAACAACATTCGCCGGTGAGGCTGCTAGTCTACTCACGGATCGTCAGCGAACCCAGACCGTGTCTGTGCTTGCCGAATCGCTTTATGCCTTACACCAGTTAAGATCCTTTACTGCGGGCGAGACGAATGAAAACAATGGTGCTCTGCCTTGGATATTCACCGAATTAGCAACGCGCGATCACATATCGCATTATCCGGCTATTGCCATGGAACTATCCACACTCAACGTTCCCTCGCTGAGTAATGCCGCAATGAAGTTGTGGGCACCACAATCCCGCATTCACGGAGACCTTAAGTGGGAGCATTTTCGCATTCAACAATCAAATCAAGGTTTGCGTCTATGCTTAATCGATTGGGAACTTTCCTGTGTGGGCGACCCCGCTTGGGACCTTGCTTGTGTTTTAAACGAATTACTATTGGAACAAATAACCAATGCACAGTTAAACGAAATCTTGATGCAACCATCCTATTGGGATACATCGACAAATTTTCTAAGCCAATATGACCCAAACACGTTAAACGAGCGGAAGCTTCTGCATCGAGTGGTGTTTTTTCTCGGCGCTCGGATCATTCAAACATGCTTAGAAACCAGTGTTGCGAATAACGCTGCATCGCTATCTCCGGAACTGATTAGACTGGCTGTGGTGCTCATGCAACAACCAAAGATGATCGCCGAGAAGTTACATTACTGGAAGAAAGCGTGCGCATAGCGTGGATAAACGATGCGGTGGCTGCTGTACAGCAGTGCTATCACGATTTTTATCAAAATGGCGTACGCGAACCGTCAGCTGATCTTTTTGCACAGCAACTGTACGGGACTTGGTACATCTGTCCAAGCGCCAGAGAACATTACACGATTCCACCTATTGAGCGGTGCCTCTCACTTTACCGAGCGCTGCACGCGAAACGATGCAGTCTTGAATCTGGTTGGCAGGTAAAGCAAATTTCAACCAAAGGCCGGATACTGGCGATTAGAGACCAACAAGAGAGGGTGCTAATGCCGGGAGAGTTTGTATGGACTTTGAACAAAGAGTCCACTTTAAAACCAGGATCAACAGTGGATGTGACGTCAATGCGAGAATCGAGTGATGCCTTGCCCGGTTTTTGGGTGTCTCACTCGGCGGGGTGGGAACAGATTACCGGACTAATCCTAAGAATCTACTGGAACACCGGGTTCGAAGGCGCACTGACGTTGATCAAGTCGTTCACCGATATGATTCCGGCCGGAATCGAATACAGTTTTAAAGTGCCTGTTGAACCAGAAGGGTTTAATCGAGCGGATGTTGTGCTTCTCTACATCTCTCACAACGACTTTGAACTCCTACTACCAACGTTGAAGCAAATTCATACTGACGTTGTTGGCAGTTTGCAAAACGAAACACCAAAGCTAACTCACCAATTGGGTACAGGATTGTCATTTGCGATCGAACCGAGGGAAGTTACCGAGAGTTTTGGTACCCATCGATGCAGACTGATTGCCCAAGCAGCGACAAGTTCAACGACACACCAGCCCATCAGCGACCAAGAACTGTATAAAAGAATTGAACATGAGTTTTTACAGACGGGTATTAACTTGGAGTGGCCTCATTTGGATAAGCGAGTAACAGATGGATATCCGGAACTCTAAGTCGAACACCTCTGGCGGTTCGTCGAGAGCGCTCGATGCTGATTCGCTTACGTTTTTCAATGAGGCTATCTACATCGCGGATCGTCTTATAAAGTCGGCTATTTGGTCATCAAAGCGTTGTACCTGGACTGGTGATGATATCGATCTAGTTGAAAACGAATGGAAAGTCATTCACAGAACCCTTGACCCGTTTATCTATTCCGGTACTGCCGGAGTGGCCCATTTTCTGGCTCGCTGCTTTTCGATCACTAACAAACACGCCTACCGTGAATCGGCGATGGGGGCCATTCGGCAGTCAATTTATCTGATGGAAAACGATGCAACAGACCAAAGTCTAAGGGGCTACTATGACGGCGGCGTCGGGGTTGCGCTTACGATGATTGATATCGGCCAGATTCTGAATGAGCCTGATTTGATCTCAGCGGGAGACGATATGTTAAAGCATACCCGCGCATCGATCATGAAAGACGTAGACGCGTTACCGTCCGATATGGTTTCTGGTATCGCGGGTATCATCCTTGGTTACTTGTATTGCTCGAGTAACGACACTCGCATTCAGCTTAAAGCGGATGCGCTAAAACTGGCACAACACCTAATTCAGCGCGCACATACAGATAGAATCGGTTGGTATTGGAAAGCGGATGTCGAATCTGACACGGATAAAGGACTCTGTGGATTAGGTCATGGCAATGCCGGCATTGCATCCGCTTTGTTTGCCTGCTTTGAGCACAGTGGAGAAACGAATCTGCGTGAAGCTGCGCAACAGGCTTTGTTGTTTGAGAGCGGGTGGTTCAATCCAACGTTTGGCAACTGGCCGGACATGAGAGACGAATTGTCTGAAGCGACCAAAGCGCGCTTAGCGGAACCTGCCTATTCGGTGTTCTGGTGTCATGGCGCTGCCGGAATCGGTCTGTCGCGATTACAGGCTTTTAGGGCAACAGGTGATCGCAGCATACTGTTCGATGTAAATGCAGCCATCAGCGCATGCTACCAGGAGGTCACTCGTGAATTTCGATATCACCGTGAATCTGGTGTTGTCTCGCCTAATCTCAATTTGTCTGTGTGCCATGGTCTGGGCAGCATCATTGATTTTCTTACGGCAGCTCACCACGTACTCGGAACATCCGAACTGTTTGACAGAGCGAGAAAGATCGGTCAATTCGGCATACACATTGGCGACCCGAACGGCCATCCGCCTCATGAGAAAAACTTTTTGTGCGGAATACCCAATGGCGGAGAGACACCTGGACTCATGACAGGTTTGGCCGGTATTGGCATGAACTATCTCAATTTATCCGGACACCATTTCCAGTCGGCATCTGGCATGGTGCCTTTCAATATTGCTTCAGATTGATCTTGATATTTTTGCTGAAAGGCATCGCTATAAAACCTTTGGTCATAGCGCTATTAGTCAATACCCTAATTAGGGAAGTGCATGCGCGATTTTACATTGCACAACGCGATGGCAAGACCAACAGAAGACGAACCATAGTGAGAATAATCGCATTTGCTCACAATCTGGGTAGCTACCAGTAGTTCCTCAGATAGACTCGTGGTAGATTAGCTACTTAGGAGTATTGCTTCACATGCGTGAATCAAAAGGAGTCGTAAATGGCCCATCGCCTTGTCGTCGTGCTCAGCTCGATGCTACTTTGTTCGCTCGTTAGTGGTTGCACACTGCTCAATCAATTAAAAGAACCACCAAACGCTTTCGTGGGACAACCACGTGTCTACGATGGCCATCTATTGTTATCTGAATTCGCTGCGCGCTTACTTCAAATAGAGAAGGAAATAGAAGCCGCTAAAATTACCGATGTGGACACAACAGCAAGAACGATCTCGAGCTCAAGCGCCGGGTTTAATGTGAGTGCAAACTTGTTTTCCGATCCTGAAACACTCAGTCGAATTGAATCTGGAATCACGACAAGACAGAATCAAACGGCACTCCAGAATTTACGTTTACAGAATATCCAACAAACAATTGATCGTAACAACCTCATCAATGACGTCAACACCGAGGATATACAGAATCGGAGTATCGCCCAGGCCACGAGAATAGAGGCCTATAAAGCCCTGGTCGAGCACTACACCGAACTCTTGCAATCTGATGATGAGGACTCTCGAACCGCAGCCGCCGCCGCATTGAAGGAAATTGATACCACTTTTCTTGATAGCACTCCAATTGAAACTGATTCTGTAAGCGACTCAACCCTCCCGGGCGCTGGCGATGCTGAGCCGGTAGATAATCCAGATTCTGGCACTGCGGCAAGCAACGCATTGCCTGATTCAAAAACAGAAACAATTGAAGGCCCCAACCTTCAAGACATTGTGGCGATCCTTAAAGATAATGCCGAGGCTTTGGCAAAGTTAAGCTCTCCACCAAGTACCAGACGTGAAAAATTCCAACAGTACCAGTCCTATCTCGATGAATTACATGCTCAGAAAAACCGCTATCTACTCGACGACGCCGTTCGTCAAAGGGGTAGCCGTTATGTGCGTTTGGTTTTTCCGGTTTATGTCCCACCGTCGAGCAGTGAGCAGAGCACCAACATTGAATTCTCAGTTCATGCCGAAACTGGCACAATCGAAGCGCACGACATTGCCTTACACGCACGTGTTTTGACTGACGTTTTGAACTACCTTGCCGGGGATTTGGATGATAATGTTCGCGAGCTTGGTCTCGACGAAGCGATGTCAGACAGCATCAACATGTCTCAGACATATAACGCAATACTTGATGAATACGATTGTGGTAACTCGGTTAATAAAGATAGCGATTGGAATAAAATCAACAGTAAATTGCTTAAAAAGCATTGGGAATTACTTAACGCAGCTCGTCGCGTTGGCTTCTCCCACGTGGCTCAATTCTGTACTCTATACACCCCTGAAAAAGGCTGGTATCTTCCAGCAAATAAGGTGTTCGAAAAAACGTCTAATGCTGCTCAGTCGTTGCAGCAGCAATCGGTGCGAGTCTACGCACTCGACCCCACTATCGAGCGCGAGAAATATGATCAGACGTTGTCTCGACTTCGCAGCGCATCAGTATCGCTTAAAGGTAGCTTTGGCGGGGCCACGGATATCGGCTCCGCCGGATTAAACACCGGTATACAAAACCAAATACTTGCCCAGGCAGCGACACGTACACCCACTATCGCGGCCTATCAGACTCCAAACAGCTCGACGAGCGACAAAAGTGTCACCTTCGGGTGGCACATTTATCCACGTTTAACGATCAATACAAACCAAAAGTTAGTCACAGAGCATATTGGGACTGATTTTCTTGCAGGCGTTGATCTTAGTGTTCCGATAAACCAGAAGGCAGTAATCATCTCAATCGCGGTCAATGGCGATCAAACAGGAAATATGGTCGTGGAGCTACCGCCTGTTGGGTACGATGAGCGGTTTAGCAATATTACCGATGCCCCGATAGTGATTCGAGCGCAGGAATACGGTATTCAATCAATAAAAAAGTCGTTTACCATTACACTCTCTGGGCATAACCTCTGGCGAACACCTCGTGTATATGCAGGTGGACGGCGCGCCGACCGAGTAGAATTTACCTCTCGTAGTGAACGAAATCTACGTGCTGTATTCAATAATTTGAGTGGGGTGACCTGTGACTACAACCAGAAGGTGTTTAACAAGACCGATCTCACGTATCACGGGTCAATCATCAACAGCGCTGAGCACTGCGCGGTCAAAATCTGGCTGCACACATCATCTGGCAGAGAGTACGCAGGCTCTTTGATTCTGCTTAAGTCCGAAACGGCAGCAAAGCCCAAAACCAAAGTGCAATCGTCGACAGCCGAGCTTGTCAATGCGAGTCTGGATTCAAAGGGGGAATTAATCCTTGTGTGGCGCGATAGCAAAACTGCCGACTACGCGAAAGCACTGAAGATTGGCGATGCAGTGGACGTCTTTGATATTCGAGATAATGCGAGTAAAAACTCTGTAAAGCTACTTTCTAGCGTTACTGCCATTGAACCAATAGCAGGTCGAAAGGATTTGTTTCACTACACCGTCAGTGGGAAACTACCCAGCGGGTATTGCAGAAATTCAGGAAAGCTTCAAGCCGACTGTAAATTGCGGCTGGCAATTAAAAATAAACCATTTCTATCAGGGCTTCTAACTATCCGGAGCGTTAATACACAAGAGTAAGAATTTTTGGCATGTGCCAGATCTCTTAAATTGAACGTGCAAGATCGAATTTTTTGGAAAAGCCAATGAAAGTAGTCGGCCGCGTATTTTGGGAAAGTGATAATCAGCGTGTAAGCAACGCTATAGTAGTTCCAATGCTTAACGGTGCTGCTCACAAGGCAGCAACCGTAGTTACGGATATCGATGGGAAATTTGAAGTTGATTTACTCGATGTTGGCAATTGGGAACTCACTGTATTTCATCGAGAAGGCGCTCAACACGGCCATTGTGCAGTGGATGTCTCAGAAACCACCAAGCATGACGAAAAAAAGGTGCGTAACGAGAACATAAAGCTGGCTTCATTTAACAAAACCATCAATCAAAAAATTGGTTATGTCTTTTTTTCATTTTTAGTGTGTGCTTTGTTGTTACTTTTATGGATTTCATATGTCAATTGGAAGAATTTTCATGAAAGTATAGTCGCTCCAAGTATCATCGAATTAACACATGAAATTCAACTAACCGTAGATTCGGATAACGAATTGATGAAAAGCGACAAGTTGCGAAAACCACTTGCTAAAATAGTTGAGCTTACCCAATCTCCCACCACAAAACTTGTAAATTCCCTATATAGACAAAAATTGGCGAATTGCGCTTCGCGCGTTAATACTTTGCTGAGTGACGACATAGTACAGGGTGCACTGAATTATCTAAAAACACGTACAGAGTTGCCGGCCTCGATAGTGAGTGCAGTCGACGATCTATCATCGTCATCGATTAACTCCGGCAACTCGAGCGACAATGAATGGGAGAGTGTAAAAACACTACTGCATAACAATGGGTTCAACAGAGATTCTGCGTTTATCTCTGCCATTCAGGAGACGGCCAAAGATGATGCCGATCAGAAGGTGCTAAACACATTTATCGGTAATGAGCTTATAGAGCTGACTAGAAATGCCAATGTTCTTTTAGAAATTGAGACTGGTACACAAGAGATTGAGCGAACCAGTTTAATCGATTGGTTTGCCAGCGCTGAATTACATAGCAGCATATTGTTTTGGGCTATTCTCGGTACTATTGTGCGTTTGATCATGGTGACTCAACGCTATCTGCGATTTGGGCGATTTTATCAACAGGGCATGGTCCAGCACTTCGCATTGCTGCTCTGCACTCCGGTGTTAACATTGGTTTTCATAAAACTGGTATCACTACTGCAGCTTTCAAACACTACGGGTTCCATAAATTTTACCATCACTGATCCGTTACTGATGTCAATGTTAGCATTCGTAGTAGCGTTATCACCATGGTCCCTATGGGAACGTCTGCTTGGGCTGGGGATGGATGCCGTCGATAAGAATAAGAAAGGCTAATGTTGATTGAAGTGGGTTTCTCGTCTGAATGCGATCAGCTCGAGTAATCATGTGATTGATAATTTTTTTGGCTAAGGAGAAATCAGCATGAAGCGGAAACCTGCTCGGATAATCATATTGCTTTGTATACTACTCTTCCCGATGGTCGTAAATGCAGACTGGATTCGGCTTGCCAGCTGGAACATAGAAAAGCTTGGTACTAACGCAGATGAATCGGCGCCAGTAGCGCTTGCAGAACACTTGCACCTGACCGGCGTGGATGTCATTCTGATGCAAGAGATCTACGACAACGATGGCAACAGCACCACAAAAACCAATTCGCAGCTCGATGAAACATTTCGCATCCTAAACGAAGAAACTGGCCAAGATTGGACCTACGAAATGTTCCCTAATCGACACGCCGGCGACAAGTCGCAACTCCTAGCTACCGCATGGAATCGGTCCAGACTGAAGAAAATAGGTGAAACGTATCGACTCGAGTTTGATAGAACTGGCAACGAATGGGATAGACATCCACACGCCATTAAACTATCTGCTGGTGACGATAAAACAGACATTGTTCTTGTTGGCATTCATATGAAAGCCAATTTTCAAGGTGATTTTTCAGAACAGCGTGCCAAAGAAGCAAACATTCTTGTGGAGGCATTACCCGAAATTCAAAATCGTTTCGAGGATTACGATGTTATTTTCGCAGGCGACTTCAATTGTAAATCTAATGATGAACCCGCGATCAAACAACTCGAAGATATTGCATACCGCGATTTGAATGGAAAGGACAAGGAGACGCATGTACAGTACGGCCCGCTTGATCGAATTCTTGTACCGACACCAGGTGTTAATGAGTCAGCAGCTGAATTCTCATTCTCCCGGCAATACATATTGACCGCAGCAGACTCTGATGCGTTCGATGAGTACTTATCAGATCATTTAATGATACTGACACCAATAAGAATACTAGAGGATGATGACTAGCATAGCTAACGATAATCCATATTCGTTCGGAGCGTATTAAGAATGAGTGACCATCTTTTTCATGCATTTATTTTTCTTGCCTGGGTACTCAGTGCGTGGTCTCACCCAACACTTGCGAAAGAACTTTCGCACTGCCTGAAAGTCGAAAAACCGACTGTGCTTGTTCAGGACTGGTTTAAAGATACTCAAACTAGTAAAGTGTTTAAAGTGACTAAGAAATATTGGAAATACGATATAAGGATTGGCAATCACAGCTCAATGTTATAACTGGAGTTAAACTGGGTATGGATATGAACATACATTCTATCAATAAGCACTACTAGTAACGGAATGAATCATAGTCAGGAGCTTGGTATGAACACGGCATCAACAAACAAAATTGGCCTTTCTCTTTCCGGCGGCGGATATCGAGCCACTTTATTTAATCTAGGTGCGCTTTGGCGACTGAACGAGCTGGGTATCCTATCAAAACTATCCGTAGTTTCAAGTGTGTCAGGTGGCAGTATTATCTCGGCGCATCTTGCGTTGGAATGGAAAAATCTAACATTTGATGGTGGTGGTATTGCGACCAATTTTGAGAGTATTGTCGCTCGTCCGATACAACAGTTCTGCTCAAAAGGTATTGACTTCAAAGCCGGTGTCAAAGGATTCTTCTCTCCGATTAGTAGAACAGGAACGGAGCTGCAAAATGAGTATAAGAAAAGCTTATTTGGCGAGAAAACCCTAGCAGACCTACCCAATCAGAAAGTGGGTGAGGGTCCCAAATTCGTTATTTTGTCCACTAATTATCATACTGGTTCTGCTTTTAGGTTTATACACAACGGCTTTGCAGACTATCGTCTTGGTGATTACAGTGCTCCGGATATTGCCGTAGCAACCGCCGTCGCCGCCTCCAGTGCGTTTCCTCCTATTTTTTCACCCATCCAACTAAAGTTGGACTCAGATCGGTGGACTAACACGCCAAAAAAAATTCATGTACCAAAGCGTTTGCTTAAAGGTCCAATGCTAGTGGACGGTGGTGTGTACGACAATCTGGGATTGCAACAGATTCGTGATCATGTCGACTATGCATTGGTGTCAGATGCGGGAAAACCCTTCGACAGATTTAAAAAGCAAAAACGTAATTGGTTTTCGCAGCTTGGACGTGTCAGAGATATTGGAATGAACCAAGCGCTAGCGAGGCGAAAGAGCGAATTGATTCGAGCGTTTAAGCGTGATGAGCTCAACGGTACTTATTGGGGAATAAACACGGACATTGATCTGTACGGACCGGACCCGATTTTCTATCAGATGAGTGACAAGTCAGTGAAACAAGCGGAAATTCGTACTCGATTGGACGCTTTCTCAGAAGCCGAGCAGCGTGGTTTAATTAATTGGGCGTATGCGTTAACGGATGCGGCGATAAGGAAGCACACACCGGATCTTGTTTCGAGCAGTATCGCTCCAACGTGGCCGAGGACGCCTTCTGAGTTGTGATTTATAAGAACAAGCATTGAATAGGAAAAACCGTGACAGATATTAAAACTCGCAAGCTAATGGGATATGCATTTGACCCTTCCTTGTCTTTGGCGCTGGATACGGTGGATATTAATTCTATTGAATATGAAGTACCGTGGGAAGAACTTGAGCCTGGTCCGGTCGGTGAGTATATAGAAGTTATTGACTATGATCCTACTGTCAAGAAATTCTACAAGTCCGTGGATTTGAACGAAAAGTCAGAATTGGTTAATAACGGGGTGCAACCGAGCGAGAACAATCCCAAATTCCATCAACAAATGGTCTACGCCGTAGCGATGGTGACAATCAAAAACTTTGAAAAAGCGCTTGGTCGCAAACTGTTCTGGGCAACGCGGTTGTTAAATAAAAAGAATCGGTATGAGGAGTTCGTGCCTCGGCTTCGTATCTATCCGCATGCTCTGCGTGATGCAAACGCCTATTACAGCCCAACGAAAAAAGCGCTGCTATTCGGTTATTTCTTGGCGTCACCGAATAACTCATCGGTACAAATGCCGGGGTCGCTGGTGTTTACATGTCTAAGTCACGATATCATTGCGCACGAAGTGACCCATGCCATACTCGATGGACTTCATCGGGAATACAACCAGCCGACGAACCCAGATGTTCTAGCATTTCATGAAGCATTTGCTGACATTGTCGCCTTATTTCAGCACTTTACATTTCCTGACGTACTCAAGCATCAAATTCGTAAAACTCGAGGCGACTTGGAACAGCAAAATATACTGGGTGAACTTGCTCAGCAATTCGGTGTATCCATTGGTCGGTATCAGAGTTTGCGGAGTGCCATTGGTGAATATGATGATAACGGCAATTGGCATCCCAATTCTCCTGACCCATCTGAATATAGCCGGGTCATGCAACCACACGCACGTGGAAGTATTCTAGTAGCAGCGGTGTTTGAGGCATTTCTAACCATTTACAAACGGCGTATTAAGGATCTTCTACGCATTGCGACAGCGGGGTCGGGTGTTCTGCCAGAAGGCGAGCTTCATCCTGATCTAGTCAACAGATTGGCTTCGGAAGCATCAAAGTCATCGCAGCATGTTTTGAATATGTGCATCCGCGCGATCGATTATTGTCCGCCTGTTGATATCACGTTTGGAGATTATCTCAGAGCAATTATTACCGCAGATAGCGACTTAACATCGGTCGACGATAAATATCACTATCGACTAGCGTTTATTGATGCTTTCAGGAGGAGGGGGATTTACCCGGAGAACTTAAAGAGTCTCAGCGAAGAAAGCCTCCGCTATCGAACGCCATCGAATTTCGATAAAAACACGAACCGGGATATTCAAATACTTCAAAAATATCTTCGTGAGTATCGAAATAGAATGCTCTATGTAACCGAAAGAAAAGATATATTTAACATCACGGCCACTTATATCCGCGGGAGCAAAACGATACAGGGCTTGCACCGACGGCTACAGTCTAAATTAAGAAGAACATATAAATTTGAAAAGCTAACTGGCATTATTTTCAACTGGGATAAATTCAATTTTGACAATTCAGTGATAACACAACGACCGTTTTTCCAAATCCAAAATCTACGTATCGTATCGCGTGTTGGGCCCAATGGAAAACAGATCAATCAGATTGTGTTTGGTCTTATACAGCAAATGGGCGTTGTCATAAAAGATGGAAAATTCGATAGATATTATGACATTGAAGAAGATGTAAAACCACCAGGTGGTTTTGAAGTTCGCGGCGGTTCAACGCTAATTTTTGATTTGGACTCGACCGAGGTCTCGCTTAGGTACGCAATAGCAAAACCCCTGTTTGAGTCAAAGCAAAAGGATGTTTCTGCCAGGAGACCCAGCCAACGTGTGTTAGATCAGTATCAATTTCAGAAAAATGAACTACCGCTTTCGTTATCAGATGTAGATAAATACTTTTGTCTAGGTAGCGATAATAAATTTGGGCATATTTTTTCTATACTGCATCGATGTTGAGGAGTTGTAAATAATGTCTGATACACGAAGACCGATTACCAGCACAAAAATTAGGATGTATAAGCTCGGTACAGGGGATTGCATAACCATAAAATTCTTTAGCGACAAAGAAGTCACTTACACGATGCTGATTGATTGCGGGTGCTTTAACATCAAGAAATCTGTACTAACACCCTTTATTAACGAGCTCATTAAAGATCTTGGCGGCCATGTGGACGCGTTGGTCGTCACACACGAGCATCAAGATCATGTACTCGGTTTTCAACGGTGTGAAGATCTATTTGTCAATAAGCTAACAATAGGTGAATTATGGATGGGATGGACTGAGGATGATGAGAATCAAAAGGTGAATCGATGGAAACAGGAATTTGGTCAAAAGAAGATGGCACTAGCGATAGCTGCTAATTTGATGGATAAAAACGTACGTTCGACCGAGTTTAAAAACCAACTAGAGAATTCAGCTGATTCTGACAATCTCATGGCATTTCACCAGAACTTTTCGGCAAACGTGATGGATTTTGCAAATCTGCATGTCGACAGTACCGAGCGTGAGTATGTTGGCGCGCTTAAAGGTATGGCGGTGGTCAAAGACAAATTAAACTACTCCGTCATCGCGCATATGTCACCTGGTGAAATCTATTCGGGGATTGATGGACTGGATGGGGTCAATATATATGTGTTAGGGCCACCTAAATCAGCTCATCAGGTCGACAAGGAGAAAGGCGAAGTAGGGGAGACGTATCGTCACAACAAGGACTTGGACCCGGAGGAATTTCAGCTTAACCGCATGCGATCAGAGCTAGAGGATTGTGATTATTTCGTTCGAACGTTGAATTCCGATAAAAATGAATACGAGCATGATGCTCTGATGCCGTTTTCTAGTGACGCGGTGACTACTGCGAAGCGTGGAGCGAACGCATCATACAATGACAAAAGCTCCGCATGGCGAAAAATTGACAATGAATGGCTTGAAAGCTCGGCCAATCTTGCGTTGCGTATGAACAGCCTCACTAACAATTTAAGCCTTGTGTTGGCGATCGAATTTGTTAATACCGGTAAAGTTATGTTGTTTCCTGGTGATGCTGAATTTGGAAGTTGGGAGAGCTGGCATCAAATTGACTGGGACGAGAATTTTCCCGGTGAGGGTGTCTCTGTGGAGAAACTGCTTAACAATACGGTGTTTTACAAAGTAGCACACCATTTAAGCCATAATGGAACGGCGCAATCATTGGGTTTAGAAATGATGACGCATCCTGACTTGATCGCCATGGCGACGTTGAATTACGACGGTATTAGTAGCGGTTGGAAATCAACAATGCCTAATAGAGCCATTCTCAAAGACTTATTAGAACGTACAAACGGTCGGCTTATAGTTCAGAACACGGATGGAATATTTTATGACATGGAAGATCAGGTTATGTTGGAAGATAAGATTGAAGAATTCAAGTTGAAAATGACCGAAGATGAGTTTGAGAATTTCCACAATTCCTTGGTTGATAAGCCTCGATATGTAGAAATTAAACTAGTTGATATTTAACTGTAGAAGTGTCATTACCAAGCGAATATGTCGGTTTAATTACCGAGCGACTCTGTCGTAGCACCATAACAACCCGACAACTCTATTACAATGGATCAGCAAGTTGATGTTGCTCACAAGCAAACGCTAAATAGGTGTTAATTATAATTCCGAGTGAGTGGGCAAGGTTTCCAAACTCATTATTGGCAGCCATTTCAGTTGGGTTTGGTTACGATGCAGTTTGTAGAAGGCACTAAGACTGTGGTGTTACAGTCTGAGTGCAACAATTCGATGAATCGAATTATTCTATCGGTCTCTTCCGACAAGCAAACTGCAGCAAGTTTTCCAAGCTCGTTAGCAGTACCAAGAGAACTTGAAGGTTATGCTTATTTGTAGAAGTCGCGACTTCTACAATTTAACTTATCGCGGAAATTCAAGCTGATAATATTTTTGATTAATTTAAGGATGATTTTATATCAGCTTTTAGTAGTTCGTCATAAGAGGCTTGATTCATGCTTTTAGGGTTTGGGCACCTTTCTTAAGTACAGATAAACCTTTCCAACGTATGCTTTACTGCAGAAAAGTGAACAGACTAGTACTTGGATTCAATCGGTCTATGCAACACATGCTGCAAAATGTACTGCTGGTGTTTCATAGTCTAACGTCTTTCTTGGTCTATCGTTTAACTGTCTCGCTACTCGATTAAGTTCTACCTGCGAGTGCCCTGTTAAGTCAGTGCCCTTTGGAAAGTACTGGCGTAATAATCTATTCGTATTCTCATTCGATCCCCGCTGCCATGGACTGCGCGGGTCACAGAAGTACACTGGAATATCGGTTGCTACTGTAAATCGTTTATGATCAGCAAGCTCAGAACCTCGGTCCCATGTCAGTGATTTATAGAGCTCAACCGGTAATTTATTTGATTGCTTTATCAGAGCATCAATGACGACTTTAGTTGTTTTATCGGTGACTTTTGCCAACATGACTAAGCGTGATTTGCGCTCAACAAGCGTTGCGATACAACTGTTGTTGGTGCCAATAATAAGATCACCTTCCCAGTGACCAGGAATGGCTCTGTCTTCAACCGATGCCGGACGCTCACTGATCGAAACCGTATTAACGATCTTGCCAGGCCCTGTTTTCAGGCTCGACTGTCTTGAACATCTCATCACTCTCTGAGTACGCAAATACAGCACTAATTCCTTCTCCAGGACGCCTCTAGCCTGTATATAAAGCGTTTTGTAGATGGTCTCGTGTGACACGTGGTAGCGCTCATTGTTAGGGTAACGTCGCCTCAACCAGCCAGAGATTTGTTGAGGCGACCATTGTTGTTTAAGCTTTTTTGCTATTGCTTTGACAAGCCTTGCCCGTTGCGCCAGTTTGCAAAGCTTCGGCCGTAACGCACGGTCCCATGTTGCTTGATCAGCGTTGGCAGCTCTATAGCTAACACGACCACCATTGCGTCCAACTTCACGGCTCACAGTCGATGGTGATCGGTTTATCTCTTGCGCTATTGTACGGAAGGACTTACCACTTGCAAGGCCACGGGAAATAGACTCTCGTTCATCTAAACTGAGCCCGAGTGTTGAACGTGAGCGAGCCGCTGGCTGTATTCCGCCTGCTCGTTGCAATACTTTGGAAACTAATGATGGTCCGCGCTCAAGCCACCGAGCAATTTCCCGCAAACCATCACCCTGATGCTATCGTTCCCACAGTAGCGATTTCTCGTGTTTAGTGAATCGAAGATATCTAACCACAATAATTCCTCCTAATATTAGAGTATATTGTGTTGCATCGACCCGTTGAACCCAAGTACCAAACTGTTCACCTATTCCGCTGCAAATCCACCAAAAGGGAAGGGCTTGTTCATTTCGCCCAACGGGTGTTATGTTAAATTTCAAGAAACATTATTCTTGCGCATCCGTTGCAAATTGACCAATTATATCGGTCACAAATCTCTCTGAAAATCCTGCAACAAAAGACCAAAAAAGTAACTTTGCGTAAGCGCTTGGCTCATCACTCTTAATCTGAAATATTCTTGCAATGCCCTCGGCTGTTACTGTGACATCTTCATCTAGGTAAAATTCAGGAAAAAGCTGTCCAGCAAGCAAGCCAGATATAAATAACAAATATAAGATGCCCGCCATTACCGCGCCTGCAACTGGAGCAAGCCATGTAAACGCTCTGGAATTTCTGATAAGTTTTAGATCTTCTTCTGAGAGTTCTTTTAGGCGTCGCTGCAAAGATATGAACGCTCCCAAGGCTCCAAATATTAAAACCAAAGGCAGAGTAGCTACTTTATCTGTATATATAAGAATTAGAAATATACACAGTGTAATCCCTATTAGTATTCCCAATGCAGACAATAATCTAACACTGACATCTCTTACCAGGCTTGTCTTAGTGCTCATAAACGTACTCCTTTAAATTTTTAATCGATTTACTATGAATTGGAGGTCTACATGAATAACATGTCATGAGCGTACCTGGAATTCAAGTACCAAGGTAACTATCATTTAAATCAGCTAGGCCGCAAGAAGTTCGTGTTTTTGATAGCCAACAATCAAAATGATTGTATCTTTGCAAACTCATCAAGCACATCAGTAGAAAAACTAATGATGGCATTAATATTTGCGTTTGCAACGGTCAATCTAACCACTTTGTCTGATATATCACAACTCGCTTTACCAGCGCATCTGACGGCGGGTCAATTACTAAGATACTCGTATTAAATTCAATATGGGCATGGAGTAGTGCATCCCACCTATTTTCAATTTCCTTCGCGAGCGTGAAGCTCGAGTTCTTTCGGTTTTACAGTCTGAGAATTCCTCCTTTATGATGAACAGCTCGATTAACTCATCTAATGTGCGTCGAGTTTCTCGATATGCTTCCTCGTAGCGATAATACTCAGCTGTAAATACGTAGTCTGCGTTGTTTATACCCGCCCCAATTGGGTAATAAAGCCACTTTTATATAGTAACAACTTAGTGCACTGGGATACTGTGACTTAATTTTTTATCATTGCAACAAGTACTTAATCCTCGAACAATTAATAAGAATGGTTTTTAAAACAGTTATAGATAATCTCCAAAAGCGTTTGGGAAACCGCCCAACGAAGTTGGGAACTGCTCAGCAGGTCAGAAGCGATTGGCGTTCAAAAAAACTGCGTAGTCGAATTATATTTGCGCTGGTTACTACATTTCTCGTTTCGATTGGCGTCCAGCTTTGCTCACCTCACTTTAGTATTTCAGAAAACTTTTCGGCGAGCATGCTCGAGTCTGATGTTTTAAAAATGTTGTTAGAAAAAGTTACGCGAACGGAGGCATTGGTTGAATGTGAGTTTTCGAAATAATTGCGACATTTCTCAATATTATGCGACATTCTGTACTTTGTTTGACCACCATAGGAAATATAATGCTCTTTTAGTATGTATTTGATTTTCATTAAGAAACAGCATCGATTCAGTAAAGCTTCTAACGGTGTTGCTATTGCCTGGCTGTCAGGCTATGCGGCTGCGGCATAAAATGTAGACATGCATTATATGTATTGTCAGTTCGAAAGCCGGTAGTGGGATCCAGCTTCCTAACTAACAGCTGTTTTCTGGTAAAAAAGTCGAAACGACTGAATTTAATGATGAATCAAATGGGTTATCAGAAATGCAGACAGCTATATCTGAGATACATGTAGCGCACAATACCTATCATTGAAAGAAGAATTTGCTAGCATACAAAATATATATAAATTATCTTTGGACAAATTTAGATCGACTTATGCATTGGCATTCGAGCATCTGGAGAATTTGTATGACCCAATGTTTGATCTGAATTTAATGGTACATGCTGCAACAGATGCACTTGGCTCTGTATCTCTGATGGAGAGTATGTGCGGTGACGATATTCATAAGCAAATGATCGAGTTGGGCTTATCAGACTATCCTCCTTGGTTGATATCATTAACCTCAAAAGGTGACTTTGCAGTTGAAACTGCGTTTAAATGGAGTAAACGATTTAAAAATTATTTTGAATTAACTCGACCGTTTGGTTTTGATAAGTTTCGAAGCGTTGGATGTTCTAGGGATCTTGATATTTCAATTAAAGAATTGTTGGAAAACAGCGCGCCATTTGTCAAAGAGTTGAGAACCCATGAGTTAGAAGAGGAAAGTAGTTTTCCAGACGAATGCAGGTCACAGTTCTTAGAATTGAAGGGAGGGGAAGAAAGTACAGTATTAAAAGGATTGAAGAAATGGTCCTTGTACTGGCGCGATATATCGGATAAGTCAGATTGTATCGAGTATATGGGTAGTTATAATGATGAAAATAACTTTATTGGATATTCTCTAAGGACTAAAAAATCAGTGGACGATGCATCAGAGCACGCAAACATACCTTATTGGATTGCGGCTGTTCCAGAAAACATTATAAAAGAACATAACGATATATTTAATGAAAATGTGGGTATGTTGATAGGCCACTTACTAACAAGAACTAGCAGTCTCAGAGATTTCTGTGCGAATTCAACAATCGAGATATGCATTGGTTATCGATATTATAGAAATTTCGCTAGGTATTTGGAATGGCCATCGCAATCATTTGCAGTTCATAAGTCACCCTTTACTCGCTGTGGAGGCTTGTATTTAGGGAATAAGCGAGGTGTAGGAGATTGGTATATCGATGGTGAAGATGCATGTCAAATAAATAAAGAATCTAACTTCAAAGAAAAAATATATATAAGTACAGGTTGTATATACAAAGAGATTTTTTCGCAAGGATCTAAGGGGCCAGGTGCTCCTCCTGGTGGATGGGTGCGTTTGAATTGTGATATTAAGTTCCAATAAAACTAATTAGTGAGTTGTATGGTAATGGCTTTACGCTCAATTATTTCAAGCGCAAGTAGAACATTGCTTAAACTGGTGGTTGGCTTTGCACGTATTAGTTTTACGCATCATATGCGTAATAATGGCAGTGGCTTAGTTTGAAATCTGAAATAAACTTCAGCGTAGTGAGGTAGACAAACTGTCGCACAAAAATAAAGTAATCTTTAGATTTAGGTTGCAAAACGCCCATTTGTCAATACAATTAAAGGTGTGGTTCGCAGCCATTTTTCATCCAACTAACTGTCTATAGTTTTGCTCGATGAGTCTTAGTTCTAGTACTGACTCTATTTCCGACTTGTGTTCGGGTTGTGGTGGTCAAGACCACATTCCTTCCACATCGTCTTACTCGCGAGGTTACTTGAACTCGTGAACGCCTCACAACAATCCTAGGCATCATATCGCTCCTATACCGGTTTAAGCCGGTTTGCTCTGGCCTAGCCAATCTAGGCCCCGCCGATAGGCCATTAGGACTTCGCCAGAGCAGCAAAAGCAATAGACTGCGAACCACAGTAAGGAGTATACTTATGCTTGAGCGGTCATGCAACCGCTAATGATAGGACGTGGATATGAAAAAGAAGAATTTACCCGCTGATGTGAATCAGAGGACGAAGGCTATAGTTGACTTTACTATAGACGATGGTGCTAATGAGGACGGCAAAAATCCGGCTGCGGTTGCTCTTGGCAGAAAAGGTGGGCTTGTCGGCGGAAAGGCAAGGGCTGCCAGTTTATCGGCGGAGAAAAGATCGGATATTGCCAGAAAGGCAGCAGCAGCTCGTTGGAAAGACAATGGCAAGTAAGAAAAAAGCATCGAAGGGCAATGGATCTAAAACGGCTCAACCAAGAAAGACGGCACCTAAGCCAAAAATACACTTGCCAAGTTTTCACTACATTAGTAACAAGAAACCTATGGCACCGCTGCCTAGAGAATTTGTCCTAGGTATCCAAGAACTAGAAGATGCGTTAGGGATGAGATGCTTGCTGTTTATTCAAAATGGCAGACATCCAGATGGCAGACCTGTAAGTATTGAGCATTCTTGTTTTAGATACTTCTTTGACAACAGAGCTGAGATAGTTCCTGATGATAAGGTGGCTATTTTGATTGAGTCTGGAGGTGGCGATCCTAGCTGCGCTTACAAGTTAGCCTTGCTTCTTAACAAGCATTGCGGAGGATACACCGCGCTAATACCAAGTTACGCCAAAAGTGCTGCAACGCTGCTTTCGTTGGGTTCGGAGCGAATAATAATGGGCAAGTATGCCGAACTCGGGCCCTTAGATATGCAAATCGAAAGCAACGAGGAGGAAACGCGGCAATCAGCGCTTAACCACGTTCAAGCACTCGAGCGACTAGGAGCATACTCGAAGCAGACTCTTGATGAAGTTATGATCATGCTGCTCAAACGAACCGGTAAAAAGGTGAGCTCGATAATGCCTCCCGCCATAGACTTTACAACCGAATTGGTCAGCCCGATGATGAAGAATATTGATGTCGTTCGATATACGGAGATGTCTCGCTTGCTGAAGGTTGGTGAGGAGTATGCTGAGCGTCTTTTAAGGCCGCACTATGGAAAAGATAGCAAGGTGATAGCAGAAATATTGGTTTCAAAATATCCAGAGCACGGATTTGTAATCGATTATGAGGAAGCAGGCGATATTGGTTTAAAAGTAGAAGTACCCGACGGCAAGTTGGCAGATGCATACACTAAAATACTTCCATATTTAGATGAATTTACTGCTTATGGTTTTGTTGATGAGGTATCAATATGAAAGATCAGATTCCGAATATAAAAGCTACAACCAAGCCAGCGGAGCATGGTAAAAAATCTAATTCACTTACAAGCAAAACACTTGTTGAATTTGCTATAGATAAAGCGAAAAACTCAAAGCGTGAAACGTGGGAAGCGTCCGTAAACATGGATCAATCAAGAAATTCGAAATGAACAATATGCATGACCGATAAAGCAGAAGTACATATAACTGTATGCATAAACAAACTATTAGGTAAAGAAAGAACGCAAATCATTCACATTCTTGTCGAGAGCAATAGCCTTCGAGCACGGAGCGTATGGCGGGTATCTCCCGCAACACCGTAGACAAGCAGCTTCGAGAAGTTGAGCGGCTTGTTCTGAATGCAGAGACAAGAAGCTACGCGGCCGGCTATGTACTGTTGTTGAGTGCGATGGAATCTGTCGTTTGTTGCCGTTAAGGAAAACAACATCTCTGATGAACAGAAAGGTAAAAATGTTGGAGATGTTTGGACGTAGGTTTCAATCTGCGCGGAAACTAAACTGTTTCCTTGCTGGCTCGTTTGTTCTCATGATGCAGATTTAGCGATGGACTTGATGATTGATCTGGCTAACCGCCGTTCCGCTTTTTCTGCCATTGGGAACAACTGTCACATTGAGAATTGGATGATGGCTTGTCAACAAAGGCTGAGTCGTACTTGAGGCAGTAGCAAAAAAGAGAACTGATTCGATATGCTTGATCGTCCTTATTTTAGAATAGCTAGGCCTGTAGTTTCTGCGTATGGAGGCTCGTATGTTTCTGGGTTGAGTGAAAAGACATATCTATGCAGCAACAAATATGCGTCTGATCGCATTCAGCAGATTCGTGCGTACCATGTTCTAGAGCATGATCTAATCAAAATATTTGAATATGTCGAGCCATGCGACGACAATTCTGCTACATATTCGTTCCGCTTGTACGAAATACTTTTACGAGCAGCTACTGAATTTGAAAGTAATTGCAAATTAATTCTAGTTGCAAACAGCTACGACAAATCAAGTAGTCTTAATATTACGGACTACTACAAGCTAGAGTCTGCAATGAGGCTATCAGAGTACGAGCTACGCCTTCCGAATTGGGGGCCGCGTTCGCTTATTGTTGCGCCTATGAAGGCTTGGTCTTCTTCGCATACGTTAGCTTGGTACAAAGCATATAACAGCGTTAAGCACAATAGATCAGAGCAATTTCAGGAAGCCTGTCTTCTGCGTGCGGTGGAGGCGTTGGGGGCAGTTCTTTGTTTGCTTTACGCTCAGTTTGCATTTCTAGCGTTTAGCGAAAATGAAGAGGTTGCGATTCTGAGCAGAGATTCCGATGGATTCGAAGGACATGGTGATTCGCTTTTTACACTGAAACACCCAACTAGTTGGACTGATGATGAAAAGTACAACTTTACTGATGAGGATTTTAGTCATCGCGAAAATGTTATGAGTGACTATCAATTCGCGTAGATGCCTAGTTAACTAGTGACGCTACCTGATTGACTATAGTCCGTTTTGTGTTGCCTACCTTTCGAAACATTGTAAGCCGGCGCGGTGGTGTCGCTTCTAGAACGTTGCTGGCCCTTCGTGTTTAATTCTGGCAAGATTAGGTCAAATCCGAGCATTGGAGCAAAACCATGACAGCGACTATAGATCTTGGTGGAGTAGATGAGAAGAAATCAATTGATCGGAGAGTAGATAAGACTCCAGAGAAATGGAGAATGATTGTTTTCTTCGCCCGTGATCGAAACCCTGACGTGGATTCTTTGACCGGCCACGCGTATATAGCTGCGTTGACATTTCGTCCAGATATTGATGCATTTGTAACGGATAGCGTGTTCGGTTTATATCCAGACAAAGGCAAAGAATGGCTATTAGATTTAATAGATGGGGACGGTGGCGTTGATATTAAACCGGCAGATGCTGATCCGGATGCTGCATTGTTAGTTTGGGTGAATCCAGATATACATCAAGCTGCGCTGGATATTCATGAGACATGGAAGAAATCTGGGCAGTGGACCATTCTTATAAAGGATTGTGTATCAATGATTAGCGCGATTGCATCTGAGGCGGGTTTAAATAGACCTGGTCCACTAACTGTTCTTCCGATTGAGTACATTCGCAAATTGATGGAACTTAACGATTGATGGAGTAATATGAAAAAATGTCATTACCAAGTGATTCTGTTGGCGTACTTGCCGAACGACTTTGTCGTAGCTCGATATCAGAAAGGCAACTGAATGATAATTTTTCGCATTAGAAAAAAGCGAACTTCTACAAACTGGTCGTTGGATGGTTCAGATTTTTAAAGTTTGGGATTGCCTGCAATGTGCCCTTTGCCGCAGCTGGTCAGTTTAGATAAATCAAACTTGGCAACTCACCAAGCTTTGTTTTCCATCACTCAAAATTGGTTTAATCAAATATTACAGTTTATATGAATAGTAGAATTTTAAATGACTAGCACAATGAACTGTATAAATATCCTCTTTACATATCCCCATTCGCACCGGATCGCCTGCTAATAAAAATTCTGCATGCTTTAGCGTGTAAATACCCGAAATTGCTAAACCGCAAAACACGACCAGCAACGTCTTTTGCTTATGGCTAATTTTGTCACCAAACAGCTCAATAACTGAATGGATGAAGTACAAAACAGCAAGTATTAAAAACATATGTCTTCCCGTCTAATCTTGACTACATGATCAACATTTTAGGAAGTCTCCTGCGTCATAAGTGCATAATAGATAGCTAGAAAAATTAAAGATAATATGCTGGTATTATGCAGATACTCGTTTTTTATTTTAGTATGGTTTCTATCCACACAGCGGTAGAATAATAAAATTATGGATATTGTCGGTATTGGAGCTTTAAATGTTGATTTTATTGCATCCAGACGTTCACTGGCGCGCGGTAAGCAGTCATTTATAAGTGAACTAAATAGCAAATTCGAGCACGGTACAGAGCGGCCTGCTACTGAACTAGAAGTGACTGAAATTACTACCAAAATGAGTAGTGTTTTCGATGTTCATCTTGGAGGGTCGGCGTTCAATGTAATTCAAGCTTTAAATTCTCTCAATACTGATTTTGAGCTTGGATTCTGTGGCGTTGAAGGAAATCACCCCTCGCAAGATATGAGTTTTAGCCAGTGGTTTAAAAGGAACAATATAAATCCGTTTGTCTTTGAAGAAACAGACTCGATTCCAGGCACTTGCATATCATATGTGCAAGATGGAGAACGATCGCTCATCACTTATCCTGGTGTTAACAAAAAATTTGGTAACTATATAGAAAACCATTTCGAATCTGTCGTTGAGTATTTGTCTCGGTTTAAAATCGTGCATATCACATCTCTTTTCGATGACGAAAGTCCGGTACAATTATTGGCTGTATTGTCCAAATTAAAAAAAACGCACCCACAGATCATAATCAGTTATGACCCGGGTCATCATTGGACGAAAGTAGTCAATCCGCAAATAGATGCAATATATGATCTTGCAGACTATGTGTTTCTTAATCACAAAGAATTTAATTTACTAGGCGACTATAGGTTTGGAGACACTGATAGTGATGTTGCGTCTCGAATATTTGATGCCTACACAAGCTCTAGTACTGTGGTAATACTTTTAAAACGATATGATGCCATAAGAATATATTTCAAATTACAAAATAAGTTAATGACCTTGATCCACGACAATCCAAGCATTGCAAACGACGATATTGAAGACGCTACTGGTGCTGGAGACGTTTTTGCTGCTGGATTTTTGGTGTCAGAATTAACACCTGGAATGGAGCTTAGGGATGGTGTTGAACTAGGGCTTCAATTGGTACGGGCAAAATTAACCTCAACCGGTACAACTGAATACAATTCGTTCTCCAATATTTACCACTCATCTATAGGAACAATTGTAAAACGATACGGGGCTGTAGTCGAACAAATTATAAATAATGAAAACAGCAATGAATTAAAACCTTCTGCAACGAATGAAGGGATAATCCATTCCCCGGATTTCACGATGATAAGTGTGCATGGAAAAAAGTACACATTTACAACGCACCAGGCACCAATTATAAAAGTGCTTTGGATGGCATACGAAAGTGGAACCCCAGAACTGCACCAAAAATACTTATTAGAAAGTGCTGGCTCCACGTCTGATCGAATGACAGTAGCATTTCAAAGCTGTGATGCTTTTAAAAAAATCATAGTTTCTGGCTCGAAACGTGGTACTTTTATGCTCAATTTCGACTACGAAAATAATACTAAATAGGAGTCGAGCATGAATTTTATTGAACTGACAGTAGATGGTCATAAAGAGCTTTTGAAATTGGATAACATTCAAAAAATAACCCCTTTGTTTGAGGATGCCATGAACCGTAAGATGGCCTCACAAGGCGCAGCTATATATTACATGTCGGAGTCATGCCCCCCAACGATTGTCTCTGAATCTTTATCTCAAATAAAACAAATAGTAGATTCAATGGCTAGTGTAGGCTCATAGTTAAGGATTGTGTATTGAGCGTTGTGCGCTGTAAATGTCTCTAGATCTGACTGATCGATTGAATCAAGTAATTGATTGAATTAATGCTATACAACTGCAACCCAAACACCAAAAGTTTGCCATTTCGCTACAACCTAGCCAGCGGTAACTACAGCACACAGCTGCAGTCGGATATATAATTCTGATTGCCCTATTGACGGCCTGGCCAAAGGAGGTCATTGAGATTTGTGGAATTATAGTTCCTCAGCCCTGCTGAACCTGGGCTCTTTACCACGCTTGATGTAGCATTCGTGGCGAATGAATACATATTGGCTATTTAATTAATCTATTGATTTTGTGATACTGACAGTTGAGTTAGCGAATTTTGCGTAGAGGGATGAGCTCATGAAAAACTTACGGCCAAAGCTTGGGTGGCATGCGGGGTTGATAACGTCAGCGATACTTGCGTTGTTTTCTACAAAGGGATTAACAGACACCCAAGTATATTTCTCAGAAACGCAATCCAAGTACCGGAACATCCAAGGATCGATTCGTAACTGTACAGCCACAGTAAAACATACCTCATTAACCGAAGCCTTTAGTTCATCAATGAACCTGTCTTCCAATCCAGAGATCAGGTTAACGGGAGAGATCGGTGCAAAATACGGCTTTATGAGCGGGTCGATAGGGGCGGATATAAAAAAGGAATACGAAGTTAAATTCGGCCGATCGTATTTTACTCAATTCGTCTCAGACGACACCGTGCCAATCTGGACAGAACACCTTTACAACGGGCGGGTCGTCGAGACTTGGCAGTATGGAGAAGCAGTCGTCGATGGAACGAGTGTACCCTTCGAATTTCTTAATCAAGTCTCAGTCGACAACATCAGGCACACACGTAAAGACTGTTGCGCAGGCCGCGTTATACCAGTTAGCGAGCAACAAATCACGACGGGGCAAGGCAATGCAAGAGTTACAAAAAGTGATTCAGAGTTGCACACCGATGATTGGACCGGAATAGATGTTAGCTACAATGCTTACTTTTCAAGTGATAGGCGTAAGTTGCTACTCAGATTAACCTGGAAGGCAATTGAGCTAAACAAGCATCAAAACCGTCAAGGCACAGAGATTACTTCAACCCGCGATATAAAGATATTCGATGTAGCTAATATCGGTGACGGTTGCTTGAGTGCACGAATTGACTACTTTGAAGGCCTGACGAATGTGCAAAATGACTATCAATTATTGAGAGGGAAAATCCACGGATTTCATGGAATTCGACCAGTTGGTGACTTGTACAATATTAGCGTTGAGATAGATGGCAAGGGCAAAAATGACGACCGTAGACAAAAATTTGTAGGGCAACTTTCGAGTTTTAGAGTGGTTCTAAGAGATTAAATACTGGTTGAGCTCATCTATATGCTGCGACAAATTTTGAGTAATTAGTCTTCCTGCATTGTAGAAGATCGATAGAATCGCTGTGTGCTTCCGCTTCGAGAACCTTTCGTCCATACGTTATACTGTTTGTGACGGTCGCTAAACGGCTACCAGCCGCCATTGAGCGAGTGACTGCTTACTTGTAACCGTCATGGGTGTTTACACAGAATGATTTACACTCTCAAGAGTATCTTTGGGATATGTGGGACGTAGTGGTCTGAACCATTCCCTGAAATGACGTAGCCGTCATTGTTATTTATCACTATCGACTCATTTGTCAGACCTTGAGTGTACGACGTTTTAAACTGTGATGATAAAATGTACAAGTGGCGAGTTTCAGTGAGCTGGCGGTCTCTATTGTACGTTGCTCAGCACAAATGTGGCTGCCAAACATATGCTGGTGCCTTACAACTCTGCGAATTCAATCAAGCTTTTTCACCAAGTCAACAGCTTTCAAATGCGTATACCGCCGCAACATCGATAAATCCTTGTGCCCAGTAATCGTCGCCACTTCCATAATATTCAACCCTTTCTCAAACAAGCGACTTGTCCCTTCATGCCGAAGATCATGAAAACGAAACCCATCAATTTTCGCCCGGTCAACCGCTCTACCAAATGATTTCTTTAAAGCGTTAGGCGTTAACGGAAAAACAAAACATTCATCTGCCGACACAGATCGAAGTGCCAAAAGAACTTTCGTAGCTTTTTTCGATAAAGGTATATCCCGAGCCTCCCCATTTTTTGTATCCGACAAATGTACTGTCCGTTTATCAAGATCCACGTCCGTCCATTCAAGCCCAAGTATCTCACCACGCCGCATAGCTGTCTCAACAGCGATCACAACAACCGAATGCACAAGGTCATTACGAGTCTTGGTTTTAAGTTCCGCCAAAAGCCGTTTCTCTTCATCACCATAAAACCGTCTATCTCGTGCCCGTGGAGCGGAAGGCCGCCGAATATTCTTAACCGGATTTGAAGGTAAATAAACTGCCCACTCTTTCATCCCAATATCAATCGCATGCCCAAGTAGCGACAGCTCTTTCAAAACAGTCCCAGCAGTAACGGTCTTTAACCGTTCATCTCGATATGAGGCAATAACATGACTATGCAAATTGCTTAACGGCAGTGCAGCCATCTTGTGCTTGGTCAGCGCATCAATTCGATACACCTCAACATCAGCCGATTTCTTTTTAGGCGTGATCTCTTCTTTATATCTGTTCAGCAGCATCTTTAAAGTCACCGACTCTGATTCACGCCGAGAAACAAACCCTGTGTGTCAACCTGCAGTTAAACAGACCCAGTCTGAGTTAACATAGATTTCAGGGCAATGACTCACAGGACCAATACGATGCCTAAACCAGAAAACAATGATTTGCCTGAATCGAAAGTAACAG